>Ga0307515_10016923_pt1 | contig 13327 bp, 12 predicted proteins | sample 17_EM_MG_FD_194513 | JGI IMG/M metagenome (GOLD analysis project Ga0307515, IMG submission 194513) | Populus trichocarpa ectomycorrhiza microbial communities from riparian zone in the Pacific Northwest, United States - 17_EM | ecosystem: Host-associated > Plants > Roots > Unclassified | place...
AGACGTACTCCATAGCGACGAGCTGTGGTATGATATGCCTAAGGAGCATGAGCTCCTCTGAGAAGAAATGGAAGTGGAAGACAAGCGAGGACTGGGGGCTAGCGCTCACGACGAACAAGCCCAATCTCAAATTAAAGCCATTACATTTCTACTGAAAGCACCGTCCTTTAATATTGCCCTTATATTCACCATAAATGTAGACAGCGAACAAGTTAGCTATACTGACAACGATCGTAATACTGACCACATAGAATACACAGGCGGTGAGGGTATATAAAGAGCGGGAAGCAAGAACCAGTATGCCACAATCTGACGAGCACACGGTGAAGGATTAAGACGAGTTTTTCTTTCAAAGATCGACATGATCACTCGCGAGGTAGAGACACAGATTCTAGAAGGCCTTCAGTCTACTCCGGTCAGTAAACCGATGGAATAGAAGGCGTCACTACTGACGAAGGAGGTCTTTAGGTTGGAGTCTTATTCCTTTTTATGTGCGTCATTCGACCTATCTTTCTCGAAGGTCGAATCAAACGTGAATGCTAATCTACCTTGCTAATCCACCCCCGGACACTCTATTCGCTTCGGTATCACGCATCTGACTACTGCACAGTCAGCATACATCGGCGGCGATCACCGTCAACGAGAATTGCGATCCTGATGTTCGAAAAGGTCTGTGAAATTGAGCTCAGCTCTTATGTATTGCTCGATTCGATGTCTTTGATAGACATGGACATGGCTTTGGACAAGATCGTGCCAGAGGACCTTGCTTGGCTACATATATACGGACGAGGGACCTGAGTAAGTCGAAGATTGGCCTTCTCGTGCACACTCTGATCACGATTGCTCAATGCAGCGACTCGTAAGTCGAGAAATACCCGCTCTGATACCAATATGAACTTCACTGATGACCATCCGCGCCTAGAGTTAGCCATACCAAGACGTCGTTGGTTGGGGCATCCAAATGCCAATTACGAACCATTGGCTAAATTTGGGAACGTGGCAGGGTGCGTTAATTACTGCTTGGTTGCACCTGATTCGCTTCCTCATGGCACCTCTGGCAGGAATCTATCTCACCGAATTCCGGCATATGCCACATACTCGAAGGCTAGTTGCCACTATTCTGTAAGCGTGACCGTGAGCAATGAACTCACAAGCTTACTATCGGCCCCATAGTCCGTGATCATATGAATCAAGTGGATTGCCAGGGAACTTGCCAACTGCTTGTACACTCTCCTCTTAAGACAATGAAAGATTGCCGTTCACTCTCGTGATACTCGCTTCGAATGGCCACGACAAGCTTTGTTCAGTTGTATTCATAAATGGGTCTGTAAAAGAGCGGGCCCAGGCCCGCGATAATGTGTGAATGATATGGGTCATTTTCCAGTCAGGATTGGGGATACGCCACAGGAAAACTACGAGAACTGCGGGTGAAAGCCTCGATAAAGCGCGTGACAGAGAAATTTCTTGCTCTAGACCGTTTCTTACTTACTCGTACCTCCTTAGAGATCGACTCTGCCCGTGGCAGCACGCGCAGCGGCGGTAAGGTCGAAATGGATGAACGGCGTCTCGACGGAGACGAGAGTACCAAGCTCTCCCGTGCCACCAAGGGAGGGGATAGGGGACAGAGTGCCTGTCTCAATGACCTCGACCTCGACCTGCGTGACGTGCGCTTCCACATCATGGACGCGTTTCTTCTCCAACGACCCGGTGTCGGAGTAGGGCGAGGTAACACCGTATTCGAGGATGGCTCTCGCGTCGTCACGAAGGCAGGACAGAGGAGCGAACTCCTTGACGAGACCGCGAGAAGGTTGACCAGTGCCAAAGCCACCAGCGACGAGCACACGTCGGATCCAGGGACTGAGGAATCATGCAATCGTCAGCCATCTGTCTTCGTCAAGAGAAATGACTCACGTCTGAACATTAGCGAAGTGGAATTCCACAGGCCCCTGGCTCCAGTATTCTACCTTTGCTTTCGCATCCAAGAGCGCTTGCACGCCGCTCATATCCATATGACTAGAAACAGCGAGGTCAAAGATGATGGCGTGGACAATAGGCTTGCGCTCGTTGATCATTTCCTCGTGGTCCATTTCATCTCGACTCTTCTTGCCCCTCCACCGTGCAGGTCCAGGATCGTTCCAAGGTCGATCCGCGGGATTGGAGGAACCAGGAGGGGGCCCTCCGCGTCGGGTGCACGCTTTGATGTAGCTGTAGACATCGGAAACCAAGCGAGACGCATTGGGATACGTGATGCTCTCGTCGGGGCGATAGATGAACACACCCGGAGCGACATGGCGAACCTTGACGTAGGGGTTGTTATCGGTGCTGTGTTCGCCGGCGAAAGGAACGAAGATGGTGCGGGTCATGGATAGGCTATCAGGGCTCCTAGGCGTGGTGTTGACCTGCACGGTCGCGATACCAATCCAGTGACTACGTGGTTTTGCGATTCGGACGAGCATATGAACTGTGGAGGCTGCAATCGAAAAGTAAATGCCTAAATTTTTTATCAGTTCCATTGCTTGTCTCCAGTCCAGGGCGTGTAGATACCAGTCTCAATGTTGTCGAAGAATGTTGCTAAGACAGCACCGAAAAATATGAGACATTCGAAGGGAGACATGCGCCAAAGCCTGGGTCATCGACGGTAAGGTTGAAATATCAAACACAGGAGGAAAAAAGAGTGTACCTGTAAGTGACCCTAGGGGAAGCGATGATCTCTGCTATAGCATGAATGATAACCGCCGCTAAACCAGCATTAGGAATGTAATAGGCTGCCCCATATAGAAAGTATAGTGTCAACAGAACTAAAAAGGTTGAGCCAGGGAATAATGGGAGTAATGATGACCACGGACCAAACGACGCAGCTACCCCTACATTTGGTGTCAGCTACGTTTTTCAAGGTGTAAATCGACTTACAGCCACCCAGTGGGGTGCGAACCCCACTTTTCGAATTGAGGGCAGTGCGGCTGAACCCCCCCGTTGAAGGATAGCCCGAAAAGAAGGTTGAGACGATATTCTGGGCACCAGTGCCAAGTATTTCTTGGCTTGCATTGACCTGGCATCGTTTTCAGCGGAAATACTTCAGAGTGTGATGCAACCCCTAACCTCGTAATCGTTGATTTTACCGAATACCTAGAGAGATGATCAACATATGGGAACACCCCGCTCCTTATAATGCCGTACCGCTGCAGATGCGACTTGCTGAAAGGGTTTCAGCATTACGCTTTAGGGTGAAGCAAACGTGGACTCACTTCCAGGAGAATCATGGTCGCACAAACTGGAACATGACTGTTGAAGGAGTAAGGGAACGAAGGAATATAGCACTAGTACTGACAAGAAGACCTCACGGAGCAGTGGTGGATCAAGCACTGGGGGACCTATCCTACCGAGACTAGAGGACTACGTCAATAAAAAGTGAAAAGGCAAGGATATCGCGACACAAACCCTCTAGGAATGTCCTTGATAATGGATATCGGGAGTGTCACCTTACCGCGACAGTAGAAGTATGATGCCGCAGTCTGGATGGAGAGAACGAAGGCGGAACGCAAAGACAGAGCGATGAAGAGTGGCCGTTCGTATTTGGGATACCGTCTCGAAAGCTTCTTCAGAGTGAAGCCAATGATTTGGAGCGCTAGCCATGATGTTAGTCATACGTCCAGTCGAACGACGTACACCAACCAGTTAGCGCAGAGACGCCGAAGGCTGCATCGGCATTGAAAGCGAGCATGTTCTGCATGAGCTGGATGGCAATCTGTACGCAAAATCAGCAGGCATACATGTAGCCATCATTTGACGAACCTTATAATCGGGCTGGTTTGAGCTGTGGGAAGCGCATCAGGGATAACGCAAAGACGGATGATCATACAGACATCAGAATGCAAGTCACTCACTTGATAGTGTCTGTGGAACCTAGAAGACTAGGCGTTTGGGTGATGCAAACACTAAGGGCAGCCCCGGTGGAGAACCCAGCCACGACTGCCGGGCTGACGAAGTTGACCTTTTATGAAAACATTTGTGTCAGCGGGGTATTCGGACTGGCGTGTTCACTCACGATCCACCCCAGTCTTAAGAGGCCAATCCCAAAGGTAAGGAGTCCGACGAGGAAACCAGCAGCAGTTGCAATTTCGTGTGCCTCATACTTGTGGCCAAGCGGACCACTCTGAACGCTTCTGATGATTATTGCGACTTCCAACGATGCCGTTGCGACGGGGCCAATGGAGACATCTTTGGATGTAGAGAAGATCGAATAGACGAAAGCTCCAATACAGGAACTGTAGAGTCCGTATTCGGGAGGAATAGTCGCAACCTTCGCATCTAAAGGATATCAGCAATAAAACTCGCTGATCGGAGATTTGAGTTCCGTACAGGCCATCTAGACAAGAAGTGAATTAGTAATTGTCAGCGAGTCTGACAAAAGACCGTACAGCTTGTGGGATGAGAACCATGCCAACCGTGAGGCCTATTCGATGACATCGTTAACGGAGTGGGAGGGGTAGAATATTCGTAAAACGTGCCAGCGATTAAGTCACGAACGGCCCAAGCCAGGTTGTAGTTCTATATCATTCTTGAGCAGTGGCTCGCAGTTAGTCAAGGAGCACTCACCGAAATCCACTGAAAGATTGGGAAAAGACTGACTACGTAGCCGACAGGCTGTGGGTGCCTCTGAGTTTCAAGGGAGGACTGGGACAGCGACTGCTTACATCGATTCCCGCCTTGACATGGTCAATCCACGCTGTAGATGACACAACCCTAGGGTCATCCTTGGATGGATAACCAATGAGCTTCTTGCCCTTGGACTTGAGAAACCCCATCAGTCGATCTGGGGCACAGGTGGGAAAGTGACTGAAACAGGGCCTAGCAAGGCGCTCGTTAGCTTGCTCCATATATACCTATGTGGTTACATGTGACTATCCCCTCATCCTTCCGGCATCCCGCAGCGTTCCTACACCCCTGGAGTGCGCTCTCCATTTGAGGGTTCTCTACCAGGTGACGGTACCAGGTGATGGAAGAAGAGTACTGATAGTCCGGGGGGGTCGGCCACAGTTAGAACGTAGATAAACGTCTGTGAATGAGAAACCCCGCAGATGGTAGGGATAGGAAGGAGGGTGGTTCAGATATGGTTATAGCGGTTCACCGTGTGTGGGGTGTGGGGACGTGTCGTGTGGGGACGGAAGGAGAGGCGCCAGACCAATTATTGCCGTGTTCAGCCGAGCTGCCAAACAGTACCGACACTCCCTATCCCCCAAGAAGGCCGCCAGTCCTGCGGCCAAGAAGCCCCATTGGAACACCTGTTGTAATACTTCAGTATGGTTTTTGGTGCGCAACTTCAATGTTGAAGGGGCCACCCACCACTATATCACCTTCAAACACTCAGATATGACCATTTGGATAGCACTATATATATAAGACAGACTTGTCGAGGCCAGCGCGATGTGAGTATGACGTGAATGGCACATTGTCAACGCACGATCTAGACTTCTTGAGGTTATGGCGGATTCCGAGAGATAATAATATCAACGCAATAAGAAGATTCCGTCAGGGATGGAGCAGACCGGCGCGGGTTTGGCTGGGATGTAGAGGCAGATTGCGAGTGGCGAACAATGTTAATGCATCTGAGCAGCCGAAGTTCCAAGTACACAGTTTCGATAAAGCGTTCTCCTCCCCACAATGCATCACGGATCGACACCGGGGATTGTCGCCGTCGTCGATCCCCGTTTGATCCCGCTCCATCGAAAATAGAACAGAAGCACAAGAAACAGCGGGGTTTGTGTGCGACTTGAGCATTAGCTGTCGGCTGAAAACGGCAGGAAGAAATATTCGGAAAGGGTTACATTCTTGCGTTTCCATACGTACATTCTCGATCTCGATCTCGTCGGGTAGAATATTGCAGAACAGGGAGGTACCGTTACTTCATCTTGTATAAACGAGTTCCCTTTTTGTACCACAGGGGAAGAAAAACCAAATGAAAGTCGTCGCCGAAACCGTATGAATAACTGCCGCACCAAAGGCATTCCCTTCAATGGTGGTCTCTCACATTTGCGTGCGTTGATCTGCGTTGTTTTTTGTCGCCGCGACGGGGAGCCAATCTGTGGATAAATTCACCCACTCGATATACGTACGTGCGAGACCAGTGCATTCACTGTAATTCTGTTTGCAAGGAAATAGGTCCTACACCATTCCGTCGCATCGTGCGAAGTAGATTTCATGGCAGAGAACGAACTTGGATCGATTGTTCCCGTCGTACGTACACGTACACGGCTGCGCGGAAACGTCTGACACGAACTCCATAGCCACGAGCTGCGGTATGATATGCCCAAGGAGCATGAGCTTTGAGAAGAAATGGAAGTGGAAGACAAGCAAGGGTTGCATTACAACCTGGTCTAGCGCTCACGAACAAGCCCAATCTCAAAGCCATTACATTTCCACTGAAAGCACCGTCCATTACTATTGTCCATATATTCACCATAAATGTAGACAGCGAACAAGTTAGCTATACTTACAACGATCGCACTACTGACCACATAGAATACACAGGCGGTGAGGGTATACAAAGAGCGGGAAGCAAGCACCAGTATGCCACAAGATGACGAGCACAAGATGAAAGATTAAGATGAGTTTTTCTTTCAAAGACCGATTCAGGTCGAGAGGGGGGAGAGTGCGACACCCGCCTGTAAACAAGCGTTGTCATACCGTTGACGCAACTCAAAATACCTGTTTTGTTGATCTACAAATTCGTCAATTAGACAGTCCTAGTGTCTGTTCTGGAGACTCAAAGACTCACTTCGACATGGCCATAGACCCATCAGATACTCGCACGGGGGTAGGAAGGCACGGCAGAGCTCCAATGCATGTGTCATGGAGTGGTCGCATTCCCACATATACACGCACCTGATCCACAGACGGCGATAGACTCTAGTAAGAATTTGAAGTATAATGGACGGCTGGCTAACTCACTTGGCAACGTGGCTCATGAACCACCACACTAAGAAGGGGCGCCTCGCGAGGATAGCGAACTTGATACCTGTCACGGTGCCGAGCCCCTGTATTATTCCCCCACTGACCCGTGCTTGCCAAGATACTGCGTGGAAATGGTGAGCCGATGGCGAAAGGGAAATGCGGATATCCGCTGTGAGGGGCACATACGCCATTCTGCTGCCTTGTGACGGTTGAACAGTCGATCAGTTCCTCTAGAGGAGTCGCGTGAGGACCGCGAGTGACGAACTAAGAAAGGGTCTTATGCGTACGTATCAGGTGAAGGGACGTATCTGCTGAACTCGTACGTGATGCACGTTCGGATGCTGGGGGTACAGGCTCAGTGAGCACGAAGCCGCACTGACCAATCTAATACTCAGCTTACTTGAAGAGGAACTCCCTGCCATGGAATAAGAACGTCTTCTCGATGGCGCAGGTATGCGAGTTGAACTTCTTCTCGATCTCGTCTGCCTCCAGCCATGCTCTCATTGCGAATTGTGCCATCACGCCGGTTGGCTGAGACTTGGTGCCACTTGATCGCCCTGAGTCGCCTATGATATCATAGTGCAAGCCATGGTCATTGTAATACTCAAATCCGTTGTTTTCTTCGTGGTATATGGCATTTACTTGTCGCATCCGTAGACACGAGTGCCACAGCAGCTGGGCCCGAGCATACAGCGCCCAAATAGTGTCGCAATACGGTCGCGAACGGTCGTATCGAGGATCCGCCGAGGAAAGAAGAGCTTCTCCTGGATACAGGAGAGCGTACTATGTGATTCGTAGTCAGCTCCGCCGTCCTGCTGACAAGCCTTGGGTCGGGCAATGGCTCGGACTTACATTCTCCGCTCTGGTCAGCCAGAGCTCTAGAGCTTCCCGGCGATTTATCCCGTGTGATACAGCATGGTTGGTGTGACCCGCCACCAAAATCAACGAGGCCCATACCAGCCTTCTCGCTTCCTCCTTCTCGATCTCCGCCTCCGACCATTCTGGTGTCCAATCTGGTGTGAAGCCCCAAAGCGGAGTGATGACCTGTGACTTGGGAGAGTTTTGTGATAACAAGAGACTGTTGCAGTTACAACCTCCCTTCTCCTGGACCCGTCTCGACACCGCAATCGGGACCTGGCGATCGGTGGCGATATTGACGATAGTCGTGGGACTATTTTGCTGAGTGGCTAGACTGGAAACTGTAGCAATTTTTGGCGGGTAGGATATTTCTGTGTGGGAGGACGAAAAACTTTGATGATACCCTCGTTGTGAAACACGCTGGTGAGGCATAGCATCAACATCAAATGTATTGGCGTTGGGTTTACCCGCATCCAGCATCGTCAGACCTAGTGCCCTGATGAGGCTATCGAGAAGTCGGATTGATGACCTGGAGAAGAGGAGCGACTGGCTTGGATGTGGTTGTGTCTCGTACATGGCGAGAAGCTGGTAGGACGGTTAGCAAAGGTATAGCCTGCTAGAGCAAAATGTTTTTACGCACCCACGCAGCTTTGACAAGATTACAATCTATCCAGCCCACGGCGAGACTACTTTCCATTGCTGCCTGCGCCAGGTCTCTCAGCATACCCGCCCTCTCGCGGCTTGCCTGCCCGCCTTCCGTTTCACTACCAGTGAAGAAGACCGACAGCGCCAAAGCGCCAAGTACGAGGGCGGGTTGCATAGCACTCGATGATCTCCGATCGGGATTATGGAATACGGAGAAAAAATGGGGTACGTTGATGAAGGATGTCCACCAGGGGGACAAGGTGAACGAACGCCGAAGGTCCGCGATAATCATCGAATGGGCTCGCAGTCGCCGTTCGGTCGGGGCAGTAGACAAAGGAGATTGCTGGTCCGGGATGTCGAAGCCGGCATAATACGCAAGCAGCGATTCATACCATGTCTTCTGGATATAGTCAGCAGACGGGGACTGCGGTAGGGGTGTTCCTGCGTCGCACTGCGTCTGGTGTAAAATACTGGTACATGATTTGCGGGTCGTGTCTTCACATTCTTCCTGCCTGAAAAAAGTTAACATTGAGGAACTCGGAAAAGAGGATATGGTCCGTACTGAATGAAGGACGCCTGTTGCAGGTAGTCATGTGGAGATGGTAGGAGGCTCTGCTCCAAATACGGTGCAGGGTAGCTTCCAGTCGTGACACCGGAGGTAGGCAGGACATAGTCGGAATAGTGGGGGTTGAGGTCTACCACTGGTGGTGGATTGGATGAAATATGGCGATGACCCAGGGAATCGAAGGTCACCGGAGGGGAAATCTGTGCATATGATTTGGAAGAGGGTACGGCTCGTAGGACCGGCTCATGGTCTAAACTGGAGGCAACAATGGAGGGGAGGGGACTCTTGGCAACAAGAAGTGGGCTGTGAATAAAATGACGAGATGCGGACGAGGACGTAGAAGAGGGAGTCGAGGGAGTCGCCCCCGGAGCTAGCACAGATGTGGAGGGAACTTGTAGGCGGTTATAGCCCATGGTTAAGAGGGTGGTGTCCTCGGTGTCCGGCGGTTTCCGTTTGTGCCCGACGGTAGCAACCGCGAGGTTAATTGGGTTCGAGGGGCGGTCACCCTGCGATGGTATGGCACGGAGTAGAGTGGGCTGTGTTTCTTCATTGGGGCTAGGCCGTCGAACGACATCACTCAATGGTTGAGACTCCTCTTCAGGAACTCCACCTCTTATGGTATGACACCGTTTGATGGGCCGCTCGTCGTCGTCGATTTGCCCACTTCGCTTGAGTCTGGAACGGGGCACTCGATCGGGACCACGGCGTTTTGGGACGACGTCGTATATACAATAGCCCTGGGGCGCTTCCGGCGCATTCGAGTCCATATAGGATGGCGGTATACCGAATCCCTTCCTCTTACAGATGGTGCATATTGGTTTGAGTCCGTCGCAGCGCCGCTTGTTCTTGCGGCAGGGGAGGCAAGCGATGAAAACCCTCATTCGCGTACGGCCATCGCGGGTCAGAGGTTGACCTACCAAAGAGTCTTGGTGATGGTCTTTGTCGCTTGCTTCCATCTGCGGCTGGGCCGTGGACGAGCCGGCAGAGAACTTAGTGAGATTGAGAGGAGATGTTTGGTTGGAGAAAACGTTCGAAGACCAAGACTCTCTGGGTACCATGGGGGCACTAGACATAGTCCGCTCCATGTTGATACAACATTCGTCGATGGTTGTGGCGGCTGCGGTAGGTGAGGGGTCCAAGTTGCTGCGGCGGGTTCAGGGCTATCCCGGTGAAGTATACCGTGCGTGGGAATATCTGCCTTGGATGCACATGCTCGAATATATGTATTTACGTATGCCTGCAATACGCCATGGCCAGCAACCGATGCCCGAGTGGCACAAAGGTAAATCGGATCAGATTATTAATGTTCATCCAGCGAGCTGTCCTCTGGACAAGTGAAGTGGCTATCCGATATCCGAGCTGTTTATCCGAGCTCCGAGCTATCCGAAGGAGCTGGTACGCAAGCCAGCTTTTTGTCATACCCGAAAACTAAATAATTTAATTTAACGAGAGAGTCATCCATCTATAAGAATATAGTTACAAGTCGACAGATTCGGCACGGTGTGTGGGGGCAGAAACGGAATAAGCTTCCCTGTATTTGGCGGTGATGGTGACAATGACAATGACAGCGACAGTGACAAGGACAAGGACAGTGACCGCAACGGTCTCGACATACTTCAAGACTTCAAGACAAGCACAAGCGATGTGAAAGGGAAACGGGAATTCCAGACCCAAGAAGCGCCGCACCCGCGATCATCAAGGTCTGCAATATTACAACGGTCCCAGTTTTACAGAACTCTGTGATATTGTCTTCAAAAACTTGGAATTAATGCTCGCGACTTGGACCCTTCGCCAGCACACCCGGGTGTCTTATCAACCGCCAAAGCCCAGCTAGTTATCAAGTTGGTGTCAAGATGCAAGATGGTCGGACAGCCAAGTACGTTTGGCGACTTCGCAAGATGTGGCGGTGGTTGACTTGTTTTCTAGAGTAAAGAATCGCGCCCCAGCAGCAATCCAGGTAGACCAAATTCTATCTATTTCATATACAACCTCATGTTGAATCATTTGTCAGGTCACTGCTGAACAACTTCTTCGAGATGTAAGTTCTACCAGGCTGAGCTTCAACAACCATTCGCGATCATTCAAGAGCCTCTGCAATGGTGCTGATGACCTGTATGATAGGCACAAGAACGCCAGGAAGCTAGATTTCAAGCTCCCAAGCAGCGGGTAGAGGACTTTGAGGAGTTACACGAATACCGCGGCCGTAAACGCAAGGAATTTGAAGAACGTATCCGTCGGACTCCTGGAAGTGTAAGCACTATAGTGACACAGTCCATTAGTATCCCGTATGCTGACTTGCACGTCCTCTTCAGCTGAAAGAATGGACTTCATATGCTTCTTGGGAAGCGGCGCAAGGCGAATTTAACCGCTCTCGGTCCGTATACGAACGTGCACTCGTTGTGGATCCACGAGCAGCCAAGTTATGGCTCTCGTACACCGAAATGGAGCTCAAGGCGCGCAACATCCAACACGCGCGCAATTTATACGACCGCGCCGTCACCCTCCTGCCCCGTGTCGACCAATTCTGGTACAAATATGTCTACCTAGAAGAACTACTCGAGAACATCCCGGGCGCGCGCCAAGTCTTCGAGCGATGGATGGCTTGGGAGCCCGATGACAAGGCGTGGCAGGCGTACATCAAGATGGAGGAGAGGTACAAAGAGTGGGACCGCGCAAGCAAGATCTACGAGCGGTGGGTCGCCGTTCGACCTGAGCCCCGTGTATGGGTAAAATGGGCCAAGTTCGAGGAGGAACGCGGACAGTATGACCGTGCACGGGACGTATACGATACTGCCCTCAAGTTCTTCGGGGACGAGGAGGAGGAGGTCGACAAGGCGCAGGCTGTCTTTGCCGCATTTGCGAAGATGGAGACAAGACTGAAAGAATTTGAGCGCGCGCGAGTCATCTACAAGGTATGTCCCCTCAGGGAGCTTATCGTACTCAATACTAAGGCCTATCACAGTTCGCCCTGTCTCGACTACCGCGCTCCAAATCCAGCACCCTATACGCCGCCTACACGAAATTCGAAAAACAGCACGGAACACGGTCTAGCCTCGAGTCGACTGTCTGGGGGAAGCGAAGAATACAATATGAAGACGAAGTCTCGCACGACCCCTTTAACTATGATAGCTGGTTCGACTACGCACGATTGGAGGAGGATGCCTTGCGAGCACTGCGGGAGGAAGGGGGGTCAGAAGAGGAGGTCGAAAAGGCAATGGGGCGCGTACGGGAGGTCTACGAGCGAGCAATCGCAAATTTTCCTCCTGGTGACGAGAAGCGGCATTGGCGGCGCTACATCTTCCTTTGGTTGTACTATGCCGTGTTCGAGGAAAGCGAGGCGCAGGTATGTGCAACCATAGGCGACTTTGACTCGGTGTTGACACTGATTACCTCGCAGGACTATGGACGTGCACTAGACATTTACAAATTGGCGATCTCGAATGTCCCTCACAAAAAGTTCACATTCGCTAAGCTCTGGCTCCAATTCGCACGATTTCACATAAGGAGACAGGACCTTAAGGACGCACGCCAAGTTCTTGGCACTAGCATCGGCATGTGTCCTAAAGAAAAACTCTTTAGCGGCTATATTGACCTAGAACTTGAAGTATGTTCGCTCATTTGCACCATGCCACCTGCTCTCAATGACATCTCCCCTTCTAGCTCAAAGAGTTTGATAACGCACGGAAACTCTACCAAAAGTACATCGAATTCGATCCCACAAACTCGACGGCTTGGATTAAGTATGCCGAGCTTGAGGCAGCGTTGCAGGACATCGCCCGAGTGCGGGCCATCTACGAGCTGGGTATTTCACAAGGGCAGCTCGCAATGCCCGAAGTGCTCTGGAAGGCATACATTGACTTCGAGAGTGTGGAAGGCGCATACGAACGCGACCGTACCAAGGTCAGAGCGTTGTACGAGAGGCTGGTGGAGAGGACTGGCCATGTCAAGGTCTGGATATCGTGGGCTTTGTTCGAGGGTGGAGAGCTCAAACCTCCAGCCGAGGAGGACGATGGTGAAGCGCAGGAGGTTGAGGGTATGCCTGGGGACCTTGAAAAGGCAAGAGATATCTTCGAGCGCGGATACAAAGACTTGCGGGGTAAAGGCCTTAAGGACGAGGTGAGACTGATTCTGCTTCCAATACTCCTCTCAGATTAATGGTCCCCATACAGCGCGTTGTCCTTCTCGAAGCATGGAAAGCCTTTGAAGAGTCTAATGGCACGGATGCGAATGTCGCCAAAGTCCAAGCATTGATGCCCCAGGTCACCAAGAGGTGGCGAAAGCTGGACAGTGGCGACATGGAGGAATGTA
>Ga0307515_10016924_pt1 | contig 13326 bp, 10 predicted proteins | sample 17_EM_MG_FD_194513 | JGI IMG/M metagenome (GOLD analysis project Ga0307515, IMG submission 194513) | Populus trichocarpa ectomycorrhiza microbial communities from riparian zone in the Pacific Northwest, United States - 17_EM | ecosystem: Host-associated > Plants > Roots > Unclassified | place...
GTGCGGCTGGGTGGGGGCTGGGCGCGCCCCGCGGCGGAGCCGCAAATCGACACAGCCCCGCGCCCCTTTGGGGCGCCCCCGTCACCGGCGTTTTTAGCCCTTGGTGCCGCCTGCCGTCAGGCCGGTTACCAGGTTCTTCTGTACCAGGTAGAAGAACGCAGCCACCGGTATCGCGATCAACACCGCCGTCGCCGCCATCAGGTTGCGTTGCGCGTCGTGTTCGCTCACGAAGGTCTGAAGCCCCACCGCGAACGTGTACTTCGTGTCGGACAGCATGAACGTCGAGGCGAACGCGACCTCGCCGAAGGCCGTGAGGAAGCTGTAGAACGCGGCGACCGCCAGGCCCGGCTTGGCGAGCGGCAGGATCAGTCGCAGGAACGTGCCGAAGGGGTTCAGCCCGTCGACGCGTCCGGCCTCGTCGATCTCGAACGGGATCGTGTCGAAGTAGCCCTTGAGCAGCCAGGCGCAGTAGGGCACGGCGGTCGAGCAGTAGACGAGGATGAGACCAAGGTAGCTGTCGATGAGCTGCAGGTCGGCCAGAATCTGGTACATCGGCACGATGAGTACCGCTATCGGGAACATCTGGGTGACCAGCAGCACCCACATGAACTTCCGGTAGCCGGGGAAGCGCATGCGCGACACCGCGTAGCCGGTGCTCGCGGCGATGGTCACGCCGATGACCGTGGTGCCCAACGAGACGATCAGCGAGCTCTTCAACCAGTCGAAGAATCCGGTGTGTTGGAGGACGAACGAGTAGTTGTCGAACGTCATCTTCTTCCAGATGCCGGCCGGGTGGAGATAGTCGTCCGAGTCCGGGCCGAGGGAGAGGAAGACCAGCCAGGCGATCGGGAAGAGCGCGATCAGGCTCGCGACGAACAGGATGCCGTGCGAGCCGAGGGCGCCGGCGCGGCTCAACTCGCCCCGGCGGCGGGTCCGTTGCGGTGGTGTCGTGGTGCTCATGGGGACTCCTGCCTCAGATCGCGAGCTGTTGGTCATTGCGGTTCAGCCAACGGCGGTAGAAGGAGGTGAAGACGATCAGGATGGCCAGCAGCAGGATGCCGTAGGCGGCCGACTGGGCGAATTCGCGCGGCTGTTGGCCGAAGCCGAGGAAGTACGACCAGGTGACCAGGATCTGGGCGTCGGGCGCGGTGTTGCCGAACAGCAGGAAGATCACGGCGAATTGGTTGAAGGTCCAGATCACACCGAGGAGGACGACGGTGGAGCTGACCGATCTGAGGCCCGGGAGCGTGACGTAGCGGAAGCGCTGCCAGGGGCTCGCGCCGTCCATCTCGGCGGCCTCGTAGAGCGAGGTGTCGATGGACTGGAGGCCGCCGAGCAGCGAGACCATCATGAACGGCACACCGCACCAGGTGTTGACCATGATGGCGGCGAACCGCTGCCAGAAGGTGTCCTCCAGCCAGTCGGGCTGGGGCAGATGCAGGCTGTGCAGCGCGGAGTTGATGATGCCGCTGTCGGCGAGCATGAAGCGCCAGCCGAAGACCGTGACGAAGGTGGGGACGGCCCACGGCAGGATCAGGATCAGGCGGTACAGGGTGCGGCCGCGCAGTTTCTGGTTCAGCAGCAGCGCCAGCGCGAGGCCCACCGTGTAGTGGAGGGCGACGCAGAGCGCGGTCCAGACGATCGTCCAGATGAAGTGCGACCAGAAGCGGTCGTACGACGTCGGGCCGAACAGGATGTCCTTGTAGTTGTCGAACCCGATGAACTTGTAGGTGGCGTCGATGTGGTTGACGCCGATCGTGCGCGCGGTGTTGAGGCTGTTGGCGTCCGTGAGCGTCAAGTACAGGCCGTACGCCAGGGGGTAGAGCACGAGGACGCCGAGCACGACGACCACGGGGATGATCATCGCGTACGCGTACCAGTGCTTCTGGTAGGCGAACTTGAGGCGGCTGCCGGGGCCGGGTCGGGGGGCGCGGTCACCGTGGCGCTTGCCGGTCGCGCGGTCGATGGCGACTGTCATGGTTCGTTCGACACCTTCTGGAGGACCTTCTGGAAGTTCAAGCGGGTACGGCGAGTTCGCAAGCGGGTACGGCGAGTTCGCGGGCTACGGCGGCGCGTGCCGATGGCCGTCGGATCCGTCCCCCCAGTTCCTGATCCGGCGGATCCGACGGCCGTGCGGGGCTACTTGCTGAAGTCCGGGACCAGCTTGGCGATCGCCAACTCGGCGTTGCTCAGGCCCTTGTCGAGGGACTCCTTGCCACCGGCGATCTTGGGCAGTTCGGTGTCCAGCGGGTTCCAGAGGGAGCTGTACTCGGCGAGCGCCTGGCGCGGCTGGGCGGAGCCGAGCACGCTCTGGTAGCCGGCGATGCCCGGGTCGGCCTTGACCGCGGCGGTGTAGGCGTCGTCGCGGGTCGGCAGCGTCGAATTCTTCAGGGCGATCGTCGTCTGGGACGCGGCCGAGGTCATGAAGTTCAGGAACTTCAGGGACGCCTTCTGGTGCGCGGAGTCCGAGCCGGCGTAGACCGAGAGGTTGTGACCGCCGGTCGGGGCACCGGACTTGCCGCTGGAACCGGCCGGGACCGTGGCGATGCCGAGGTTGGACTTGTCCTTGAAGGCCGAGCCCTTGTAGAAGTTCGTGATCTCCCACGGGCCCTGGATGATCGCGGCGACCTTGCCGGTGACGAACGCGTCCTGGATGTGGGCGTAGGCGTCCGCGGTGGTGTCGGCCTTGTGCAGGCCGGTGCCGGAGAAGAGGCTCAGCCAGGTGCCGTAGCCCTTCTTCGCGGCGGCGGAGTCCACGGTGATCTTCTTCGCGGAGGAGTCGACGGTGTCGGTGCCCTCGCCGTAGAGGAAGGTCTGCGCGTAGTAGGCCTGGGTGGAGCCCCAGTAGCCGTCGACCTTGGTCTTGGCCTTGACCTTCGCGGCGTCGGCCTTCAACTCGGCCCAGGTGGTGGGCGCTTGGGTGATGCCGGCCTGCTTGAAGAGGGCCTTGTTGTAGACGAGGGCCAGGGTGTCGGTGACCAGCGGCACGCCGTACGTCTTGCCCTCGTACTGGGCCTGCGTGATCAGGTTCGGCTTGAACTTGGCCTGGTCGGCGAGGGCTTCGGTGCCATCGAGCGGCAGGAAGTAGCCCTTCTTCGCGAAGGCGGGGGTCCAGCCGACGTCGGAACGCAGCACGTCCGGGGCGCCCTTGGAGCCGGCGGCGGTGTCGAACTTGTTCTGCGCCTGGTCGAAGGGCACGTTGACGTACTTGACCTTGATGTTCTTGTTGGCCGCCTGGAACTTGGCGATCAGGGCCTTGTACGTGGGTGCCTCATTGGTGGCGTTCGAGGTGTCCCACCAGGTGATGGTGACGGGCCCGTCGGACTTGCCGCTGTCACTGTCACTGCCGCCGCAGGCCGTCGCCGCGAGGGCGATGGACGCCACCAGCGCGGTGGCCGCTATGCCACGCCGCATGAGTTCTCCTTGAGGGTGAAAGCCCGTGAGGTGCAGGGCGGCGGTCCCGTCCGCCACCCTGTCGACTTGCCGACTGCGCCGTTGCGTCCGCCGGGCGTCGCCGAACGTAACAGCGATGCAAGCGCGGCGAAAGTCCTTGCTGCAAAAAACTGCAAGACGGCCCGAGAGTTACCCGTCCGTGACCTCTCCTCGACCCCCGCGAAACCCAGTACTGGCGCGGCTGAGCGGGCAGGGGGACACTTGTGCAAGACTCTGCAAGCTCTTGCCGCACGCCGTACGCCGACCAGAAGCCGGCCAGAACACAAGGGATCGCGATGACGCAGCAACCCGCAGCGCGCCGACGGCCGGTACAGTCCACTCCCGTGACCACACGGCTTGCCGACATCGCCGCCCAGGCGGGGGTGAGCGAAGCGACCGTCAGCCGCGTCCTCAACGGCAAGCCTGGCGTCGCCGCCACCACCCGTCAGTCCGTCCTCGCCGCGCTCGACGTGCTCGGCTACGAACGTCCGGTACGGCTGCGGCAGCGCAGCGAGGGCCTGGTGGGCCTGATAACACCGGAGTTGGAGAACCCGATATTCCCCGCCCTGGCGCAGGTCATCGGCCAGGCGCTGACCCGGCAGGGCTACACCCCGGTGCTCGCCACCCAGACCCCGGGCGGGTCCACGGAGGACGAGCTGACCGAGATGCTCGTCGACCGCGGGGTCGCGGGCATCATCTTCGTCTCCGGACTGCACGCGGACACCTCCGCCGACATGCAGCGCTACGAGCAACTCCGGGCGCAGGGCGTGCCGTTCGTGCTCGTGGACGGCTTCTCGCCGAAGGTGCAGGCGCCGTTCATCTCCCCCGACGACCGCGCGGCGATGATCCTCGCCGTCACGCACCTCGTCTCGCTCGGCCACACCCGCATCGGACTGGCCCTCGGCCCCAAGCGGTTCGTACCCGTACAACGCAAGATCGAGGGCTTCGTCCGCGCGATGCAGGACCAACTGGCCCTGACCGCCGACGATGTGGAGACCCGGCTGGTCCAGCACTCGCTGTACACGCTGGAGGGCGGGCAGGCCGCCGCCGCCGCGCTGATCGACCGCGAGTGCACGGCGGTGGTGTGCGCGAGCGACATGATGGCGCTCGGTGCGATCCGGGCGGCCCGGCAGCGCGGTCTCGACGTACCCAAGGACGTCTCGGTGGTCGGTTTCGACGACTCCCCCCTGATCGCGTTCACCGATCCGCCCCTGACGACGATCCGCAAGCCGGTGCCGGCGATGGGACAGGCGGCGGTGCGGACGCTGCTGGAGGAGATCGGCGGGACGCCCGCGCCGCACAGTGAGTTCGTGTTCATGCCGGAGCTGGTGGTGCGTGGTTCGACGGCTTCGGCGCCCGGGGACCGGAAGCGTCCGTAAATCATCCCCAAGGGGGAGGAAACGCGACCGCGTCCCGTGCGCTGGTAGTAGTCCGAGGCCTCTTCTCGTCGTAGAACATGCGAGCCGGACCCGACCAAGGGATGATCGGTCGCGGAAGCCTTTTCTGGCAGACTTCATGTCTATGGGTGAGACCACCGTGACGACATTGGAAGGCCGTGAAGAAGCCGTTCCGAGCCCCGTCGCGGACGCCGCGGGGCAGGGTTTTCTGCGCCGGTTGCGCACTCCGCGCCGGCCCCGGCTGTGGTTCGAGATCCTGCTGATCGCGGTGAGTTACTGGACGTACTCACAGATCCGCAACGCGGTTCCGGAACAGCGGGGCCAGGCACTGCGCAACGCCGACTGGATCTGGCGCGTCGAGCACCATCTCGGCATCGCCGTCGAGCAGTCGGTCAACCATGCCGTGAATTCGGTGACTTGGCTGATCGTAGGCATGAACTACTACTACGCCACACTGCACTTCGTGGTCACGCTGGGTGTCCTGGTGTGGCTGTTCCGCAGTCATCCGGGCCGGTACGCGGCGTCCCGCCTCGTCCTCTTCGCGACGACGGCCGTGGCCCTGGTCGGCTACTACTTCTTCCCGCTGGCCCCGCCGCGCCTCATGAACGGCAGCCACTTCGTCGACACGGTCATGGTCCACCAGACCTGGGGTTCGATGGCGTCCGGCGACCTGAAACACATGTCGAACCAGTACGCCGCGATGCCGTCCATGCACATCGGCTGGTCCCTGTGGTGCGGCCTGACGATCTTCACCCTGGCGAAACTCCCCTGGGTCCGCATCCTGGGCCTGTTGTACCCGGCGCTGACCCTGATGGTCATCGTCTCCACGGCCAACCACTTCTGGCTCGACGCGGTCGGCGGCATGCTCTGCCTGAGCTTCGGCTTCACGGTCTCCCGCCTCTGGTACGGCGCGTTCCCGTACGCCTTGCCGAGGACGGTGGGGGTACGGGGGGCGAGGGGGGCGTGAACGCTCCGCCGGCTGCGTGGATATGCGGCTGCGCCGCGGGGCCGCGCTGCGTCGTTCCGGTGCCGCGCCGTCGTGGCTGGTCGCGCCCGCGCGGCGGAGCCGCATATCGACACAGCACCGCCCAGTGAAGGCTTTTAGGGGCGCGGGGAACTGCGCGACCAGCCCCCACCGGCCCGTCAGCCGAAAAGCAACTCTCAGGCCCCGTAGAACAGCACGTCCACCACACCCCGCGCCCGACGAGTAGTACGCCGATAGTCATCCAGCATGTCCCCCACATGCCCGGGCCCATACCCCAAGTACCGCCCCACGGCAGCCAGTTCACGCGGATCGGACGGAAACGTGTCGCCCGCCCGCCCCCGCACCAACATCACCGCATTACGAACCCGCGTGGCCAACACCCAAGCCTCATCCAGTATCGAAGCGTCCTCAACGGAAATCAGCTCAGCCGCACAAGCCGCCGCAAGCCCCGCCCGCGTACGCGTCGTACGCAACCCCGGCTCAGCCCACCCGTGCTGCAACTGCATGAGCTGCACGGTCCACTCGACGTCGGAGAGCCCCCCACGCCCCAGCTTGGTGTGCAGAGTCGGATCCGCGCCACGAGGCAACCGCTCCGACTCCATCCGAGCCTTCAGCCGCCGAATCTCACGGACCGCGTCATCACCGAGCCCCTCCGCCGGATACCGCAGAGGATCGATCAGCTCGATGAACCGCCGCCCCAACTCCTCGTCCCCGGCGACAGGTTCGGCCCGCAGCAACGCCTGCGACTCCCAGACCAGCGACCACCGGCGGTAGTACGCCTCGTAGGAGTTCAACGACCGTACAAGCGGGCCGGACTTGCCCTCCGGACGGAGATCCGCGTCGATCAGCAGCGGCGGGTCCGAGCTGGCCACCTGCAGCAGTCGGCGCATCTCGGAGACGACCTTGTTCGCCGCGTCGGAGGCCTCGCGCTCGGGCACCCCCTCGCGGGGTTCGTGCACGAACAGGACATCCGCGTCGGAGCCGTAGCCCAGTTCGTGGCCGCCGAAGCGGCCCATGCCGATGACGGCGAAGCGGGTGGGGAGGGTGTCGCCCCAGCCCGCGCGGACCACCGCGCGCAGGGTGCCGGCGAGGGTCGCGGCGGTGAGGTCGGAGACGGCGCCGCCGACCCGGTCGACGAGGGCGCCCTGGTCGGCCTCGACGGGCTGGGTCTCGGTGCCGTAGGAGCCGACGATGTCGAAGGCGGCCGTACGGAAGAGTTCACGGCGGCGGACGCCCCGGGCGAAGGTGACCGCCTGGTCGGCGTCGTCGGCGCGGCCGACCGCGGCCAGGATCTCCTGGTCCAAGTGGGCTCGTTCGCGGGGTTCGAGGCCGCTGCCACCGTCGCCGTCACCGAGGAGGGCGACCGCTTCGGGGGCGCGCATGAGGAGGTCGGGGGCGAGCCGGCCGGCCGAGAGGACGCGGGCGAGGTTCTCGGCGGCGGCGCCCTCGTCCCTCAACAGCCGTAGGTACCAAGGGGTTTTGCCGAGCGCGTCGGACACCTTGCGGAAGTTGAGGAGGCCCGCGTCCGGGTCTGCGGAGTCCGCGAACCAGCCCAACAGGACGGGCAGCAGGGTGCGTTGGATGGCGGCCTTGCGGGTGACGCCGGAGGCGAGGGCCTCGATGTGGCGGAGGGCCGCGGCCGGGTCGATGTAGCCGAGGGCGACCAGCCGTTCGCGGGCTGCCTGCGGGCTCAACCTGGTCTCGCCGGGGGCGAGTTGGGCGACCGCGTCGAGGAGCGGGCGGTAGAAGAGTTTCTCGTGCAGGCGTCGTACGACGGTCGCGTGCCGCTTCCACTCGCGGTTCAACTCGGCGACCGGGTCGGTGCGCAGGCCCATCGAGCGGCCGAGGCGGCGCAGGTCGGCCTCCTCGACGGGGACCAGGTGGGTGCGGCGCAAGCGGTAGAGCTGGATGCGGTGTTCCATCGTGCGCAGGAAGCGGTAGGCGTCGTCGAGGCGGGCGGCGTCCTCGCGGCCGACATAACCGCCGGCGGCGAGGGCCTCAAGGGCGACGAGCGTGGTGCCGCTGCGCAACGAGGTGTCGGCGCGGCCGTGCACCAACTGGAGGAGCTGGACGGCGAATTCGACGTCCCGGAGTCCGCCGGGGGCGAGTTTCAGTTCGCGGTCGATCTCGGTGACGGGGATGTTCTCGACGACCCGGCGGCGCATCTTCTGCACGTCGGTGACGAAGTTCTCGCGCTCGGCCACCTTCCACACGAGGGGTTCGAGCGCGTCGACGTACTCCGCGCCGAGCGCGAGGTCGCCGGCCACCGGGCGGGCCTTGAGCAGGGCCTGGAACTCCCAGGTCTTGGCCCAGCGTTGGTAGTAGGCGAGGTGGCTGGCGAGGGTGCGGACCAGCGGACCGTTGCGGCCCTCGGGGCGGAGGTTGGCGTCGACGGGCCAGATGGAGCCCTCGACGGTGGTCTCGGAGCAGATCCGCATCATGTGCGCGGCGAGCTTGGTGGCCGCGCGGACCGCCTTGCCCTCGTCCGCGCCCTCGGCGGCTTCACCGACGAAGATGACGTCGACGTCGGAGACGTAATTCAGCTCGTGGCCACCGCACTTGCCCATCGCGATCACCGCGAGCCGGCACAGCGCGGCGTCGTCGGGTGCGGCGGCGCTCGCGATGGCAAGGGCTGCGCGGAGGGTGGCGGTCGCGAGGTCGGCGAGTTCGGCGGCGGTCTGCGCGAGGTCGGTGGTGCCGCACACGTCACGGGCGGCGATGGACAGCAGGCAGCGGCGGTAGGCGACGCGCAGGGCGACCGGGTCGGTGGCCTCGGCGAGCCCGCGCTCGAACTCCTCCACCCCGGGGTGGAGGTCACGCGGCTCGTACATCACGAGGGCGTGCCAGTCGCGCGGATGCCGGGCGAGGTGATCCCCCAGGGCGGCGGAGGCACCGAGGACGCCGAGCAGCCGGTCGCGCAAGGGCTTCGCCGCGATCAGGGTGTCCAGCAGCTCGCGGCGGGGAGTGTCCTCGGGCTGCGCCTCCAGCAGCCGTACCAGACCCTGAAGGGCCAGGTCGGGGTCGGCGGTGGCGCCCAGGGCCTCCAGCAGGACCGGGTCGTTCCTTATCGGCGCCAGCTCCGCGCTCTCCAGGAGCCGCTCGGCGGCCGAGGGATCGGTGAAGCCGTGCCGCAGCAGTCGCGTGAAGGTGCTGCTCCTGCGCCCCAGCGTCGTCATCCTCGGCCTCCCTCGGATCAAGGTCGTTTGGCCGAGCCTAACCGGAGACGCTGACAGAAGCGCCGGGGCGGGAGAGGGGTTTCAGCGGGCCACCACCAGGGTGGCGGGGCGGGCCGGATCCACCAGCACCGTGTCGCCCGGCCCGCCGGGGCCGCCGTCCGACGGCAGCACCACCGCGGAGTCCGGGCGTCCGGCAAGCGGAATCAGGGCGCGGGAGACCGTGCCGGGGCGCCCGGTGCCGGGCAGGGAGGCGTACTGGACGTCGAGGCACTGCTTCCGGAGCCTGGCGAGTGCGGTCCCGACAGTCGTGCCTGCCTCCACCGCCGGGAGGACCACGCTGCGGTCGGTCCAGCGGTCGAGCCGTGCGCAGGCCCCGTCGTCGGGCGGCGGCGTGGGCTGTCCGGGCCGACCCCCGTGCGGTCCGGACAGGGTGAGCCGGGCGAGGTCTCCGGCGGCGGTGTTCGTGGTGTCGATCCGGAGCGTGGCGCGGCGCAGCCACTGCAACGGATGTCCGTCGAGCTCGGCCCGCACCCAGTCCTCGGTGTCGACGAGGAACCCGGTCTCGACCGCGGCCTCCTCCAGGGGCGGCATCCGGCGTGCCCGCCCGCGCGAGACCCGCTCCGTCCCGGTGTCCGGCCAGTGCCGCAGCACCACCAGCAGCGAGCCGGCGGGCCGGGTGAAGGGGTGGGCGCGGCCCGCGGTGACCGGGTAGGACCCGGCCGGCGTGATCGCCGTACGGGAGGGTCCGGAGAGCTGGACATCGCCGCGGGGGCCGAGCCGGAAGGCGACGGCGTCGAAGGTGGTGTCCTGCGCCGCTGTGGTGGCGGCCGGGCCGGAACAGCCGGTGGCGAGCAGAGTGGTGGTGAGGGCGGCGGCGCCCGCGACGAGGGCCGCGGCGCGATAGGGGCGTGGGTGGGCACGTCCGTCATGGATGCGTGGATGGCGTGGATGGCGTGGATGGGAACGCATGAGCTGCCTCCGTGTCCTGCGCGGCCGGAGCGGCCGCCTGAGTCGACAGTGCGCGCATCAACGGGCGTAACCCATTCGGCATTTGACGAATCTCCGGCGCTCTGCGACCCGGCCGGGCGTAGATTCGCGACAGGCGAGAACCGGCCACCGGGAGGCCGCCATGACCCCACCGTTCACGACAGCCGAGGTCCATCTGCGGCGGATGGCGGACCTCCTGGACGAGGCCAGGCAGGACACCTCCGACGCCGTACCGCCGGAGTCCCTGCTGCTCGGTCTGCAACGTCTGGTGCCCTGCGACTGCGCCTGCTTCTCCGAGCTGGACGTCCCGACCCGCATCCACGTCAACGAGCAGGAGACGCCGTACGACGACTGGGGCGACGTGGGCGGCGACGCGACGCTGGAGGGCTACTGGCGCTGGCGGCACCAGCATCTTCAGTGTGTGGAGGTCGCGCGGGTGCACACCAGCCCCCAGGTCACGCAGATGACCGACTTCATGTCCCTGCGCGAGCTGATGCGCCTGCCGATCTACACGGAGCACCTGCGCCCGTTCAAGTGCATCGCCGCCGTCGCGCTGCCCACCGCCCCGGGCCGTACCCGCGTCTACCAGTTCTTCCGCAAGGCCCCGAAGCCGTTCAACGACCACGAGATGACCACGCTCGGTCTGCTGGCCCCGCACCTGTACGCCCTCTACCAGGAAGCCGCCCTCCGACACCGTTCCCCGGTGCGGCTGACCCGTCGCGAACTCGACGTCCTGCGCTGCGTCGCCCGCGGTATGAGCACCCCGCAGATCGCCGAGCAGCTCGTCGTGTCGACCAGCACCGTCCGCAAGCATCTGGAGAACGCCTTCAACCGGCTCGGCGTCTCCAGCCGCGTCGCCGCGGTGGCTCGCGTGTTCCCGGAGGCGGAGGCGGTCTGACCGGGCGACCCCGGCCGGCGATCCGCGCTTTCGTGTTCGCTGTGGCGCCCTGGACCGATTTCGGCTTCGGTAGGGAGACCTGCTGACGACAAAGGAGTCATTCCATGGACATGACCCTCGAAGTGATCCTGCTCCCGGTCTCCGACGTGGACCGGGCCAAGGAGTTCTACCAGGACAAAGTCGGCTTCCACGTGGATCTCGACGGCGAGGTGATGGAAGGCGTACGGATCGTGCAGCTCACGCCGCCCGGGTCCGGGTGTTCCATCGCCCTCGTGGACGGCTTGCAGATCCCGACCGGAACCCCACAGCCGGGGACGTACCACGGCATGCAGCTGTGCGTGCAGGACGCGAAGGCGGCCTACGACGAGCTGACCGCGCGCGGGCTCGAGGTGAGCGAACCGGTGCAGTTCGCGCCGCAGGACGGGGCGACGTTCATGTACTTCAAGGACCCGGACGGGAACGGCTGGGCGATCCAGGAGTACCGCAAGCGGGCCGCCGAGCCGCTGCACCAGGTGCTGGCTCAACTGGCGGCGCTGCAAGAGTAGTTCACCAGCTGCAACAGTAGTGGTTCACCAGCAGTAGTTCATCACTTCTTCATCCTCCGGGTTGGGAACGGTGGGGCGCGGGCATCTTGGCGTGTGCATGCTCAGTTCGCACCGTCACCCCCGTCATCCCCCCACCCGGAGGTAGATGTGTCCGACAGTGAAGAAGTGTCCGGCGGTCCCAGCAGTTCCGGTAGTCCCAGCAGTTCCGGTAGTCCCAGCAGTTCCGGTAGTCCCGGCGGTTCCGTGTACCGCCGCAGCCGCGCCCTCGTGGCGTCCGCGCTCGCCTTCTCGGCAGCCGCCGTCGGGGTCTGGACCGGGTTCGGCACCGCTGCCACCGCGCATGCCGCGACCGGGGTGCCGACCCCGGACCACGTCGTCGTGGTCGTGATGGAGAACCACGCCTACAGCCAGGTCATCGGCTCCTCCAGTGCCCCCTACATCAACTCGCTCGCGTCCGGCGGCGCCGCCCTCACCCAGTCGTACGGGATCACCCACCCGAGCCAGCCGAACTACTTCGCGCTGTTCTCCGGCTCCACCCAGGGCATCACCGGCGACAGTTGCTACACGGCGGGCTTCTCCTCGGCCGCGAACCTCGCCTCCGAGGTGACCGCGGCGGGCGGCACCTGGGCGAGCTACAACGAGACGCTGCCGAGCCAGGGTTCGACGACGTGCAGCAGCGGCAACTACGCGCGTAAGCACAACCCTTGGTTCGGATTCTCCAACGTCGCGACGTCCACGGCGAAGACGTTCACGCAGTTCCCGACGGACTACACGGCCCTCCCCGACATCTCCTTCGTCACCCCCAACCTGTGCAGCGACATGCACGACTGCTCGGTGGCGACCGGTGACACCTGGATCAAGAACAACCTTGGCGCGTACGCCACTTGGGCCAAGACCCACAACAGCCTGCTCGTCGTCACCTTCGACGAGGACAACCTGCTCAGCGGCAACCGCATCCCGACGGTCTTCTACGGCCAGCCGGTGACCGCGGGCGCCACGTCCTCGACCACGTACAACCACTACAACCTGCTGCGGACCCTGGAGGACTCCCAGGGCCTGACCACCCACGCGGGCAACGCGGCCTCGGCCGCCGACATCACCGGCATCTGGGCGTCCTGAGATGTACGTGGCGGACAGCCGCGCCGACGCCGACCCAAGTGCCGGGAGTACTACGGGTATTGCCGGAGGTACTACGGGTATTGCCCGTAGTACCTCGCGGGTGTCCGCCGCCGTGACCCCCACCGTCTTCGCCCTCGGCGCGGTCAGCCTCATCACCGACGTGTCGTCCGAGATGGTGACCGCGGTCCTCCCCCTGTACCTGGTGACGGGCCTCGGCCTCTCCCCGCTGGGCTTCGGTCTCCTGGACGGCATCTACAACGGCTTCTCGGCACTCGTCCGGCTGGCCGGCGGCCACCTCGCCGACCGGGGCGGCGGCCGGCACAAGTGGATCGCGGGCATCGGTTACGCCGTCTCGGCGGCCTGCAAACCGCTCCTCCTCCTGGCCCACACCCTCACCCCCATCGGCCTGATCCTCGCCGCCGACCGCACGGGCAAGGGCCTGCGCACCGCACCGCGCGACGCGCTGATCTCCCTCTCCTCCACCCCGGAGAACCGGGGTCGTGCCTTCGGGGTACACCGCGCGATGGACACGGCGGGCGCGCTGCTCGGCCCGCTGGTGGCGTTCCTGATCCTCCGGGCGACGGTGGACGGCTACGACGCGGTGTTCACGGTGAGCTTCTGTGTGGCGGTGGTCGGCGTCCTGGTGCTGGTGCTGTTCGTGCCGGGGTCGTCGTCAACTGCCGCGCCCCGCACGGAGAAAGCCATACGGGAGAGGGTCGTAGGGGAAAGGGCCGTAGGGGAACAGGCCGTGGGTGAGAAGGCCGTACGCCCCACCCTCCGCGCGGCC
>Ga0307515_10016925_pt1 | contig 13325 bp, 7 predicted proteins | sample 17_EM_MG_FD_194513 | JGI IMG/M metagenome (GOLD analysis project Ga0307515, IMG submission 194513) | Populus trichocarpa ectomycorrhiza microbial communities from riparian zone in the Pacific Northwest, United States - 17_EM | ecosystem: Host-associated > Plants > Roots > Unclassified | place...
TCTCTATAGTTCATGTAACCATCTTTCATGTCTAAGTATTTACTTTTATTTTCATCCATAATGATATTTTGTTATATAATGTATATCATGAATATCGTGGGTAATAGGTGTGAGAATATTATGGAAATTGAAACCCAAGACGATTGGGTCGAGATTAAGTTATGAAATGCGAGTTATTAGAAGTGTAAACAGGCTACATATCAATAACCTAGGGACCTTCCGGTATAGGGGGGACTTCATTGAAATTTTGGTAAATTGTAATATGAAAACCATAAACATATATATATATATATATATATATATATAATTCTATGTTTTCGGTTGACATAAGAGTGTTGTTTTTATCTCCAAGTAGGGGATGTTACAAGGTGTGAGAACCAAAGAAAATTAATCCAAATATGCGAAATAATCCTCAATAATTAAAGGTGTCCAAACAAAGCTAAAGGGCATGAAACAAAAATTTTTAAAAAGTCAAAAGGTTTGAGCATACTTTAACAAAATAGCAAATATGATGATAGAACGTGAAACAAAAGATTAGAAGCCTAAGTCTAATACTAGGGAGCACGATAAACTATTTCATAAGTCAATTCTAAGATCTAGAACTCCATGGACCAAAAAGAGATCGGTAAACAAATACTGTTAATCCTTAGTTTTTAAATCCCTTAAACACCTTTTTAGCCAACAAATACCTTTTTTCTTTGTAACCATGAACCAAAACCTACATTTATGCCCAATCAAGTCCTATTAGATCAAAGGCAAAATAATTTGGATCGATAGGCAATGCTTTTCCATGTAAAACAAGCTTCATTATTCATACAATCAATGCCTTAAAGATTGATTCTTTGGAACCCTCAAGTTCAAGCTTGAATCGTCTTGACCAACAGGACGTGAAATAAACATCACTTCATATTTTCACCAAAAGAACATGAAATTTCTCAAAGACCTAAAAATAGGGATAACTTTAATTCTTTTTAGAAAAAGTTTGCTTTAAACCAATGTCAAAATGGTTTTTGTACTTGTAATGGCTTTGAAGTTTCAAAAATTTTTGAGAAAACAATCCTTGTAAATAACCAACCCCTTTATGGATGACATCATCCCTAGAAAAAACCCAGAACACTTGATGACATGATCAAGCTGGAGTAATCCAATGGACATAATAGGATTAGCTCTAAAATTCCCTTTTTAAAAAGACAAAGAATGTTGAACAAAACTAAAGATAAAGGTCTTTAAGTAAGGGGCATGAAGATACAATCTAAAGATCTATTATTTCTAGAGGTCAAAAGCATAAGTGATGACTCAAGTAAGCGGAAACAAAAGGCCACTGAAGCTAATTAATAGAGATCTGACTCCAAAGAAGGAAGTCCATGAAAAAAGGACCTATATTTCTCAAGTAAGTATACATGCATCATAATGCATTGCACTTGAGTCCTTGTTGAGAAACTAAGGAAAACATCATTGATGGGTTTGTCTTTTACCAACCCTGTCTTTTTTAGTGCGCTTTTGAACCCTCAACCATCTTAGATAAAGCCCTTTCTAGCCTTATTTCTAGCTTTTTTGAGAGCACATTCGAGCCCTCAACCCAGATAGTGCGCTTTCTAGCCCTATCTCTTTTCCTTTTAGTGCGCCTTTGAGCCCTTGTCTCTTAGATAATACGCTTTCTTGTCCTATCTTTTTTTCTTTGAGTGCGTCTTCGAGCCCTCGTCTCTTAGATATTGCGCTTTCTTGCCCTACCTATTTTCCTTTAAATGCATTTTTGAGCTCGCATCCCTCTGATAATGTGTTATCTAACCCTATATGTATACCTCATCTCTTCTTAAGTGCACCTTTGTGCCCTCGTCTCTTAGGTAGTACGCTTTCTAGCCCTATCTTTATACCTCATCTCTTCTTCAGCGCGCCTTTATGCCCTCGTCTCTTAGATAGTGCGATTTCTAACCCTGTTTCTTTTTCTTTGAGTGTGCCTTCAAGCCCTCTTTCAAACCCAATCTCTTTTCCCTTTAAGTGTGTTTTTAAACCCTCACTTCAAATATTTTCAGAATGATTGACCATTTCTTGATATGATGAATCTGTTATCTCATTCCTTTTTTTTCTTCTTTACAAAGCTTACTGTCTAAAGTCTCTCACGAAACTTTTTGTTATAAACATTGTAAAGAGGGGGTAACTATTATAACCTTTTTTTGGGTTATTCCCCAAAATTTACCCTTTTTTCTTTTTAATATAAAAATAAATAATAAATAATAACAACAAAAAGACTGGCATTTTGAAAAAAAGTAGGTTGAAGAGGATTCCAAATATTTAAAAAAATTAAGCTAAATTTTTGTTTGACAGATTAGGAGCCTAATCGTAGCCTTTTTGTACTAAACTGGAGAAATAATATAGATTCCAAGTCAATTTAAAAGATTTGGATGAATCTACATAAAAATTAAGGCTAGGGATATAATTAGATTTTTAATAGGCCAATTTGATTTAATCATGAATCAAATTGAGAATTTAATTATGTTTAAGAATTAATTTTGGTCGAATTAAATGATTTAATAGGTGCAAGGACTTAATTATACTTTAAATTGGTCAAATTAATTTTATTCAGTGTTTAATTGGTGAAAACTTAAGTTTGGAAGCCTAATTTGAGCTTAATTGAGAAGATTGAAATTTTAGAGTGCCTGATTTAATTTTTATGAAGTTAATTGGTTCAAATCAGGGTAAAATCGCAAGAAAATTAAAGTTTTAAGATCAATTAAGGAATAAATTAAAGAAATTCAAAGCCAAGAACCTTTATATAAAAGGTGTCAAACTATGAGGACAAAATTGAATGAAATCAAGGGTGAAATTGAAGAAAATTGAAAGTTTAATGATCAATTGAATGTCAATTTGCATAAATTCAAGACTAAGGACCAAAATGAAAAAGATGCTGAAATCTTGGGCTAAAATTAAAGTTCATTAGAGGCAAAATTGCATAAAACTAAAAGTTTAAAGCCAATCAAGGGTGTAATTGAGAAAAATCACAAATCAAAGGACTAAATTGAACTTTATCAAAACAACATTGTGTTGGTTACTGTTCGCCTTTTTTTTTAATTTTTACTAAAAAGACTGTTCAGGGGGCTACTTTTCAGGGGCATTTAATGCTTCATCTCTCCACCAAGTTTGACACGAAAATGATCACCTAACATCTGAGTGCACTCCGGTATGGTCATTTCTAATCGATTGACACCACAACGATCGTGGTGCTGACCTAAAGAGATCAACTCAGACAGCCTTCAACTGTCAAATTTGATAGTTCATGATGCACATTTTGGACTAATAGCTGGGATCCTTTGGGGCTGAATCGAAGGTCAAGATTTGGCACCATTAAAAACAAAGTGTCCCTCTTCAACCCCCTATAAATAGGGATGGATTCCATGCCAAATATATTAAATAATAATTTAATAATATAATAATACAATAATATTTTAAAAAAAACTTCAAATTTTTCAAAGGACGTTTTAAAATATTTATGGGTCCCTCGCGTATTTTTTCAACAATTTTTCATAATACCGGGTTGTAGTCTTATACTGTAAGATATAGAGCCAGTATTAAAAATACTCAGTTTTCTTCGAAAAATAAAAAAAATCAAAAATTAAATTTTCATTTCGAAAAACCAAAATGTTCTGTTTTCGTGCATATGACCAAATCCTAAAAGTTTTCTAAATATATTTTCTAAAAGATAAAATCACAACATTTTCATCATACTTTCTTTTAAAAAAAATGGATATCGTAACTAGTTTATGGTTATGCATTAGGGTATGGTCAAAATATCAAAAACCCTTCACCAATCATTTTGTTCACTTTATATTTAAAGTGTTAGGGTTTAGTTGTAGATTCTAATACTTGAAGGTGTAAAACTACACAGTAAAATATATCCACAGATATTAAAGATGAAAAAACAAAAAATATAAATAAATAAATGCAATGCTAAAATTTAGACTTTAGTGCAGTTAGGATTTAACTCAATAAGGTAGAGACTCTCTCATGATAGGAGATCTACCTTAGACCTTAGAAAAAACTAACGAATAAAAACTTGACTTAGAAAAACAACCAAGCAACAATACAGATTACCTCGGATAGGGTGCACTAGGGATGATGCGTCTTCCCCTTGCACAACCGATCTCTTACCCGAACTCTAGCACACCATAGGTTTCCTAGTAATCATGATACTAGGTGACGACTTCTAAACCTTAATCATAATTTTATGATTAAACTCAAAAATCTTTTCTTTCTCAATACCTCTAAGGAGGCTAACGACGTCATTCGACGTCACCCTGCAACAATCAGATACATAAAAGGGTTTGAAACCCAAAATTTATGCCTCCATTCTTTCAATTTGTCTATAGTTTAACAATTTCAAGCATCCATTTATCATCAATACAATTAATCCCATAATTAAATCAAGTTTGATTAATTACTTTCCTATCACCAACACATCACTATCTATATAACCAAGACCTCATTCCTCATATTTACACAATTAATGAATGTGAATTAACTTAAAATCAAGTAAGATTTTTATCTTTTGCAAAAACCCTATCATGGTCGGCCACATGACAAGCCATTTGTCCTTGTTTTCATTCAATTTTTCTTTTAACTTTATCATACCCCTTATTCATTTCATACCAAATAAACCAATAACTATCCAAAAATCATTTCCCTAAAATTTTTCTACAATCCCTAGAATTTCTAAAAATCAAGGGTTTCCTTCCCTTCCTTATAAAACAAGATATAACATGGATTTAAATCATGTGTATATTTGACTTGCCAACTTCCTGACCTGTTTCATTTTGATCTATTATATTTTTACATTTGATATAAAAAACAAAAGATATAACACGGATTTAAGTAAGAAAAAGTCATTTATCTTTGCTAGAATAACTCAATTGAATGAGTTCTTCTCAATTCCTCCACCAGTTATTTGCTCTCCCTCTTCATTCAAAGCTTCATTTCTCAAATTTCTTTACCCTCCCATCATGTTTTTTCTTTTTATAATCTTCCTCATGATTTGTTTTTCTTAGTAGAAACACCCTTAAAACCTCTCAACATCTATAATTTTGGAGACCGCCATTTAATTTTTTTAAGAAAATGAGAAAAATCAAGCTCTTCCTCCTTTAAAAGAGCTTTTGGCCAAAATGGTACCAGGGGAGAAGTTTTTTATTAAATTATAACAATGCTATTAATGAATTTATGTGTTATTTTCTATATTTATTGTCCAACCATCATCACTCATTGAATTTATGTGTTATTTTCTATATTTGTTGTCCAACCATCATCACTCATGTAAGGCCTTCTCGAATTTTAATTAACCTTAAATTTTAACCCAAAATAGAAAAATATATCAGGAGACTTCTTGTAGAATTTTAGTCTGTCCAATGATCAGATTGAGAGTTATGTTTGATATCATAAAACTAAACAATTAGTAACTCTACACCAAAATTCGAATTTGCGTACTATTTTATTTACTTAAATCATCAAGATTTTTAAACTAATTCATTGGAGACTCCCATCCATCATCATAATAAAATCTTCATCAGATTTTTCACAACTGTTAGTCAAAATAATACAATTATACGTTGGGCTTATACTGGTGATCAATGTTTTTCATGTATAAAATTATACATTATTTTATTTAGAATTCCACTTGTTGTTGTTGTTATCATTATCATTGTCTAATTATTTTCACCTCAATTTATAAAAAAATTTCTTTAATGTAGTTATTTTACTTGATTAGAGAATTTACACGACTCTTCACTAGGTTGACATTTTACATACTAATTTATCACTTTACCTCATCCAAAATTTAAGTTAATTTACCAAATCAAAAAATATTTTCTTCTAATATATCATTTTTCAATTAAGAATTACCCTAACATTGATTTACTGATTTTTAAGCTCGGGGTTTGCAAAAACATTATCTTTTCATTTTTTTAAGAAAAGTTAGAAAAACATCATTTAAAAAAATCTTTTAAAAAAGTTAAATCCAGCTTTGATTAAATTAATTGGATCATGATTTGACTTGTTGGGTTGAAAAATAAATTTTTAATTGATTTTTTTATATAAAAAAAACTCAACTAAAGTTAAAAGTCAAGTCGACTAGGTTATGTATCGACCTGCTAAGCCTTGCTAGGTTTAATAATTATGATCTAAACTCTAAAAAGAGATCAAGTAGCATTTGGTTATTATACTCAAATAAAAAAAGAAACAGACAATAAACACACACAAAAATACAAAATAAAATAAAAGATTGAGATAAAATTATATTTGATATAAAAAACAATTATTATCTTTGTATTTTATTTAATTAAAAATAAATAAAATATAAAAAATATATTTTATTCTTAATATATATTATCCATGCCTTCTATCCTCCAGGACATGTTCACAGTAAACAAACTCTAGATTAAATCTTTTCAGTTCAACAGATTCAATCCAAGGGTCCACAAGGGCTGGCGGGATATTAAATTCAGAGACCTGTCTACCATAACTTGCTTTACTCTCTCCTCTTCACTACCACTCTCAACTTTTCTTCCATGGTGGACCTCCTCCCATCTTGTTTTCACGCTTCATCTCATTAGTTTTACTACTTTGGCCTTTCTTGACTCAGACCAAGACATATCATATCCATAGGTATGGAGAAGAATAACTAACAATATTTGTGCAATCAATGGGCTTGCGTGCTTTTCTTTCCTTTGGTTGAATTGAATCCATCGTAATTGAGCTCAACCTTGTAAGATCTTTCAATCTCTCTTTTTGCATAACCACTCAACCTTCCTTTTAACTGTTCCAACCCTCTCTTTTTTGTCCCCAATCTCTAGTACTCGAAACAGGAAAAAAAATCCCAACTTTTTGTAACACTTTTTAACTTTCTTTATGTAATTGCTTTCTGTCTGATTATTGGGTTATTAGTAGCTTCCACAAGTACCAGAAACTGACAAGGATCTCATTACAGTGAAAAAGGTGAGGTGCTAAGACAACTAAAAAGCCCATTTGCTAAAATAGAAAAAAAGAATGGAACTTTGAAACACTTCTCGATTCTCTACTTTCTCTTTGTTCCTTGTTTTCTTTCTTCTTCTTGTCTTGATCCATTGTCAACAGCTTGTTCTTAGCCTTTTTTTATTGTGCTTCAACGAATTGATGGCATGCCATTGCTATTACAGGCCAAAGGGCTAGCTGTTTGTGTCTTAGTGTGGTCATTCATTCAGCTCTGGACTCGTGCTTTGTAGACATGGGTGAATCATTAGTTGCTGCCTCAAGTTATGAAGATAAGGTACACTCACTTGTCCCTTGATCTGTTAAATGTGCCCCATTTGTTAAGAATTTAGTTGTCGTGATTGTCTTCTTGAATTTATTTTCTTTTGTTATGGATTCCTGATTAATTTCCAGTCCATGCTTGCAAAAATTCCCATGCTTTCTGGTTTTGTGTAGTTATGAGCTGTCATTCTGTTTCTTGCTTGAATTTTGTTTTTTTGTGATTACATAAAAGATAGGAGGGACAGTTGCCTCGGATCCTGCTCTTCAAGCGTCGGTTTCATTTGGTAGATTTGAGAATGATTCTCTGTCTTGGGATAAATGGTCATCCTTCTCACAAAATAAGTACTTGGAGGAAGTTGAGAAGTGTGCCACTCCTGGATCTGTAGCTGAGAAAAGGGCTTACTTTGAGGCTCATTACAAAAAGATTGCTGCTAGAAAGGCTGAGCTACTAGATCAGGAGAAGCAAATCGAACATGATTTATCGAGGGCAAACAATCAAAACAGTGGAGATCTAATAGTTAAGACTAGTCAGATGGATTCAGACTTTGATGCGTCCAATGGCCAAACTTCTTCTGAAGGTATTAGGCCGGAAAGCAAATTGGATAATGAGTGGGATGGTGGCCATATAGACAAGCCTACTGAAGATGCTGCAATTGATGTACATGGTCAAGCCTCAACGAAGAAGCCTTATGAAGACACTGCAGTTGATGCACACGGTCAAGCCTCATCGAACGATCCTTATGAAGACGCTGCATTTGCTGTACATGGTCAAGCCTCATCGAATGAGCCTTATGAAGATGCTGCAATTGATGTACAAGGTCAAGTCCCATTGAATGGGAGAGTGAAGGAAGAGCAGGATAGCGAATTAGATACCCCTGTGTTAGCCAAGCTGGAAGAAGTGGCTTTAATAAAAAAGGAGGAAACTGGGTCTCAAGACATGAGAGAATTGCCAAAGAACTTAGAGAAAGAGATGGAAAGCATCCTAATGATCAAAGAGGAAAAAGTGAAGTTAGATCATCGGAAGGAATCTCCAAAGGTGAACGATTATGCTATCGAACCTAGTCATTTCCATAGGGGAAAAAAAGCTAAATTCTGACAGCTTTTTATACACTTATTGCAACTTTGGTTTTTTATTAGCGTTGTGGCTCATCTGTTTTGCTATATTGTTACTTTAGATTTCTCCAATGAGCAAGGTTAGAGATTTAGCAATGGCGAAGAAGAAACCAGAACCACCTATAACTAAACGGCCCCAAATCTCCTCTCTGAAGTTCTCAAAGCCTGCGTCAACTTCTAGTTCACTGTCTGCGTCACAATCTTCCATGAAGAAAGTTAACGGTTCATCTTTACCAAGGAGCAAAAATACTCCTGTTGGAGGGAACAAGAAAGTGAACCCTAAATCCTTGCACATGTCTCTGAGCATGGATTCTCCAAATTCTGAGACAGTTCCTCTTACAACTACTAGAAAATCATTTATTATGGAGAAAATGGGGGATAAGGACATTGTCAAAAGAGCATTTAAGACATTCCAAAACAATTTCAGCCAGTTGAAATCTTCTGCTGAAGAGAGATCTATTGGAGCAAAGCAGGTTTGTCCTCTGATTAGGCTTATGACATGACCTTTAAAATCATTTTACTTCCCAAAAAAATATTTTTGGCTTGTTGAATCTCATATTTTCAATTTTCTTGAGCAGATGCCTGCAAAAGAGACAGGTGTTAAGGTTTCCACTTCTATGACACCACGGAAAGAGAATATAGGGTAATTTTCAAATTGTCTACTTTGTATTCTGATGAATGTATTTATCATTGCATGTATGCATGTGTGCAACTTGTGCAATAGTTTTGTTGTTGAAATGATACTTGCATACTGACAATCATGTGCAAACATTTTCAATTCCATCTGTTGGATGTCTGGATTTAGCTTTGAAATTTAATTTATTTTCTCTAAGAACAAACAGGGCAGATAATGGAGAATGTGAAAGCTATGATTGGTGATTGGAGCCAAATTAAACTCTTTTCTTTGAAATACATTTGTTAATTTGTATTATCTGGTAAAATAGTCATCACCTGCAAATTACCTTGTTGGTCAATCCTAACTTCCATTCCTTTGGTCCTCTTCTTACTTTATTTCTATCATGCACATCATTTTTGATTTGGCAGTTTTAAATATATGTAGATCCAATGTTGAGCTTTTATAATCATAAAATCTCAACAACTCTATCATAGTCTTGTTCTCTGGTTGGTGCTACTTTTTTTTTGGTTCATAGGAAGGCCTGTTGACTTTTCAGCTACACAATGGCAGTTATCCCTCTCCCTCCCTTAATCTCTCCCATCACAGGTGTGAGTGGGATTCGATTCCAGGTTGCTTGATACCATATAAAGCGACTTTAACAACCAGGCTAATTTTAACAAATGTGTCCATACTGAAGCTTATCTATTTTGCCTTCCATATGTGGCATTTATTTATAATTTGTCTCGTCTTTCTAACATCACAGAATTTGCAGCTTACGCTAATTTGCGAACACTTTCTGTAATTTGTCTGTGAGATTGATATCTAGTTTAACGTTCATATCTATGATTTATAGAGTAACATCATGAAGAACTTTGAAACAATGATGTCTTTGAAACAATGATGTCTTTTACTTCTACTAAGCTGCTTTTGTGCAAACACCTAAAAGATTTACCACCTTATATGGAAAGTTCAGTGTTGGATTGATGTTGTGATAGGTCTTTCAAATCTGGCGGGGTGGATAGGAGAACTGCTAAGCTGGCCCCATCTTCTTCTGTCTTGAAAAGTGATGAGAGAGCAGAGAGAAGGAAAGAGGTATAACCATTTCACTGCTACCCTTCTCTCTCCATTGGACACAATTCTTTTAGGAAAAGCTTTTTTACATTTTGAGCATGCAATGCTGTTTTCTGTTAGCCACTAAATTTAAGATCTCTTTTAAAATAAATTTCAGTTTTCTAAGAAACTGGAAGAAAAATCCAAGACTGAGGCAGAGAGCAGGCGCCTTGGAACAAAATCAAAGGTAGATTTCCAAATATCCTCATTTTTGTTGTTAGTATCAAATTGCTGTGATGTGACAATGAACAAAAAACAAAAAACAAATCAATATAATTTAAAAGAAGAATGCAGCCAAGTGTGTTTCTGTGAGCTTGTGTGCATGTATGTATACCAATGCACTTTTTGTTTTTCCTTCTAATGGTTTCTTGGATGATAGTGCTCCCAAAAGATTAGCTCCATTGGATCATTAAAACAATACAGTTCTACTGTTCCATCCGAATGACTGTCATGCTTGCTTGGTACAGGAGGAAAGAGAGGCAGAGATTAAAAAGCCAAGACGGAGCTTGAACTTCAAAGCCACGCCCATGCCAGGTTTTTATAGAGGACAGAAGGCATCTAAAAGCCCATTAGATAAGGTATGTACTGTTCCAGCTTATGATCTACATGGGATGGAAAACAATTTGAAACATTATACACTACTTTGAGGTATATGGCCAGGTCTTTGCCTTTGGCTTTCCCTTTTTAATCTCTGTCTATATGTTGGTAAGTGCTTAATGTTAGAAAACATCTATATTTATTCTCTCCCCCTATTTCAGTGCTTTGTGGAGATTAAAATTTGGATATTAATAGTCAACTACCATTGGTAGTTCAGACAAGTCCACAAAACTATTGAACCAATCATTGAGAAAACTTCCATCATTTTTTTCAATGTCTAGGTAGGGTGCTTGTTTATGGACACCAAACCAGATAAAATAGAAAAACCTATTAAATAGTGGTAATTGGGAAAGGAAACTAGAATAAACTAAATTTCTACTCCAACTACTAAATAATAAATACTGATATTCCTAAAAATATAAAAATCTAGAAAAACTAAACAATATTAAAATTTCTAAATGGTCAAATAATATTTGTTGTCGTTGTCTTTCTCCACCCCCACCAACTTTTTAGTGTTTATCGAGTCTGGTGAGGCTGGATGACTTTGAGAGGCCTATTGTTGCCTTGCTTACAATTAGGCTTATTGTCTGTCAATTTGCCATCACTCAAATGGGTCACAGGGAACATGATGGATGACCTGTCACTGTCAACACTACATGGCATTTGACAAGTGAAATGCATCTTTTTATGTTGCATATCAAAATTCCAGTAGCATGTGAATTTAAATGTGCATCTGATTTAAGCTTCTAAACCCTATCCGTCTATATTCAGGAGAATCCAACTTATGAATTCTGGGGAAATAGAGCAATGAATTGAAAAAAAAAATTGTTTTGCTGAATTATACTGAGACTGAAGGAGCATGCAAAAATGCTCAAACACTATGCTTTTAACTTTAAGTCATTGTCCCCTAATTTCCTTCTAAATCATGTCATAAACTCATAATCCCTGCTCGATGGGTTTTTTCTTGAGGATTCGGGGAAAGAAAGGGATGGGTTGCGCACACACAAAAAAAGAAAACCAGTAAACACACTAGACCTGAGGGTTCAAAATATGTAAATGAATGTGAGAACTGATAGACTTATTGTCATGATGTATGCAGGAGGGTTCCAAGACGCTTCGGATATAGAGATACACATCATCCATCAGGAATGTGATATAATGAAACTTTCTCTGAAAGAAACAGTGAGCAAGGGTGGCCCATTCACATTGGAGGCTGCATGCATATATTTCTAGATGAGGACTGTACAGTTGGAGTGGAGTTGCTTTCTAGCAAGGAACCTGTCATGAGAGTATCACTCGGCAAATGGCAAGCTCAGTTGCTTTCTGTATGTTGGAATTGCAACCAGAGAAACCAGATTTCATTAATCATGTTGTCTAGAATAGATGGGAAATTATTTGTGACAGAAAACACAAAGAGGTGACTGCCATGTTCTTCACGCATTAGCTCTAGGCATGCATGCATTACTGTGTGAGATCAGAAGTATCAAATCGTTAGGGATATGCATAGAGGCCTTGAATAGTTTAGATATATACTGTTACATGTATTTGTTATGGCACCATGTTCTGCTTTTGTGAAGATGTATCTTCTATTTATCTTGTCCTTCGAATTTTCACAGTGTGAGGTTCAATCTTGCTTGTGTCGGGCTTGAACTTCAATGAGCGTGAAGGAAATTGTTGTCTTGGTAATTAGGATAGGAGTATAGGAAAGCTTAATCTTGTTTCCTACTGGCAGCCTGCAGCATCATTTAATGGGAGAGAACAAAAATCTTCTTCTTGCAAATCTTCTTCTTGCAAATCTTCTTCCACATGGGCAAGAAGTAGATTTTAGCCACATCAACCAGCCTGTAGAGTATAGCCTATACTAGAAAAATCTTGCATTGCGAGCGACTGAAATTATTTCTAAGCTTTCAATTTCTAGGATTCATCAAGTCAAAGAAGGAAAATCTCCTCCAGCCAAGGGCAAAGGCAATAATCGAAATTGACGCTCCTATATACTTCCTATTTTCTATTCAAACTGCCAAACATGCCCTAGGCATACTGTGGTGTGTTTCTCGCACAATTGCAGCATGGAATTATTATTATTATTATTATTATTATACAAAACTTGGCAATTCAAAGTGGAAAACGATAATTTTACCTTATTTGCAGAAGTGTTTTTTTTTATTAATTTTTTTTTATATTAATTTTTTATATTAAGTTATTATACTCTCACAACAACACGGATTGCAGATTTGGTAGGTTAACTTGATTGGTTTAATTTTTTTTAATTAATTTTTTTTTAATTTCATCCTTTAACATTAAGTTAATTAGAAATTAAGTTTCATAATTTATTTTGTTTATTTTCTATTAGGTTATTTTAACCTCATGACTCGGGAATAGTGCTTAACAGGTTAACCTGAGTTGACTCGAGTTGTTTTCTTATTTTTTTTTATTGAATTTTTTTAATTTTATCATTTAATATTGGATCGGTTGGGGTTTGAGCTTCGTATTTTTTTTTTATTTGTGTTCTATGAAGTTATGTTAGTCTCATGATTAAGGGTGTATTTTTGATATTTTAACCTCAGGTAAATCGAGTTGTTTTTTTTAAAGGTTAACTCAGTCTTATGACCTGGGTCAC
>Ga0307515_10016926_pt1 | contig 13325 bp, 12 predicted proteins | sample 17_EM_MG_FD_194513 | JGI IMG/M metagenome (GOLD analysis project Ga0307515, IMG submission 194513) | Populus trichocarpa ectomycorrhiza microbial communities from riparian zone in the Pacific Northwest, United States - 17_EM | ecosystem: Host-associated > Plants > Roots > Unclassified | place...
AACTCTACTTTGATAAGGAGAAATTATCAATGAGCTAAAATAAGGTAAAGATGAAACGAATACCAAAGAAATCACACATTAAAATCATACTTTAATCCTAAAAAAGACACAAACTTAACTGTCACAGTGTCACATTAGCTCAGCAAATCATGGAAAAAGAATAAAATAAAATATGGAAAAAGATTGGGTATCATAACCTGGAAACTAAACCATGTACATCAACTCCTCAAAATATTCTTATGTCTATTTCATTAACTACTATGTGAGAACATCAGTGTTGAGCTAAAAGTTGCTTGCGCCATATAAAATGTCTTAATTTGTATGAATATGATGTCCACCAAGTCAGAAATGGTCAACTACCAATCTCAAAGATGAGTGCTTCCGGATTCTACTCTGACATTTTAGTTACAAGTGTGATAATCTACGTGAATCCCACATTGGTACTTCTATTTAAAAGAGATTGTGTGCTATGCAATTGGGGGAGGGTTGGAGTAAACATGCAGATGCCACTACCTTATTATAAAAATCATGATGAGATAGAACAACAAAGGTTCAATGTGTGCAATAACACAATTTTTAAATTGTTCAGTGAATGGTTCCACATTTCCAATAGCACCGAGTTCTAGATCTATGATTGAACGGTAAAGAATTTCCAAAAACTTAAATCATAGACTCTTGGATTGGGGTTCCATTTATTTAGCATAACAACCAAAAGCACATTAAAGGACAAACTCCTAAGGTGTAAACAGTATTGACTGCAAATAAGTGGATAAAAAGCCAAGCCATGAAAGCAACGTGTAACATGATAAGATGAGACTTGCATATGCTCTTGAGCTAAAAAGACTTACAATTCTCGCAGACCCTTGATGTTTCCAAGTGACAAGGGGATCTCACCAGTCACCAGTGAATCGATTGTCTTCCAAATGCCTTTCCAAAATGAAAACAATGTCAGGTAAAGTCTTATTTATGTTATATTTAACCAAAAACTGCAACCAAGTATCCTATTTTAGGCGGAACAGGGAAAAATAAAATACCTAAGAAATCAATCTTCACAGGAACCAAACAGAAAATAAAATAATAACCAAGAATGTGAAGGCATCAATTGGTAAATTTTATAGACAGCACAACACCTAATAATATTACAGATAATATTACAGATAAATTCTAAAAAGAAGAAGAAGAATAGGGAACATAAGGAACAGAACTGGATAAGAAATAGGGATTTAGAACATGTAACAATAGTAATTTATATAAACGACAGAGGTTTCAAACTAAGAAACAACCCATATAGGAAAAAAAAAATTCGTTATCCAGTGGTTTCAAACTAAACCAAAATTCATCACCCAACAAAATTGATTAAAAATAACAATAAGCTTAACTGTATGAATTAATTAGAAAGGAGAAAAAAAAATTAAAACTCACCGGTTTTGAGAGGCTCGGTCTGATGGAAACACCGAGTCACCGACTGTGTTGATCCAGTGGAGACTGAGGAAGAAACGTGTAAAAAATAAGCTTAACTGTATTTAAAATAACAATAACCTTAACCAAATTAATTAATTAATTAATTAGAAAGGAGAAAAAAAAATAAAACTTACTGGTTTTGAGAGGTTGAGGAAACGTCGGTCTGATGGAAACACGGACTATTTTGGTCCAGTTGAGACTGAGGAAACGTCGATCGTCGATCTGTGTTTATGTTTTCTACTTTTCTTAGTCTAAGGAGAGTGGACAGTGGAGAGGGAGAGGTGAAGAGGCGAGAGGCGAAGAGGCGAGAGTGGACGGGTTGTGGGTGCTCTGGTACGGGGGCGGCCTTAGCGGAGGCCGGAGAGGGTGGGGGGCGAGGGGGGGGCACGGCGGGTGGCTCTCAGTAGTGAGAGGAGAGATTGAAATGTTTAGGTTTAGGTTTTGCGCGCAGTGGAGAGTAAACTGGAGTCTGGAGAGAAGAGAGGGGTGCAACGCGGCTCGATAACATTTTCTATTTATACTAGGGACCGAAATTTTTGACCGGTTTTTGCACTACAAAACCGAAAACCGAACCGAACCGGGGTTTTTTCAACATAATCTAATCGGTTTAATCGGTTTTATTTTTCGGTTCGGTTTTTTCGGTTAATTTTTTATCGGTTTTATCGGTTTACTTTGTTTATCGGTTTTTTTGAAAACCCCTAGTCTGGGGTATCTATAAGCCCTTGGTCACCCAAATCCCCTAGTTTACTTGATGAGGAGTGAAAAAGAGTAGGCTCTGAGGCTTTGATTTTTCTAGGAAAGATCATGACGACGAGTGTTTAAAAAAATTAAAAAATTAATTAAACTGAGAAAATAAATAAAAAAATAATCGAAAAAACCATTTGACCGTATAATTTATCCGACAGGTAATAAAAGGTAACCAAATAAATATTCTTCTATCTGAGATGCTAACTAATAAAATGATACTCCCCTTGCGGGGCACTCGGGTGGCAGATATGGTGGGGAGAAATAACACATGGAAATGGGAAGACTTTGCCCATCTTCTCCCCATAAGAGTTCTAATGGTTATTGCTAGTCATCCCGTGCCAAGTACTATGATGGGGACAAACAGTATGTATTGGGAGTCATCTTTTAGTGGCCAATTCACAATTAAAACAACTTATAAGTAGGGGTGTTTAAAAAACCTAAAAAACTGATTAAACCGAGAAAACTGGAAAAAAAATAACCGAAAAAACCGAACTGTGAAAAAAAACCGATTAAAATTTTGAAAAAAACGACCGGTTTGGTTTTTTAAGTCTGGAACCGAACCGAACAGGAAAAAACCGGAAAAAAACCGAGCCAAACCGAAAAAACCGAGCCAAAACCGAGCCAAACCGGTTTGAACCGGTTTTTGTTCTAAAAAACCAAACCGAACCGAACCGAAACCGGTCGGTTTGAACCGGTTTCGGTTTTTTTTTTAAAAAATTTGATTTGATTACTTTTTTATAAAAACCAAACCGAACCGAAAATGAACACCCCTACTTGTAAGCACCAAGCTAATAATGAGCTCCATGGTACATTGGATGATCCAACTTGGAGGATGGTATGGAAATGGGAAGGACCTGAAAGGATTAGAAGTTTTCTATGGCTAGTGGCTCATAATTCATTATTGACAAATGAACGAAAGGTTGCAAGAAATTGGTCTGACAACCCGTACTGTCATTTGTGCCAGTCAAAAGTAGAAGACACCACTCATGTCCTTCGAGATTGTCCAACAGCTATCAACATATAGAGACAGTTACTACAACAACACAACATGGATGATTTTTTCAGTGCAAGCTTAAAACCGTGGCTTCTCAACAACTTATCTAGTAAAATTATCACTACGGATGGATGGAAATGGTCTGTAATCTTTGGGGGTAGCAGTGTGGATCATTTGAAAAGAAAGAAATAATTCGATTTTCAGGCATCAAAGACAACCCACAGGCAGTATAGTTACAACTATTAAAGGGATGCTGACAGATATTGAGCCTGTGGAGTTTGCTCATACGGATCAAGGTAGCAACAAGAAACGAGTGCAGTATGTAGGGTGACAGTATCCTCCCATGGACTGGATAAAATTAAATGTGGATGGCTGTAGCAATGGCAACCTAGGAACCGCTGGAGCAGGAGGGATCCTAAGAGACAACTTGGGTACATGGTGTAAGGGTTTTGCTATTAACATAGGTATTTGTTCACCTGTCAAGGTAGAATTGTGGGCTGTTATCACTGGTTTGGAACTAGCCTGGTCTCTTAGGATTAGACGGGTCATTTTGGAATCGGATTTTTCATTGGTGGTTCAGCTAATTACAAGGCTAACTGTTAAGGTAGATGTAAATTACACTCGTATTCACACGTAAACATTGTTTTGAGTGCTAGCAATCCTTTTGGGCCTAGGCTTCAGCCTAATTATGTTGCTGTTTGGTATAAAACCAAGCATATTGATTCTCAAACACAGATATAATTACTGGAGAGAACAGTTTAGAGCATATTCGAAAATGTCTTGGAAGAAAAGGAATGAAAGTAAAATCAAATGGCCAAGATGCTAAGGAGCTACGAATCCATTTCTTGTACAAAATGTTTCAAATCACATAGTTTTGCTCTCATGCTCACTCTTCCTAATTACAAAAGGAAGGAATGGAATGAAAGCAAGTCGAAATACACAAACCAAAAAGACCCTCTTAGTTAAGGGTCTGAAAATACACATTCAGTGTTGGGCTTCCTCACTCTCTCTTTTCTGTACGTGTTCATCTTTCTCCCCCTATATATAATGCTATTAATGGCGAGCTGTTGGGCTTCGTAAAGCTCCTAAATTATCAAGATAGGAAGGTTTCCTGTTGGTTGATATGTTAGTGAGTTTCTGTTTATATCTATCATCATCTTTCAGTAGTTCATCTGATCCAAATGGATCCTTCTTTGCCGCACTCTCATTTTGTTCTGAACCCCAACCCATAAAATCAGACAGAGTCATCGAAGCATTTGTATCTTCGGAGTTCTTCTCCATCCCTTCTCTGGGCGATGCCGGTACCTGTGGTGCCTCTTTTAACGTGTTCCTCTTATGTCCTGCATGTGATGGATTTCGAGTAACATAATCAGCATCGAGTACATCTTCGATTCGAGACAAGACTGTCGAGGCCAAGGTTTCTAGAATTCTCGAATAGCTTTCCAAGATGGCGTGCCCCACATCCTGTCAGGACAAGAATATATCGTTAGCCCCTGGTTTGACAAAAATGACTAGAATGGCAAAACTAGCTAGTATATATGCATCCGGCCAGTGCTTTTTCATTCAGCTCCAAGTGTAATATGAAATAGAACTCAGATGAAAGGGGATCTATTCTTACCTTGTTGTATTGAATTTTGCTGACATCTAGTGAAGATTGAGGAATTCCAGGGAAGCGCTGTTTGAGAAGGAGGAGGATAGTTTCTGCCCTCTCTTCAAAGAGTTCTCTCTTCTCCAAACTGACAGCAGATCCCCATGCGGATTTACTATCTTTCTGATTCATCTTCCTTTTCCAAATCACTATTGAAGCCTCTATTCTGTTCTTGAGGTCTAGTATCTTATGTTCTGATGATATGTCCATGGTGCTCAGAAATTGATCAGGATCAAAGTACTCAAGAGTAATGCTCCTGTACGCCAAGTCTCCAAGGCTTGCCCTCCCGTTCTGCCAAAGAACCAGAAAGAAATGCGATCAGAGAGTTAGCAAGGCACTTAAAGATTCTGTTATATGCAATGTTTTAATAGGAACTGTTGCATTTCTTCTTACTTTGGGAAGGGATTCAATGTAGTTTTCAGGAATCTCCATTTCTGAAAGTATTTGAGCATTTATCGCCATGGCTGCTTTGAGAACTTGGTTCACACTGTCTTTTTGGTATTGAATAAATTTTGTGGCCCTTTCCGATAAACCATCTGGAGGAACTTTGACAGTAGGTAGCCACCACTTATCATCTGTTCTCTTGGTGCCTCCTTTTTCTGACTCGGGGGAGTCTCTTGAAACATAATAAAACTCATTTTGGTCTTTGAAGTTATCTAGGGAGTCCTGAATTAATATTGAAAAACCATTATCGAGGGATACACTAAACCTGTTGCAATCCACATTTAACAACGTTCATATCTAAAGCTCAAATTAACTAAGCGAAACTACAAGAATCTTATTTTCTTACAAGAAGCATTGCGTCAAGCTTGCGTAAGGCTGGGATGTTCATATGAATATCATTTCGTTGTCTTGTCACCATTATCTATTCAATCAACAAACACAAAATTCTTAGCTTGCATGATGATTCAATGGGGAAGACATTCAATTCAAGGAATGCATTAGAGAGACACTGCTGTTACCTCCATACTTGATCCATCCTTGGATTTTTGTTGGGAAGGAACAAGTTCAACAATGTGATCGGTTACAGATAAGAGCCAATCAATTTCTCTTATCCACCTTGCTTTTCTTTCTGGTGACATAGGCTCTAGACGCCGTTGTTCGCCAAACACAGAAGCTGCATATAGGAGAGAATAAAACGAGGGATCAACATATGCATTAAGACAGACAAAATTGTGGCTTGCCAAATTTCATACAAAGGGTTTAAGAAAAAATTGAAAACCATCTGAATTCAATATAACTAACTATACAGCACCACCATGTTTGTTGGGGTATCTGCAAAAATTCGATGGTGTTGTTTTCCAGTTGATGTTGGAGATCATGAATGATTAGAAAATTGCAGAGAAGGGAAAAAGTCAACCTACCAGCAAGATTTGTAATTGCATTTGACAATGCCAAAGCTGAGGAGACACCCTTTCCTCCGCCAGACATATCCTCCCCAAGAAGCAGTTTAGCAAACCTTTCCTTCATCTGTTCCATTTCTGAATCAAACCCCAGGAGAAAACAAAAATCATATTAATTTCCAAAATCAAATAAATGTAAACAATAACTATCTTTTAATGATTTTCCTTTTACTAAGCAAGAAAAGATGATGCATTGAATCTGATAATACATTATTAATCGATGAAATAAAATATTTGTACACGAACTTAAAAAATTAGACTTGCCTAGATTTTTATTATCTTTTCCTGAAGGAGCAACCCCGGCTTCATCCTTTCCTATCCTTGATCTAGGGCCCTTATCATTCCTATAAGGTGAAGTTCCCACTTTCTGTTTATGATCTGATGCTTGGTCATTTAAGCGTCTTGGAGCCTGATGGTTTCTACATGTCATTCTGTCCTCCATTGAAGAGTATTCTTCAAAACTAGAACTATCATCCGCGCTCAAGCTCTTAACATGCTGACCCCCGGCATTCTCATTCATCCCTTTGAAATGATACAATCTAGACCTATAGTCTTCTTCTTGTTCTTCTCTGAGAGCACGAACCATCTTTAATGTTCAAAATAAAACAAAAATCAAGAAAAGAAAAGGTTCTATGCAATGAACAAGAAATTTACTCGTGACCAAAACACAACGTAAAGAGTTAGGAGGTGCTTACACCTTGTCGTCCTTGGTAAGAGACAAGGATGGAGAGAAAAAGGGAGAGAAGCCCAACTACCAAATGATTCAACAGATTGGTGTTCTTTCAGAATTTACTATCTCTTGGAGGAGATGGTATTGTTTTTTCTTTTAGCATCTAGTTTCCGTCTTGCGCCATGTAGCATGTGTTGGTGGATCGTGGGGTGCATGTTTGGATGAATGAGGTGTAATAAGAGGAATAAACTAAAATAAAGTGATGATTTATTTGGATCTAAAGATTGAGTTTGTTTAGGGATACAGAAATTGAATGGTTGTCTATTGATTATGGAAGGTCGAATATTGCAAAGAATCCGGGAAAAACAGGCACATACTCTCAATCAACTTTCCCTCTCCCTTCTCGAGTATCCACTTTTTAATAATCAAATTCACATTTTAGGAAGCTTAATTATATTTATAATTAATTATAGTTATATTATAAAGAAAACAAAAACAGCTCGGACATTCACTGTTGTCCCATTAATTTGTAGCTCCTCACATGGATTTACTGTGGAGACACTGCAAAAATCCTAAGATGTAATGACATTCTTAGCGTTGTTGTTTCCATGCTCCTCTTTTCTTATCGCACTGCCTCGGATTCTCTTCATTGTGTCCTCGTTAATTGCTGTCTTTATTCTTTCCCTCATTTGACCTTATCTTCTTCTTCTTTAATGTTGGTGCCTTCCTTATTTTCTTGGCAAATCATGTCTTGTCATTGATGATGTTCTAAAAACCGAAATGTTTAGGATTGAGTTTTTCTAGATAGTGGATAATTATATATATTCATGTCAATATTCTATTTTCTAAAGCTCAAAAAGTAAATAATTGGTGGTAAAAAGTTTAACACTTGTAAAACAATTTTTTATGATGGGTTTAGAGTTAAATGATAAAGTTAGTAAATTTTTAGTAAAGAATTGCAATAAATGAGAGAATGAGTTTTAAATTCCAAGAACAAAAGTGTTTGTTCTTGTTCTTGTATGATAAATGCTATGAGAATTAAAATATGAATACTTTAAAATATAAATTGTAAACAATTTATCTGATTGGTTTAAAGGGTATTTATGGCTCCTTAACCTTGTCATGTTGCTGAAATAAAGGGGTTAGAGAGTTATTCATCCTGATAGCGTTAAGAAGGATAAATATCTCTTATACAACATTAAATGAAAGACAAATATCTCTTATACCATATTAATGAGGGATAAATATCCCTTATACAATATTAATTACAATGGAAATATGGTAGGCCCTTAGAAGACTTTTATATACCTAGGGGTGTAGGGAGATGTATATCGTTGACATTAATATTTTATATTAAAAGTCATAAGAATAAACAAATGAAGCCTTATAGCCCAACATGAGGCCTATAATGATTGCCCGACCCATACCCGTTTGGGCTTGACACGATGCTAAGCTCACGGGTTGTGGTTGGCAACTTGCCAAACATATGTCTGTTTGTGCTCAACGCATAGTTGAACTCAATGATGTTGGGTCTGACAGTTCGTCAGACACATATCTGTTTAGGCTCAGCACGTAGTTGAACCCAAAAAATTGGGTCTGGAAGCTCGCCAAACACATGTGTACTTGGGCTTAACATGTAACTAGACCTAATGATGCTGGGTCTAGTAGCTTGCCAGACACATATTTGTTTAGGCTCAGTGCATAGTTGAACCCTTGGATGTTGGGTTTGGTAGCTCGTCAAACTCATGTGTACTTGGACGTGGCACGTAGCTAAACCCAAGAATATTGGGACTAGCAGCTCGCTAGACCCATATCTATTTGGACCTAGCGCATAGTTGAATACAAGGATGTTGGGTCTACAGCTCACCAGACTCATATATACTTGGCCCATCATGTAGCTAAACCCAAGGATGTTGGGCCTACAAGCAAGCCAGATCCATGTCATCTAGGCCTGACATTCTACCACACTTAGGGATATTAAGTGTGGGTGTAAGCCCCACACTTCTATCATTGAGTTATCACCCTATCTTTTGCCCTTTTAAATATGAACTTAGGCTAAAAATATAATTTTAAAATATATTGATCCTTCAATAGCCCCCAAGTCTTTGTGTATTGAATACTCAAAGATTTAAAATGTTGTTAGCATTAATGAGAGACTTTTTACCTTCTCTATGAGATAGACTATCCTAATCAAAATTATTAGGATTTTTATGGCTAAATGGCATGTCCTCATTGAAAGAGAGTTTATTGGGAAACAAAACGATGAGTGCATTCTATGCAATAATTGAGTAGGTTTTTGGAGATTCATGGTATCATTAAGTTTATTCATCCAATAATGAGGATAAAAAGGTATTTCGTTTATAACCCTGGTTGTTCTCACTTCCATTCTTTTCTTTTACTTTTAGTCTTGTAATTTCTCTATAAAACAAATTATTGAAAAAGCCTTGAGTGAGATTTGTTGTGTTAAAAAGAAGTTGTGTTATTTTAGCAATTCTCCATTTTAAAACTTTTTTCTTTTTCCTTCTTATTAGAAAAATGAATTCCAGAAGAGTTAAATATGACCTTAAAAGTAAAGATGTTACTTCCTCTAGTGGTGAGTCTAGCTTCTAAATAGAAACTAGAAGAAGTAGTAAAGGACAATGGTCTATTAGACTAGGCTTTAAGACTAGAAGGGGTGGAACTCCAGCGTCCACCTCTAGAAAGAGGGAAGGTAGTTCCCAACACCAGAGAAGTCCTCTTTTTAATACCTCTAGCGAACCCTAAGAGAGAGAGAGAGAGAGAGAGAGTACTTCAAGCCACTAAGGAAAATGCACCTAACACCCTAATCATTGATGAGATGGCCTTTGTAAAGGTCTGCAACTAAGAGACTATATTGTCAAACTGCCTTCTAAGACTAAAAAAAATTAGCCAATCGACCTTGAACATTGCCTAGAGGTACTATGAAATCACTGCCCTTTATATATGTATGAGCTGGGTATATCCAAGGGCAAAGGGGCATATAAGGCTAAGGTGGGCTGTAACCCAGATAAAAATAATAGATCCTAAAAAAACCAATTAACCCACCTTAAAAAAAATTTACCTTCTTCCTTTACAAAAAAAAAAATCCATGTTTTGCTAGGTGCTGAGAAGTTTTTAAAACGTAAGTTCTTTGACCTAAATTTCTATTTGTTGTCATGCATATTTTATTTTGAGTTTAAATGCAAAAGGAAACCTAAGATCAATTATGTTATAATCTTTATGCATTTAGGGTTGGATGAATTCCTAAAACAAATTAGAGAATTTGCAGAGCTTGTGCTATTTACTGTTGGACTTGAAGGTTTGATTAATACTTCACCGTATATTTGACTTTTATACTTGCTTTATTGGCTATTATCTTTTCCCTCTTTATTGATAATTTCTTAATAAGTTTGATATATAATGTTTGTAGGTTATGCCAACCAGACCATTTGTTGACGTAATAGATACAGAAAATCAATTTAGTCTACATCTTTATTTGTTTATTAGGCTTCAACATCTAACACATAAGCACCAGTTATTATGTTCATATTTTTCTGGTCTTTATCACCTTAATTTCTTTCTTCCTTGAATTTGTAATTGCTGTAAGCATACCAATTATTCAAAATTTAAAATATGTAATTCTTTAGATAAAAAAGCCTCTCACAAAGACAAGTTGAAACTTAAGTTCTTTGACAAAAAAAAAAAGAACCACATTCTGTTGGGTGTCTGGAAAGCTTTTTGAAACTTAAGTTATTTGACCAAAACCTCTATTTTCAGTCTGACCATGCATGTCTAGCAGTATTCAAGAAGTTTAACAAGTTCAATTAAAATGTTGATTTATCACTTTATCCTTGTGTAGTTTACATTTCATGAATATCCTGTTGTGACATTAGTATTTCTGCATCTTGCACTTGGCTTCCCTAATCCCCTGTACTTCTTGAATAGATTGTAAAATATAATGGAAAATCAAGAAAGTAAGAGAGGAAAAACTATGTTTTCATTCTTTAAACCAAGCGAACAAACATTAACCAGTAAAGGATATTCTTCATCCAATGTTGATGTCTCAAATTGTAATGACCAACCCCCTTTCAAATCTCAAAAAGTTGAAATTGATGTTAATACTCTTGAACGAGATCCTAGGATAAGAATTCCATCGTGGCAACATCCTATTAATCAAAAAGATGAAATTAGAAGAACTTATATCAAAATGGGTCTATAACAACCTAAGTTAGTAGAGTATCCGAGAATTGAAGTAGGGAGACTGTATCGTTGATTTCAATACATTTGGTTTGATCAATTTTCTTTGTTAGAGTACTCTTCATTAAAGGATGCAATATTTTGTTTTCCATGCTTTTTCTTTGAAAATAAAGTGCCTTATCATCTCACATTCACCATCGAAGGCTTTAGAAGTTGGAAGAAGGTTAGTGATGGGGTTAGATGTGTATTTTTTATGCATATGGAAAGTCTCACTTCACCACATAATAATGCTGTGAAATCTGCTGAAGATTTAATAAAAGTAAATAGACATATTGATAAAGTGTTGAATGCAAAAAATATTGAAGAAGTTCAGAAAAATTAGTTGCGACTTACGACAACAATTGAAAGTGTTTGATGGCTTAACTTAAAAGCATGTGCATATAGAGGTTATGATAAATCTTCAATTTATAATAATCGAGGCAATTTTGTTGAGATTATAAGACTTATGGGGAGATTGAATGTTAACATTGATGATGTTGTCTTATAAAAAGCTCTGAAAATGCAAAATATACCTCACTAACTATTCAAAAAGAAAGAGATTTTGTATATTCTCATGAACAAAGTGAGGAAAAAGATTTATGAAGAAGTTAGAGATGTAAAGTTTTGTATTTTGGTTGATGAAGCAAAAAATACATCAAATAAAGAACAAATGGCTATTGTTTTATGATTTGTTGACATTCAGGGTTTTTTACGAGAGTGCTCTTTTGGTATTGTACATGTTTTATATACTACTTCTTCAACACTTAAAAAAGAAATTTGTGATGTGCTCGCTTGATATAACTTGCATATCCTCAATATATAACGTTACGGGTATGATGAAGTTATTATTATATATGGCGCATGGAACAGACTACGAGTTCTATTTCTTAGAGATTGCCCTTATACATATTATGTACATTGCTTTGCCCACCGATTACAACTAGCATTAGTTGCAGCAGCTGGAAATGGGATTTTTATTTGGTTTTTTTTTTTTCAAAATTGACAGCCATTATCAATCTTATTAGTGTTTCTCCCAAACATTACACCGAGTTACATTACGCTCAGGCTATAGAAATTACACATATGGTAGCTACTAGAGGACATGAGACTGGTAGAGGAGCTAATAAAATTGGTAATTTACATCAAAGTAGAACTACTCAACGAAACTCTCATTTTGATTCTTTTTGTAGCTTAATAGAAATGTAGGGTGCAACTATTATTGTACTTGAAAATATGGTTCAAGAAGGATCTTCTAACTCTATACATGGAGAAGTTGGTGGTGGTTGTTTTGAATTTATATTCATCTTATATTTGATACATAACATAATAAGGATTACTGATTTATTTTGTTGAGCTTTGCAATAAAAATATCTTGACATCTTAAATGTAATGGATCTTGTATCAAGTACTAAAGCATTGTTTTGAACTTTGAGAGATGTCGAATTTGATCTTCACCTTGCATATGTGAAATCTGTTTGCACATAATATGAGATTGACATACCACATATGAATGCTTCGTATAAAAAGGTTACAAGTCATTTATGTCAGCAACAAGAATCGGTGACAGTTTACAAACACTATCATTATGATCTATTTAACTTAACAATATATTTTCAATTGGAAGAATTAAATTCTAGATTCAGTGATGAGACAATGAAAATCCTTGTACTTAGCTATGCTTTAAAACCTAAGGACAACTTTAAATCATTTAAAGTTGATGTTATTTGCAAGCTTGCTAAGAAATCTTATCCTGAAGATTTCAATGAATAAGAGATGTATTATTTGAGATCTCAACTAGAATATTATCAGATTAATATGATTCATCATAAGAGCTTTCAAAATATATCTACCATTTTTGAATTATGTCGAGGATTAGTTGAAATAAATAAGTTGTAACATTATCATTTGATTGACATGTTGATTCGTTTTGTTTTGACATTGCTTGTTTTCACTGTCACACAGAGGAAGCACTTTTAGCTATGAAACATGTTAAAAATATGCTTCGCAATAAAATGGAAGAGAAATTTTTAGCAAATTCTATAATAATTTACATTGAACGAGAGCTTGTTAATGATACCGATTCGGATTCGATCATAAATGAATTTTATTCCACAGAACATCGAAGGGTGCAACTTCGATAGTGTAGTTTATTTTTATTTTTTCTTCAAT
>Ga0307515_10016927_pt1 | contig 13325 bp, 8 predicted proteins | sample 17_EM_MG_FD_194513 | JGI IMG/M metagenome (GOLD analysis project Ga0307515, IMG submission 194513) | Populus trichocarpa ectomycorrhiza microbial communities from riparian zone in the Pacific Northwest, United States - 17_EM | ecosystem: Host-associated > Plants > Roots > Unclassified | place...
TAGCTGCGCACCCGTGATTTCGCGTGCGCAGTCGCATACTTTCCTAATTAGGAAGGTGTAAGAACTTTTGTTAGCGACCTCCGTAGACCCGGCTCAATTGTTTTGGATGATCATTCCGATATCACAGGTTCTGAGGGCAGACGAACCCCATACAGGGCAATCATTAATGAACTTAGGATCAGGAATCGTGCGCAAGCCCAGGAAATGCAAACGCAAGCTCAACAAATCCGAGATTTGAAACAACAAATGCAGCAGCTCACGCAAGACCTGCGTAATGTTGTTAAAGAGTTACGTAACACGACTACCGATTCTACTCGTTACCGCCGTGAACGGAATGATGCACTCGCTGATAGAGATGGAGTACGATATAAACTAAGGCAGATGGAGGTTGCCAGGAACCAATACCACAAGGAAAGTCACTATTTAAGGAAGGAGAACGACCTTTTGATTGATAAGCTTAAAAATCTTGAAATAAAAAACCATCCGGCAACGATTGGCTACAAAGACAATAACAAGGAACACCACTTGAAACGGATGCCAGGATACCGCAAAGTCCATAGACCTCCACCGACCTCGCAGAGAGGATTCCCTCGCCCGACGGAGCGTGGGGAGTCTTCCGATCGGTCTAGCGACACGCTCTGTTGACGTCCCCTCCCCTCAACAAGATTCAATTCGACTACCTTGTATCTTCCCAGCTTCTCTTTCAGGCATTACTCAAATTACGGCATCACGTTGTTACGAAATTAACGATTTAATGACTCTCGCGAGCAATTCCAGGTGCCTCAGGAAGGTTGCCGCAAGTGACGGGCCCGATGGCATAGCCTACATTCAGAGTTGTAATGGATTAGTTAAATTGCTTTAGTGTTTTAGGTCCTAGTAAATACCAAAGAACGGATGACTTCCTTGCATGCAATCTTTCCATTGAAATCCCAACATAATTGAGGGGATCCCCGCATGCTGTGAAGGCGTGCATCCAAGTGCGCTACCTATTCCACCTTTGGTTAGCTCGTTGCCTGCCGCCTGAATGCACACCATCAACAGGCAGAAACTAGGCAACAATGACAAGCATTGGCTCCCACCGTCTCGAACTTCAGCCTAGTTGTGCAGCAAAATAATGAGGCGAGATAAAAAGTGTATATGGGGAGACCCTTCCCCATCTTCCGTTGCATCCTCCTCGAATTTTTTTAAGGCCATTGGGGGATCGTGAAGAGTGCCCACCATGGCTCCACTAATGCCAATGCTCTCCTCGGGGCTGAGAGGCACGACCGAGCTCAAGATCGATGAGCTAGAGAGGATGCGACGGTCCTATGAGCAGCGTAAGGCTGAGCTTTTAGCTGAGGCGGAGGGTGCGGGCTCTGCAGCGAAAGACCAGCGAGCAAGGGTCTCGACTCTGCTTTCTGGCGTTAAGAAACTCGATCCGTCTTCCGAGAACGATGACGATCTCACGAATATGAGCCGCTGGCTCGATCAGGCCGGTTACGATCGCTCTATATCCACCGCAAAGCTGGGATCCTTTGAAAAGACCCTCCGATTGAAGCTCGAATACCAGAGCCGTAGATTGGAGCTGGCGGATCTTCATGCTCAGCTACTGGAGGAATGGATACGCCAAACCGTTTCGAGTCGGAACTCACTCTCGACCAAGCTTGATAAGGTCATTTTGGACCAGGAAGACGAATTCGAGGTGGTGGAGGAAGGTCAAATCCCGCAACTCCGCGAAAAATTTGAGTCCATTGCCTTTACACCACTCGAAACTGACGCGGAAGAGATTGATCGTCATCTATTGAGTTTCTTCCCTAGAGAAAATGGGACTAGGGCTTTGGAAGAGCTACGTGAAAACATGAAGGAGTATGGAGACGATTCCCTAGGTGGGATGAAAATATTCACCGACGAAACCCTCCAATATTCCATCAAAGACTTACTTCAAAATGAATTGCTTAGCGACGAGAAGAGGACTATTCTCCGAGGCTACCAGCAAAGCCCCGTAGTACTTCGTGAGATCGCTAGTACACTAAACATGAAGTTCTCCGATATTCGAAACTGGAAGTGGCGCTCTCCAGAAAAAGGCCTTCGGGTCGAAGCTCGCCAGAACAGCAATGGCATATTCTGCATGACGGCAGAGGAAGATCTTCTTGAAACTCTTTTCCTACAGGGCATTGGAGTTTCTTGGTCTATCGTTGTAAAGGGTTGCTTGAAGGGGTTCATCAAGAAGGAAGATCGTGTTTGGAAGCGGACTGAAAGGCCCTCGCTTGACGAGTTAGACAAGCGCGATTATTACCTGTCAAACAGGAGGAAGCCAAGGCCAGCCAACATGGTCTGTAACATGTGTCATCCGCCACCGCCACCTCCGCCAGGTTTCTATCCACCTCCGCCACCCCCAGGACCTCCACCGCCACCACCTCCGCCAAATTGGAGAGACATCGACCGGGTCATCCCTATCTCTTCTACGAGGCTTGATGATGAGAGACAATTGGACTTCTTGCGGGATTTCTTCTTATCGCGGCTGCCCGAAAGACCGAGTGGTCTGTATGGTAGGAAGTGTTGGAATGAAAACACGTCCCCGACAATCCAAAGTGCCAAAGAAACTCAAGCAATGCTTATTCGTCAGCTGGCTACCGAAATGCAAATTCGTCAAGCCTTGGACGGAGAAGTTGCTATTGTCAAATCAGACTTTGAATCCTTTGCGACAAGCCTCCCACACAGCACTATCCTCTCTGTGCTCAAATTTATTGGAGTTCCTGAGGACTGGCTTGTTTTCTTCAAGAAATTCCTAGAGTGTCCTTTGAATATGGGCCCCGTAATCCGCGGTACGGCGGATCAAGTACGAATCCGGAAGCGTGGTGTGCCAGTCGGCCATGGATTTGAGAAGCTCTTTGGCGAGACCGTTCTGTTCTTTATGGACCTGGCTGTACATCAGGAGGCTGGAATGCTACTTTATCGACTCCGCGACGAGGCGTGGTTATGTGGCAAGCCGGAAAAGTGTACCAAAGCTTGGAACGCTATGTGCGCGCTCTCAATGGTCTTCGGGTTGAATTTCAACCGGAACAAAACTGGATCGGTATCCCTAGGAAACACAAATGCCGAATCTAACGAGACTGTCTCAATACCACATGGAGAGCTTACTCTCGGGTTTTTGAACCTAGAAAAAAATTACGGGAAGTGGGTCATCGACCAAAGCAAAGTTGACACACATATTCGACACCTGCGAAAGCAGCTATCATCTTGCACCAGCATTCTATCTTGGATCCACGCCTGGAACACTAGCGCCGGCCACTTCGCCGGCCACTTGTTTGGTGAGCCAACTAACTGTCTCGGCAAAGAGCATTTGGATGCTCTCTTCGCTGTTTACGAAAAGATTGAACGCTCAATATTTGGTGACTCTAACGGCATCGCCAGTAGCTTGACTGATCATATTAAGCACCTCCTCGTCACACGCTTCGGTGCCACCTCAGTCCCAGACGCATTCATCTTCATGCCCGAACAATTTGGCGGTTTAGGCGTGCTAAATCCATTCACGACGCTCTCCCTCTCGCACAACGTCTTCGAGAAACCCGAAAAAGTGATGCAAGACTTCCTCAAGGAAGAGAGAGCTGCGTACGACAAAGCAAAAGAGAGATTTGAAATTCTGGGCCAGCAAGGCCGCCTCCGCAAACTTGAAGTCATTTATCCTGACAAGGACAAGATCGCTAGCATTTTCACTGACGGCGATACTGACACCTTCATGTCGTTTGAAGAGTACACTCGCTGGCGCGAGTCAGCTGCGAATACGGTGTGCCTGTATGATGCGTATAAAGGTCTCTACAGAGTGCCGGAGGATGATGTGGAAACCTCGCGAGAGGTTAACAGCGAACTCAGAAGACTCCATAGAACCCAAGGCGGGTTTTGTTATTGGCAATTGAGTTCGGAAGAGCGCTGGGTCGTGCAACTGTACTCGGAAGAGTTGTTTGAGCGGTATGGAGGGCTGAGCTTGGTTGACAAGAATTGGCTTCCGCTTCGAGCGTTGAAGATGTTGCGGGGTGAAGAGGACGACGACGAGGACGATGATGTTTCGGTTTATTCTGAAGTCTGAGCGATGTCGTATTGGATCAGTGGAGGAAAGAGAAATTGTTCTCATAATGCTAAGGATTAATGACTTCAGCCGGCCTTTCTCTCCTTAGAAGACTGTTTTTCATTCAGCTCACACAGTTATTAATTGTTCTTTTACTGGGCGGATCAAATTGGATTTTTTCATAGAAATGACAGCGTCAAGTCAATAATGCTATGTTTTACAAAAGAGAATATTTCAGTATGGACCAAGTGTACCCTGTAACTCAAGAAAATACTCATACTAGCATATAACCGAAACATTACCCGAATCCGTACAAAAGGAGAGTAACTTTTTATATGTATGATACAAATAATAAAACAAGGAAACGTCGCCCACATCTCTAAATGATCGTGAGTGGTCTGTTCACGGTGCCGTTCTTACTTATCGATCCACTCCCCATCAATTTTCCACTCGCACTTCCATTAGCATAGGATTGTCGAACTGCAAAATTGCTGCTTGCCCTGCGGAGTACGTATTGATGCTTCTTCGGCACCTCTGTCTTCTTCTCTTCAACAAGGAACTCGAATCCAGATGGCCGACTCCACATGCCCATCTGATCCGCCCCCTTGGCCTGCCACTTCTCGATGCCCTTCGGTGCCTTCTCAGTCCAAGTCTTTTCTTTAACGAACTTCCGGTCAAGCTGAGTGAACAGGTCTTGGTAGATCGGAAGACCCTTGTCCCACTTGCCCCCGCGTTGGTAAGTTCGCTTGATAAGCTCAGCGTGCTTGACTGCTGCGGCAGCGCTGTCACAACTGGAGAGACCCTCATCGTCGCCGTATGCGATCTGGCTGAGGACGTCCTCATGCAGCGCCATAGCCTTACGGTGTTGGTTGGTGGCGGTGTACAGCTCCGACAACAGCGCGGTGAATTCCAGGGTCGTGCGGTCAAGCCCACCCCATACACGAGTGAGGTTGTAGCGGATGTCTTTGCAGAGGTGGATGGCATCGTCGTGCTTCTCCTTGCGGCAGAAGCGCGTTTCGATAAGACGGCGGCCGATCCAAACAACGATAGTGGACGACCATGTCTTTTGGACAATCCGGGATGACCAAAGTTTGGTGAGGATACGCTGCAGACGTTAGCAACAGTAGCTCAGCAGTCAATGGAAATGTGTCTGAACTCGTGGAACTTACCTCGAGGTCCTCGTAATTTTGCTGTTCGCCCAGGAGACCCACAAGATCGTTGAGGAGCTCAATTGACAGGTCGGTAAAAGCAAAGTCCAGGGTCTCAGAGCCTTCAAGAGCTTCACGGAGAATGATTCTTGACAAGTCAATCATTGTCCGGATAAGCTTCGGGTCTTCGCATCTCAAGGTTCCACGCCCGGCTAGATAAAGGGCAAGTTTGAAGCCAGTGTGGATGTTCTGCTCAGTGCGGAATCCTCCTTGAAGATGGATGAATCTATCAATCAGTGCTGCAAGATCATAGGCCTCCTGGAAGCGGGAATGCTTGGTATGTTCTAAAACAATCGCAGTTGCTCGCTCAATCACCGTCAGTTCGTAATGGCCATTCATAACCTCTTCCAAGCAGATATGGAAGAAAGCTTGAATAATCGTCCTCTTAGCGGTCTGCGAAACGCTCAAATGCTTGATGAAAACTTCCAACAGCTCTTCTTCAATGATTTTGACATCCGAGGAGCGCTTAGATTCCTTAAGGTAGTAGTACAGGCGGCATCCCGACTCTAGGATCACGAAGAACTCTTTTTGAGTCTTCGTAGCTCGGAAGTAAGATTCATAAAGCAAGATTTCTGTCCTTAGCTCAGCCATAATGGAAGAGAACGAACTAGTCTCCGTAATCACTTCGGCGAAGGCGGCCAAAAACACATATGACTTTCGCTCCACATTAATGGACTGTGTCATCTTCACTTCTTCGATAACCTTGGTTCGCATCTCTTGAATGACCTTGATCGCAGTCTCTTTGTAACCACATTCGATGTAGACATTGGCAATTGTCTTAGCAGATTCGATCAACTTCTCGGAATGTGTTTCATGCTCGCAAATCTCAGTCACGCTTGTTCGAAGAAGTTGCGTTGCGATTGTGGTCGACTCAGTAGTGCTTTGCTTCTTATATGAAATGACCAAATCCTTCATTGCGGTCAAAGTCTCGGTCGACGAGTAACCGTATTGGCTCTTGTGCATTTCAAATTGTTCGCGGTAAAGAGACACTGCCTTTGTCACCGTTGTAGTGTTGGAAGAGTAGAGCTGGGCAAGGCGCTTCTTCACAGTATGAAGAACGGTCTGAGTAGAGGTCGTGCTCATGGAGGAAGTGGTCGTGCTTGTTTTCGTGGTTGATATTGACTTCGAGATCTTCTCACTGTGTTTGATGACCTCTTCATAAAGAGACATACACTCCTCGTGGTACTCCTCTCTTCGCTCGCTAATCTCCGCAAGATGCATAGTCGCCTTGATCGTCAACTCACTGTGACTTCCGTAGAAGCTGATACAAGTCTTCCGGTATTCTACTGCGAGTTGTCGAATGACGGAATATTCTGTCTTCGTCTTGTGTTCCAGGATATGCATGTATTTCGAGTAAATGCGCTCGACAAATTCGGCACCCAGCTTGTATGACTGTCCGTGCTTCAAGAACGTTTGCCATAGGCAAGCATACACATTCTGGGCGGCCACCCATTTGTGATCATGTTCATATATCTCGCAAAGCAATAAAGCGGCCTGGACGCCATCAGAATGGAGGCAACCATGTTCAATCTGGTATGCAGAGAATATCTGGTAGTAGGCCGTTTCAGCTTCCGTGCGTCGGCTCATACGAGTAGCAATGGTTCCGAAGCCGTAGAGTATCTCAATTGTACAAGCATGTGATTTACCAAATGAAGACTGCAAGTGAACGTAAAATTCCTGGTAGACCTTGATGACTTTCTCGTATCGGTATGTCGTTTCAAAAAACTCAATAATCGATTTCACGGTCCTGATCAAGAAGTGTTGGTCGCATTTATGGCTGTGCAGCAAGCTTTGGAAAATGTTCCAGTAGATCACTTCCGCCTTTTCGATCTGCAGCATCTTGAACCTGCAATGAGCTAAACTCATCGCAACCCCAATAACCTCGGACGAATACTCTTCGGTCACCTTAACTGTTTCTTGCCTGGTCTCGATCGATGACCAAACGCGGCTGATGGTTTGTGAGTAAATCTCGCAAGCTTCAGACCAGCGTTCCTGCTTAGAATAGCTAGATGAAAGGGCTACGCAGGTTTTGACAGTCGACGAAGAAATCTTCGTAGATGAAGAAGTCATTGATGATTCAAAAACCTCGCGAAGAGTCTGTTCTTCCTCGACGGTCAAAGTCGTCGATTCTGTGACTTCGGTGCCTGTAGTTGTCGTAGAAGACGAGCTGCTGGAGGATATCGTCTCGGTAACGGTTTCCGCAAGAGATGTGGCCACAGTGATTGCCTCAGTCGACGTGTGTTGCTCGGTCTTCTTGTAATAGCTCCACAGAGAACTAAATATCGAGCGAGCCATCGAATATACTTTCAAGGACCTGAATTGCTCTGCAATCACTTGAATGCGTTGAATGATAGTTGTTTCTGACCGCCATTCCTCGCTATAGGACTCGATTTCGATCCAGAGTCCGCGTAAAACAACTTCAGACTCCTCCTTTCGAGAGTGGCGGCAGAGAAATTTGGAGTATTCCAACGTGATATCGATCTTGGTCTCTCTGGTTCGTGTAGTTGTCGATATCTCAGTTGTAATGCTCCTCCAGAAACTAACCAAGATCTCTTCCGCCCTCTCGACTTCTTTGCGCTCTTCGTAGATTTGGACAAGGGTCATAGTTGATTTGATACGCCGTTCATCTGTAATAGACAGTGTGCGGACAATGTATTCGTGGTATTCCAATGTCAACTCAAGGATGACTTCAAATTTTGATAGAGTCTTTAATTGAGAAATAAGAAGCTCGTATATCTCAATCGTCTCAGCGTGGAAATGGCCATATAGCTCGATTCGGATTTCATAAAGCTCGCGGTATAAAATGGCAGCCTTTCCAGTCTCTTGAATCGATACGTAAAGCTCCGCAAGCATGGTGATGTACCGAATGGTAAGCTCGTGAGACGCTCCATGATCGTGCTTGTGGGTTTTGATGAGGTATAAGAGAACCTCCTCTTTCCTGATAATGAATTCCGTGCGCGTGGTCACTTTGATAGACAAAGTGCACCGGATAAAGGCTTCGGCACAAGCCAGTGCTACCGTGATATGGCAAACGCTTCGGCTGATTTTCCAGGCCTCATACGAGTACTCGCTGACATGCGAAGACTGGAGCCTTTGACAAATGCGAACCTGCAGAATTAAACTCTGAAGGACTGCGGCAGACCGTTCCCCAAAGACTGATTTTCGAACGCTGTATGATAGAAGTTGGAGCTTCTCAGCCTCAATAGCAACATACTGACGGGCCAAGCAGGTTCCTTCAATCAGAGCCAGAATCGTGGAGCTAGAAAGACAGTTTTTGAAAGAAGACGAAAGTTTGTGATGGCCGCTTGGTTCATAAAGAGAAGATAGGCGGAAGTGGCTAGTCCAGTATCTTGCAGCATACTCCAGCAGAGAGTATTTTGCAAAATGATCTGACAGTTCGTGTGAGCTCATGCGCTTGAATTGAGGCTCAATGTCCCCGTGTAAGTGGATCTTAACATAAGCCAAGGCGCGTACTGTTAGATCATGGTGCGCTTCTTTGATATTCAATACCAATTTGGAGGACTTGTTCGTACCCGATGTGGAACTGAGCAAATGTTCTCGGATGCTGGGATGGCGCAAATACACCATGCCGTCTCGAATAATAACAAGAGACCCGCAAGCGTGACGTATATCATCTTCCACATGGGTAAAACGAGGAGAGTGGGCGCATTGGTCGAGATCTATCTCTAGAAGCTCCCTGATTTCCTTAATTGTCAACGGCCGTTCAGATGCCAAAACCCAAGAGAGGATTTGCTTAGTCTCCTGATGCCTAGTGTCTAGGCTGGCGAGACGACGATCCAAAACTTCTTCCACAGTTTTCGGTGCCCGATCTAAGAGATCGAGAATTGCGGAGACTGTTTTCTCATTCTTCACCGATTGAAAGATTAGGTTTGCCCATAAGAATGAGCTTTTTGACCCTTCAAATACTTTTTGAATGATAGACTTTCTATCTTTCTCCTTCATAGCGCGGAATTGGGGTTGCGAAGAGATGGAATGCTCAATGACAAGTCGGATATCGTCTGAAATGTGTTCGTCCTCAATAGAAAAGTGTTGGGTAAGTTGTGACGCCGCTTTGCTCAGCGGCCTGCTGAGCACAATAGCTTTCACGTGCGTCCGATTGCTCGCAGAGGTGATTTTATGAAGCGTATCCAGAATCGCAGGATTGCCGATACGGGCCCCAGAAATCTGATCAAGACCGTCTATGAGAATTATGATCTTCTCATTGGTGAGAGCAAGATCAAGAGCCTCCCAGAGCGCTTGTTCAATATCCAAGGCTGTGCGACCCTTCGCGGACATTTCCATAACATCTTGGATCTTCAAGACAAGCTGTTGATGCCCGACTTTCCGGTCTAAGATTTGCAGCAAAAGGCTCTTGATAAGACTTAGTGGGCTTGTAGTATATTTCGCATTTGTGTCTTTTAAATAGATCAGCTCAACAACCTGGGAACACAAAATCTTATCAAAAGAATCCATAACTCACCAACAAAGTATGATATCACATCGTAGGGGTCCTGGTCCATAGAACCTTGCAATTTCTCAACAATCCAACGAGATAGGACGGTTTTTCCACTCGACGGGCCGCCAGTGATGAGGAACACCTTGTTTCGATTCCTGGTGAAGTTCGTGACATGGCTGCTGAACCACTCGCAAGTGAATTCGGCACGATGGACACCAGAAGAAAGTCGATTGGAGATCATGGTCCGCACAACGCGGTCTTGTGGCCCCAGGAAATCCCGTATGGCACAGATGTCTAGCTCTGAATGACCTCTGAACCGCGAACTTTCAATCTCCATAGTCCACATGGAGGTCGAAATCCGATCAAGGTGATGATAGAACCCGGTAATAGTCTCTCCGAAATGCTCTTCGAATTCGGTCGCGCTGATCATATGTTTCCCTTATTCAAAGTTAGCCAATCAGGGAATTCTGATGCTCGATGCCCCGTTTTGGGGGGACTAGCTTAATATACCGTGGCTCTTGGTGCGATAATGTGCGTTGACAGCACATGTCAACTGCATGAAATCTGAATATGTATGCGCGAGCTCGCGTCGAATTTCCGTGCTAGCGGTCAGAAGGTGACGCTGTCGAAGAAAAACCGACATAGCTAGTATCATCCTGTGAAATACTCCAAACGCTTTTGTAAGGATGCTAATTTGGCTTGGGCCCATCTAAAACTTATCAATTTCCATCCGGCTACATAGCATTATAGCAGATTAACTGACCTGCAATAGCGATAGGCAGCTTCCCCAGATCAGTCTCGTGGCATCCTCACTATTGAGCATGAAATCATGCACGGCTTCGTGAAAGATGAGAACATGTCCTCCGATATTCTCAGCCCATCTTAAAACCTTGTCCCAGTTGCTTCCATCATGGGGCATATGCCGCAGCCGCTCATTCGCCAGCGCCTCCAGGAAGTCCTCAACTGTGGGGCTACTATCAAACACGATACTTGATGAACTGCCAAGTTGTGTCCGAATCATAGAAGACGTCCTCACCATGGACTCACGGAGAACGCTGACCTTGGGCACTCGGATGCTGTCGTTGAATGTCTGCATTATAGGAGACATATCGGGAGAGCCATCTCCACTGCTAAAGTATGTGCCATTGGAAGTCATGGTAGTGGACCCGTTGGTTTTATAGGTACCATTAGTGCTCGCTGAGCTCTTCAGAGTTGTGGTAGACTCGGTGGTAGATACTACCGGCGGGGCAGATGCGGGGTTGCCCATAGTATCTCTAGAACCTGCGTTAGATAATGGAGCAACTAGAAAAGGTCAGATTGGCGGAAAGAGAGTAACAACAGGTATATAACACTTACACTTTGGCATTCGAAGGCCAAGCACACGGAGCACTTAGAAGAAAGCAGCAAGGAAGGCACTCAAAAATTATGTTGGAGCGTAGAATCGCAAAGCCCATCTAATGCCCTGCATTTTGAACTTGATGGAAGCTTGAGTCCAAGATATATCTTAGATTGACCCCTAATCGATCATCCGCAATCCCGGCCGCCTGATATGATTCAGGTGGTTCCAGACGACGCGTGGCGCAGGAGATCATAAAGCGTAAGACACTCCAGCAGCCAAAAGGAAGAGGGACAAGGGCTAGATTGGCTGGGATTAAAGAACTGGATGCCCCGAGCGATCGTAGAGTGTACCCAAACGGGAAGATAGAGGGGTGATTCCAGGAGCTGACACTCGGTAGCACCGATACGCATCAGCTTCTGCGCCTGTGATAGAGCCAGCCACAGAAAGAACCAAAAATAGTGGCTGCTTCAATGGGAGATCATATTAGCGAAAAAGAGTTCCGGACTCAGGAATCGATCGAGACTTCCATAGTCGGTCCACCGCTGTACGACTCCTTGTTTAGATCTATTGGCCTTGAAGAGCGTGAAGACCCTCCGGTCGAATTCCTTGAGCACATTCCCTAGAGTATTATAAATTCGCGATGGAAGCCATGGGAGAGAGCATTACTCTTAGTTTCTTTTGAGGCTAGACTAGACGAAGCCTCAGCTCTCGTCTGATAAGATGGCGTCGGTGCACATTCGGAGCCGCAGCCGCAGCCTCAAGTCTGCATGCCAGGGGGTTCCCGAGGCTGTGGTCATTTCCACGTGCCAAATTGGGCCAAGATAGGTAACGAGAAGTATTGGCGATATTGTGGATATGCCTCGGAGATGATGCGACTAGAAGCTGTCTTACACAATATGCTTTTCGTGATAGCAGGATACTGCTCAGACATGATTCGTTTGACGAAGCAGAGAATCTGCAAGGCACAGGGGTATGATCTCGCACAATGTGGGGAAAGGTCCCTGACAGAAACTGGATGTACGACGAATACAGCTTGTACGAGCTCCGGCTTCTCCCCAGTGTGCGCGCGCAAGGGGGTGCAGCTGAGCGTGGTCCGGAAAAAGTTGAACGTGGTCGCCGATGGGGGTCGGGGAAAGCTGAGCGTGGTCACCGATGGAGCCACCGGAAAAAGGTCGGCGGTACCCAACTTTTACCCATACAGAACGCGCATTAGTAGCCACAATTTACCTTAGCGACTGCATGCACTAAATATGCGGTGCATATACTAAGCATATGCACGTACTAGTATAAACCAAACAAGAATATATCGCGGTAGTTAAACGGCTTATTAGAAGGAGTATATGCCTAGTATATGCCTAGCATATGCTAAGCATATACTATAGTGTCGCCTACTTATAGAATAGTAGGTATATACACTGCATATGCTAAGTATATGCTATAGTATAGCCTACCTTATAGAATAGTAAGTATATATACTGTATATACTGCATATGCTAAGCATATACTATAGTGTCGCCTATTTATAAAATAGTAGGTATATACGCTGCATATGCTAAGTATATACTATAGCATAGCCTACCTTATAGAATAGTAAGTATATATATACTGCATATGCTAAGCATATACTATAGTGTCGCCTACCTATAGAATAGTAGGTATATACGCTGCATATGCTAAGTATATGCTATAGTATAGCCTACCTTATAGAATAGTAAGTATATATACTGTATATACTGCATATGCTAAGCATATACTATAGTATAACCTATCTATAGAATAGTAAGTATATACACTGCATATGCTAAGCATATACTATAGCATAGCCTACCTTATAGAATAGTAAGTATATATATAACATGTCCTGCCTTACGTTACTATATAGCTAAAAAGATAGCAGTTATCGCGAATATATTATAACTGTGGTAGGATCTAATATATATACTCTTATAATATACTTATTATTTTATAAGGTAGGTTATACTATTATATATACTTACTATTCTATAGGTAGGCTATACTATAGTATATATTTAGCATATATAGCATATATACTTACCATTTTATAAGTAGGCTATATTATAGTATATGCTTAGCATATGCAGCGTATATACTTACTATTTTATAGGTAGGTTATACTATTGTATATGCTTAGCATATGCAGCATATATAGCATATATATTTACTGTTCTATAAAGTAGGCTATGTTATAGTATATGCTTAGCATATGCAGTGTATATACTTACTATTCTATAGATAGGTTATACTATAGTATATGCT
>Ga0307515_10016928_pt1 | contig 13324 bp, 14 predicted proteins | sample 17_EM_MG_FD_194513 | JGI IMG/M metagenome (GOLD analysis project Ga0307515, IMG submission 194513) | Populus trichocarpa ectomycorrhiza microbial communities from riparian zone in the Pacific Northwest, United States - 17_EM | ecosystem: Host-associated > Plants > Roots > Unclassified | place...
CGCCAGTTTGGACCTGCGTCCCAAGAGACTCGTGCTGAAGGGATGGGAGGCGTCAGGGAAATCTATAGAGGATGTATTGGATACGATGCGCGCGTTTTATTTGGTGAGTAATTTAGGCCTGCCAAAAAGGGCAAGGTTAGTAATTATTTACAGCCCACTGGATTTGCTGAACAGGTCGACTCCGTGCCGGGTGATGGTATGGTTGTTACCTTTGCTTCAAGACAGCAAGCCGAAGCTGTGAGCCCTTCTCTCTACTAGCCAAAATAACACTAACGGCTTCCGGGTTGGACAGGCGATGCGCTCAGGTCCGGTGGAAATCCCGGGCCTTCCGGCACTTATGATGACGTGGTATACCGGTTCGGCATTACCTCCTCCTGCTTCGGGTCCTGCGACGGCATTAGCGACGCCGAGGGCTGTTTCTGGACTCAATACACCGAGGGAGGACACCGACATCATTCCTGGTAGGAGAGACAGAACAGGGGAAGACTTTGACGACACTTGGGGACCTGAAGAAGACGTGTAGAGACAGTCTCATTGGACGTACCGCAGTCATTCCTCTTACTAGTTTTCGCACATTGGATGTAGCTTACTTTCTTTGAGACGAGCAATGTTTCCCTGACTGCGGCGCAAGTTTATAAATACGTGAGCATTCTAAGTGATTTCTAGGAGCATTTCGTGGCCAGCTGCTACCTAAACTTTAGGGGGAGGCAGGTTGAGTGCCTAGGAAGGACCCGGTCGGGTCAAGCTTACGAGCGATCTATATCAGACAAGAATGGTCCGATACGAGACTTGTAGACGACCTGTTTCCCTCTAACATACCGAGTTTATATGGTTGCAGGATAATATCGGTATAAATGTTAATGTTGTTAGATTACGACGGCTACCCAATTAGCCTGCCCCAGCACATTGTCGAGCATCGGGAGGCCGTAAATGCATTTCAAACAGGAACATAACTTGATGGCGAGTTTACTAGTTGTGACTTGCCAGTTGCCACCGTAGTCAACAATTGATTGAGCATAGCCAAACCTATTCTGCCACCACTTATGTATAGTATAAATGTGAGCGTGCATCAGCGCATAAATATGATGTGAAGTAGTGGCTCGAGTCCTGTTCTAGCGCTGATACAGTTCTTGCAGCTGGATAAGATTGGTGCATGGATCACTAAAGGTTGTGCTATGCTCACATCTGCATTTTGTCTGGCAGAAAGAGACGTGTTGAACTATGGGTTAAATATGCTTTGGACGAGCACCAGTCTCTCGTACTTGGAAACACCATCCAAGACGTCAATACCACTCGCATCGACCCATTCTATAGCCTGAAAGCCATGACCACCAGCTTGAAGCGTTTCTTGACACGACCTATTCCGACTGAGGGCTCTCCAGTGGCTCGATCACTCGCCAATGCATTCGGGTTATTGGCCATTGGCAAGTTATTGCTACATCTTCCAGCCGATTTTGTCAGCGGTTCTTTCACCCGCTCCTATGCTGCGCTAGTCAAATATTTTCTCGGGATTGTCGCGATTCTTTCGGTCCTTTGTCGGGAAATTCCAGCAGTCGTGAATTTCTTCTTAGAATTTGCCGTCATGGATTGAAAGTTGATTGAGTTTTTTGGAATTGTTGCTGAACTCGATAGTTTTTGTGGAAAGGATTATTCGGCGTAGATTGTCCCACTGCTGATTTGGAGTCGACTTTGTTTTTAGGGGTTTTCGGGAGCTGGCTCTCCTAGTCCGTAATTCTTGAGGATGAGTCGTCCATATGCTTGTTCGTAATTGTAGATTTCTTGAAACGCCCATAATAACTCTCCAGAGCTTTTCTAGGTTCGATCTCTGAAGAAGGATCGTTCGGATCCTATTCTGCGCCAGAGAGGGAAATCCTCATTGTCTGAGAATGCCTCTGAATGGTTCTCTCTTCGATCGTAGAGAGTCTATTAGGTTTCTGAATCAGTTTCTTCAAGATAGCAATTTTCGTAGGTAACGCAAGCTTCAAGAGATTCCGGACCAAGAATAGATCGCAAGGTTTTCCTTTCCTTTCTTCTTTCCCATCAAAGGAGTGATCGAAGTCCCAGTGATTTGGATTCCGCAGTGTCGACAGGGGCGAGCCCCTTTTTAGCCAGGGGATTTCCCTTTAGACACCACGTTGTCATTCTGAGGGAAAGAGTAATTGGGGAATTTGTATGAACACCAATTGGTTTCTTCTTGAAGAGTTTTTCTTGACGAAGGTAGTACCCGCTTCGGCTTTGAAAGTTCTGAAGAGCAATTAGAATAGCTAGCCTCTCTAGCTCCGACGGCCTCGAATCTTCTTTTAAGTTCTTGATTTTGAGTATCCGCGTTCCGAATAAGGATTTCTTCATGTGTTTGATGTGATACTGTACTGAAGCGCGACGATCAGCGATGGTTCTGATTTTCGAGGTGTCGACCGAGGAGTAGAATGAACCAAGTGGTGGGGCGCCGTTCATTATTTCATTATTGTACTATTTCTAAGATAGTTTCGGATGGAGGCAAAACAAATACGTCTTGAATCATCCTTAACTTTCTATGGAAATAATCGCTGTGGGTTTTCTGATTCATGACCGTTTCGACGATGGCGCATTCGAGGGATTCTGTTCTTCATCTCAAACCACTAACTAATCAGAGTTGGTTCATGAAATAGGTAGAAAGGGCGAGTTTAAATTCGCCTCAGCCGGTTTTGACATATCTCTGAATTCCTGGTTCCAGAGCATAGAACCTTTTTTTGGTGGCGTGGGCACGGACGTTGACACGAGAACACGAGGCGGTCGGCTGCTCGGCTCGATTGAGGCGGGTGAGCACCTCCTACTCCTGAGTAGAGCCTCAGATCATCAGAGGCTATACCAGCAAAGCTCGCCGGGAAGTGGGGTCCACAGCCAAGCGCCACCTTGGTCATTAAAAACGAAGCAGCCGGGAGCGATGCGTGATGAAGACAGGTATGTAATCACGATAAACGAAGGACCTACCTTGGTACTTATCTTGGCGGTGATTCCTTCAAAACGCCCGCGGCCACCCAACTACCTGCTCGCTCTTGCCTTCCGCCTTCCTCCCCATCCTCCCTTCTTCCGCTTTCCTGCCCCCCTTCTTCACTGGGACGCTGCAGAGTATTGGTGATTGGCTTGCCACCCAGTCACTCAAGCGCAATCTCCCTTCATCAGCAGCAACACCCCTCTGGGCTTGCCCCATCCCTTCTCCTGTTGGCACCTAACTATGTATCTCACTACCGTCACCTTCTCGTACCTGCTCGCTGCGTCCTCCGTTGCTGCGCTGGGTTCGCCGCACGATCTCGCCGGGCGCTTCGCAAAGGTACACACCAACCTTGCACGCGATATGAGGATATCACTCAAACGCGCAACCTTGCCTGCACTGGCTGACAAATGGTTCAACAAGAAACGCGCTGCCGCTACGACGAAGCAATGGTGCCGTGTGAAGCCCACAAGCAGCCTCAACGCGTCCACCGACTCACCTACTTCGCCTGCTCGCCATCCTCCCACCACCACTGGTACCAAAGCCACCTCAACGCGTCCATCCTCAACTGATGCGTCTCGGCCAACTGGCACCAATGTGCCAGCGGGCGACTCGCCCTGGAAACTCAAGGTGACAAATGTGAGTGCCTTCCATGCCGAGTCGGGCAGCAATTTAACCTTCGCCGATCTTCTAGGAAGGCAGCACCTTCTTCGACGGCTGGGACTTCTGGTCCTTCTCCGATCCCACCCACGGTACCGTCGACTACCAGGACCAGAATAATGCTTTGAGCAACAAGCTTATCGAGATCAACAGTGCCGGTAATGCCATCCTGCGCGTCGACACTACGCCAACCGTCTCGGGCAATCGTAAATCGATCCGTCTCCACAACCGCAACATCTTCAACGGTGGTCTCCTCATCCTTGATGCCGTCCACATGCCTATCGGGTGCGGCACTTGGCCCGCCTTCTGGACCAACGGCCCCGACTGGCCGAACAAAGGTGAAATCGACATTTTGGAAGGTGTTCACAACGGTCCGATAAATCAGGTTTCGATCCACACTGGCATCGGCTGCACCATACCTCCTGAAGTCTTGAACGCGGTCGGTACCCTCAACGGAGGCCCTAACTGTGCTTCGCACCAGACGGCAAACCAGGGGTGCGGTATGCAGGACCGTTTCTCAGATAATAGCTACGGCGTTCCCTTCAACAAGGCCGGGGGAGGGGTCTATGCGATGAAGTGGGATGACTCTGGCATCTCTGTCTACTTTTTCTCGCGCGACAAAATACCTGACGATATTACCAATGGTGCGCCTCTCCCCGACACCTGGCCCAAGCCCGTTGCCAACTACCCGGCGGCCAACTGCAACCCATGGCAGTTCTTCAAGGACAACTTTGCCATCATTAACACCACACTTTGTGGTGATTGGGCCGGCTCTCCCGGTGCTTGGAATGGATCTGGTTGTGCGGCGAGCACCGGTTACAGCACCTGCGAGCAGTTTGTGCGCCAGAATGGGCAGGCATTTAACGAGGCTTGTGAGTGGTCGGCCTTCTTTCTATACCAGTTGAGACAATGTCTAACGTGACTCCTTCACAGACTGGGAGGTCAAATCCGTGAAGTTCTACCAGACATGAACCAACGAACCAACGGGTGTGAATTATCGCTCCCATACGATCCCTCTTCCCCTCAGGCGATGTGCCGAGTTGACGGTCGCTCCCATCATTGCCCCATGGTACGGTCCTCCAGGAAACGACCATCTCACTTCACGACAACAATGACTTTATTATCCATTGGATCTCCCAGAATCTTTTTGCATGTTTCCTCTGGGACTACTTCATATTTCTTGACTCCCGTTAGATTGTAGCCATACCTTATACAAAGCACCCCTGAGGCTTGCTATACGGCGGAGAGCGAGCCCTGTCTCCCGTATTGCACCCGCCGGTATTCCGCTCGCGTTGTTACATTAGTTGATCCTCTCCTTCATGCGTTGCACACGTCGGGGTCTCGTTAAATACGACACGGACTTGATGTCTGTAGCGTTTCATTTTCCTCACATCTACCATGAGCAATACGAAGCGGTTCACCGTGATCATGGTGTCAAAACGTCTCCATTCAAAGGGTGATCAGTGAACATTTTCGGGACATAAGCCGCCGTTGCGGGGAATGTGTATCGAGATCCAAGATCCAAGAGAAGAGGCACTACGTTCAAACAGACTATGGCGGTATAAAACAGAGTGAGCGGAAAGTCAGAATCATCTGTCCGAACCACGAAACCATTAATAATGCGCGACGACATGTATGGGGGTATAAATATTGTGAGTCGATCATTTTGTTTCGATCCGGAATGCGAGGCCAGGTAACACAGAGCCATAACGATCACCGCGGGCGGTAACCTGGGGGAGGGGCCATATATCCTTGCTGAGTTGGTGGGTGTTGTGGGTACCCTTGCATTTGAGGAGGTCCAGCTATTTGCGGCGGTGGCATTTGAGGAGGCATACCACCCTGCATCTGAGCCTGCATCTGAGCTTGAGCTTGAGCCTGAGCTTGAGCCTGAGCCTGAGCTTGCATCTGCTGCTGATACATGTACGCCGTTTGTTGTGCAAAGGCGGTTTGTGCTTGGTGAGTGGCGTGTGCTACCGGATCGTACATGACTTGTTGGGAGTGGCCGGGATGGGCGGCGGGGTGAGGAGGGTGCATAGGGACCGGGACGGATACACCATGAGGAAGGTACATGGGCTGTTGCGCGACCTGTTGCGGGTGTCCAACGGGCACGGTGATTTGGTGGGTTGAGAAGTAATAGTGGTGCAATACATCCTGACAGCTCATTCGCCGAGCGGGGTCGAACTTCAACAAGCGGTCGAGTAGATCGATTGCTGAAAATTGAAATGGTTAGGTAGATTATATTGCAAGGGAATGTGTGGATTCGAACCTGCTGAAGGGGCAGCCGGTACCAGGGTACTCCAAGGCAAAGCAGGATACGTCGGATACTGCTTGAGCTGGATCTCAGGCTGAAGAAACGATGTGCATCAGGTAGCTGAAAGGATCGATGGAAGCGGAGACTCACAGCGTCCTCCTGGATCTTCTTCAATTCTGCCTCCGAAGGCGTTCCGCGGTGACGCATTATTTGTAGCAACTGATCGGCATTGTCGCGGCCACGGAATAGAGGTTGACCGTTAATCATCTCCGCGAAAATACACCCAACCGACCAGACATCGATCGAAGTGCTGTACGTGCGTGAACCCATAAGTACATCGGGAGATCGATACCAAAGTGTCACAACCTATAAATGTCTTAGAAAGGAAATATCCAGCGCCGAGAATGCGTACTTCGTTGGAGAAGGTGTTCACCGGAACGCCGAACGCCCGGGCCAGACCAAAGTCACCAATCTTGAGCTCGCCTTTCCTATTGATTAGGAGCTGTTACAAATGTTATTGAAGAAATCCACTCGCGAAGAGGTGTATCTGATGGGGTTACGCACGTTCTGTGGTTTGAGATCCCGATGTAGAACCCGGTTCTCATGGCAAAAGGCAACACCTTTGCACAACTGGAGCATAAAACTTCTTACTGTGGCCAGGTCGAGAGCGCCGCGCTTTCCGTGAGTGTCCATGTAGCGCTTGAGGTCCTGCTCGCAGAATTCGAAAATAAGGACGAGTTTCTGCTCGGTGTGGACAACATCGTGGAGGCGAACGATGTTGGGGTGACGGAGCTCCTTCATGAGAGAGATTTCTCTGATGGCAGTTGAGGGAGTGCCCTCCTCAGCGTCAAGGTGAATCTCCTTGAGGGCGACAACTTCATTGGTGGTCCGTGAACGGCCCTAATGAAAGAATTAAACAAGCTCGATACTACCGCAAGATAGGATGGTATACCTTGAAGACTGTAGCGTACGTGCCCTCTCCGAGTTTCTCGAGCTGCATGGGCCTGGGTCAGCGCCTACGGTGGATGGGACGGCTCGCGGTAAAGAAATACCTGGATATAATTGCCAGAAGTTGTTGTCATAGCGTGGACAATATGGTGTTTCTTGATCGGGAGCGGTGTTAAGGAGTGAGCTCAAGTAATATTGGCGAGAAGCAGAGACTCGAGGTTGCGCTGTATCGGAAAGAAAGGTCCACGCCAGATACGGTCCAGAGGTACACTTTGGGCGTCAGACTCCCTTTCCAGAGAATGGTGGTAGGGGAAAAGGTGTTGGACCAGCCTCACGAGTGAAGTGGCAAGGAGGCCAAAGTTTGCGGGCAGGCGATCACATCAGAGAAGTGATTATATATTACCCGCATAGAGCTTGTGGCTTGATCTTGCTGTCTTGATTAGCCAGAACACGACACTCCGGGTAGTGGTAATCAGGAACAGCCATGGGTTTCGCATGGCCTAGAGTGACTGGTAATACTGCTTTAGTCAACGAGGGGCAACCAGAAGCAATATGGCATTCTTGGACAAGAAACCAGAGGGGTTTGAATCGAATATTAACCAAATTGAAGGCACGGAATGCGCGTCAAACGCGCGTCTGGCGGTAGTGGTAGCTTGAGTGCTTCAATATTGGCTAAGCCCACTTGCAGCTCACTTGCCTGGCGTTGGCTTTGGCGTTGACGACGTGCCAGCCATAGCAAATTCAAACTTATTCTGCGACCCCACCGTCCAGTCCTGTCCGGACCACCAATGTCGCTCCACTACTCTTGTCGACCACCCCACAGCAAACCTTCATATCCTCAGCAAGTGCCTTCTTTGGCAGTGTACCACGGTCCCACCAACGGTGTGGCCACACCATTGGTTTCTCCTCCTTTGCCACTGTTTAAGCCCACTCTGCCCATGGGGACGATTCACAGACACCTCAAGCGCAAGTTATCCAGCATCTCAAACGAAGCGAAGGAAGAATCATGCACACGACCAATGCGGGACATCAAAAAGCCCCGTCGATGGGGACCAGACGGACGAGCCGTCCAAGCTGGTACTCATCAGCATATAGCGATTCTACTTCCTACGAAACCTGAACCAGTCCACGTCGGCGGTACAAGGATCACGACCATTACCAGCACCTGGAGAGTCCGTCCTGCCTCCAGAGACGACGAATCGAGCGAGGGTGACATCAGTGATGATGATGAAGAGACTGCAATGCGACACACCACAAGGTATCTGGCCACTTATTTTTTACCCGAAGCAGTCGAGCTGACGTTGCCTCCTTGCTTTCCTTGCTAGAAACACGAGTACAGAGCAACCTTCGACAGCATACCAAGATGCGAATCACATCCTCAATAGTCTGCACAAGGCCCGAGCCTTGCGCCCCAGTCCCGTATCGTCGTCTCTCCAGACTCCCGGCACTGGAACCGCACAGGCGCTCCCGAGGCCCATTAGCACCAACAACTCACCTCTTTCACACTTGCATTTGAAGAGGCCTATTGGTCCCCTTCGTCACCCGCTACACCAAGACAACCCTGACGAGCAAGCAGAGAGAGGCTTGGTTACGAAACAATATGAGGAGGCGAATCGGTGTGTCGCATTTAAAAGTACATGATCCTCTGCCACTTACTCAGACCATGGTCAACTCAGGGCTCTTGGCATGCTTATGCTCAGTCGCCGCCCACCACCCTCAACGCCACGAATGGATTCCTCATCTGAAGAAGAGGATGAGAACAATGAATAACGGAGCTTACTCAATTATGCGTACACATTCAAACATACATATCGCCATCATCCGCAAGATCGCTTCATCGTCACTCCCATGCATTGGCTCTCAATTCTCGCAAATCTCGCAATCGTGTTTTTTCAAACCACTTGCTCGATAAGGTCACCTGGTTGTGCTATGGTACCTCCGTTTTGTAACTTCATCCCGTTCGTGCCGCAAATACAACAGAATGCAGCTACCTCGTGAATGCAGTGCTCCGACCGAACGGCTTGTGTTACCACCGACGCTTTCTAACCAATTGAAGGTGGGACTCAGGGTTGGGCCTGCATTTATCCAGCCTCCAAGCGACACTGTTCCTTGACGCTGACCACAACCACTGATTAACTATACGACTCCGTGCTCTCCCAATGCACGGGAGAATGAGCTCTACTGGCAACCATCTGGTTCAGGGCGCCCACTCTGTGCGCGGGTCATTTGATGGATTCACTCTTTGCTAACTTTTTTGTTCAGCTCCCCCCAGAAATATGGTTGCAAGTCTTTGTCATATTGTCTCCATCTGACCGATATGCACTCTCCTTGACGTGTCGGATACTGTTCGAATTCGTCCACTCGTTCGCTCCATTCCGAGTCGCCAACATTTTGGGCGGACGTCCTTTGGACGTACGCGCTATAAAGAGACTTCCAACAATACTTCGCTGCGCTGTCGAGGCTCACTGGGAACCGTCCAGTGTCCGCCGATATGGGACTATCATCAAGAGGAACTCGTCGACCCTGTTTTCAAGCCATGGCCTATCATTCCGAATGTTGTTGCATAGCCTTGTGCATTGCCCTCAGCTTCGCCATCTCAGCATCTCTAATATCGACGTCGCTCCTCCGCAGCAGGAAGTCATCCTCACCCTCCCACGTCTCCAAACACTTTCCTTGAAAGCCGCACAGTTCATTCCAACTTCCCGAGCCATGCCGGCATCCTCTCTCATTAAGCTTCGATTCGTCCATGACCCAGGAATAGAGGGTACCCGATACTATATCACTCATGCCCCTTATGTTAAATACCTAGTCACTCGGCTCGCCGCGTCACTCACGACTATCGAATTCACCATGAGCGCTCGCCATTTCAGTCACTCTCTCTTTTCGAACTCTATCCCCCACCTTCCCCACCTTCCCAATCTCACCACTATCGTGCAAGCTTACCCCTCTTCCTTTGCGGACAAAGATCTCCTCCCGTTCCTCCGCAAGAACCCTTCAGTGACCACACTGAGTACATACGTTTCGAATAGTGAACACTGGCCCTTCTCCGATATGAGCTTCCTTCCCCGATTGCACACGCTTATTTGCCACCCAGTCATAGCCGAAGCACTCATTCCAGGGAGACCAGTTCGGACGTACCACCAGCAACTCGAGTACCTCAGGCCGTGCGCAGCACCAGGAATAGCGAGCCTTCTGCCCTGCCTCGCGCAAGGGTCCGCAATGGCAGGGCTCACCGAGTTGCAGCTTGTGACCTGGGTCACACTGAAGCAATTTCTTGTCATACTAGAACAAAACCTCCCGCGCATTCAGCGTCTCTACGTTTGGCTAGATGGTGAGAAAATATACAACATTCCCCATCCTGCCTTCGACTACTGGCCCCATGATATACGCCGAAGTTCTTCGAAAACAGAGCGCATCGGGCCTTTTCCGACACTCAAAGACATTCGAGTGTTCTTTGACAAGGAACCAAAGGAACATTCGCTGTTGGAAGGATGCCGGTCGTTCTTCAGGGACTGGATCGAACCCGCGTGTCCTGTCCTTCAAACAGCCCTCTTCGCAGCAGCAGCTACTTACGAAGACATGAAGAGTGAAGAATTTCAGTCGGGCTACTACCTTCGACTGGAGCGTCAAGCGGGAGGATGGGAAGAGTTGCAATTGCTGGACAATCAGGACAATCATTAGCTACTTTCGGACATCAAGGACTCGTTTAAGCATTATACCAGGACATGATGGACAATAATAACTAGTACTACATGTTAATCGTGAACCTCCCTTCTGAACTTTCACGCTCTTTCGTATTGAGGATCATCTCCTATAATACTGTCGTCATCCCCTACACTAGGAGTTCCATTTGGCGGGCTTGGCCAGTGGTCAGATTCTCTACTTGGGTCCTTCTCTGGTGTCGCGGACTGAGCAGCGCCCTGTACCAGTTCCGGAAAGACGGTGGCGAGAATGAGATCGAGTATGAGTATTAGGAGGTGAGTGTTGCACGCGGGAGAATTCAACGGGTCGAGGATCGCCTTCACCGTCCGTCGACGCGAGGCAACTGTAGGACCGAAAATCACTTTTGCGGCCAACGCTGGAAGTTGAATGCATTAAAAAGGGGTAGTCTAATGAGTAGTTCATTCAAATAACATACGGGATAATAAGTCAAGCAGCCGGGTCTCCAGCTGTTCACGCATGATAACCTGCTCCTCTGGGGTCGGGTCGACTGGTGGTGGACTTGGATATCCATTTGGGAACAAAACCTTCTTGGAAGTTGCTACTATCTGAGTAATCCTCGGTGCGGTTATCTGAGCCTGAACCATAAGTGGGACAAATCTATTGGACAAGGACCACGTAAGGACGCTGCTCGTTGCGTGAGGAGCCACGTTATCATACCGGTCTATAAAAAGACTCGAAAATCCCGCACAGGCCTGCACAATCGTGAGCATCGCATTCGTGGCTGCTCGCTCCCGCAGAGTCAATATTTCTGCTATCATCGCTAGAGGCGGTCCAGCGAGATCTGTTGAAAGGTCCAGACTCCTTCGTGATGGTCGAGTGGAGCCATTTACTTGTTGGACATTATGAACGGCCGACTGAACGAAAGCGATGAAAGCAAGCGCGAGGGTGGAGATGGCTTGGAGTGCAGAAAGGAACAGGATGATTAGGTGATGTGCGCTAAATGAATTTCGCGGCCGAGTATCTGCAATAACCGACTGCGGAAACCCGTTCAGGACCAGGACATCGCAAAAGGAAAGAGATCGTCCGTACCGCAGACAATGAACTGGAGCTTTTTGGCGGCCCTAATACTTCGAGTAAGATCTTGTGCGTAAACCAAGGCTGGGTTAATTTCGGTATTGTGTTGCCAAGCAGGATTTTGACCACAATTTCGCAGACAATGGAGCGTTCCGTCTCCGCTGCCCAGTCTTCTGGAGGCAAACAAACCTTCAAAACGTGTTCAACCGCTTGTCGTATATAGGTTCCGTTTACGGTGCCGTCAGGGAAGACGGCGAGATGCGGTTGAAGTCCGTGGAATAGCTGTGTGAAGGGATCGACGCTTCCTTGCAAGCCTGTTGCGTACCCTGATCGCAACTTCGCTTCTACAGCACGGTAGTCGGAGTAATGTTGGGCCACCAAGAGTGGCAGATCGTGCACCAGCATTCCCACTAGGTCCGCTCCAACCAATCTGACCTCTAGTGACCTGATGACATGTGTAATAATCCGGTTAATTTCTACTAGAAGGTCTCTGTCTCTCGCTGTGATTTTGGACCACCATGGGTTGACAAAACCACGCATTGCGAGTGCAAGGAAGTCGTAAATTTCGGCATTAAGTGCTTCGATACCTGGTATATCTTCAGATGTCGTGGCAAGAATCGGTGGGATAGGGGTCGAGAGAGGAAGATATGGGAAGAGCAAACGCCGCGTCAGGGAGACCGGGGCGCTTGTCTTGGACCCGCCGGACTTGATAGAAGTACCATGACCGGTCGCTGTGACATTACTAGTCGTCCGGCGGTGCGATGTGGTCGAGGGTGGTGGACGACCTGCCATAAACGGGAACGGGCTGTTCCAACCACCGTTCACCACTTGACATAACCGAGTTGGCGAAGTTAAGAATAGCATTGGTTGGAGTGTGAACCCTCCAAATGAAAATGATATATGCATCTCTGCACTAGGAAGAATGTAACATGACCAAAAACCCCTTGAAAAACGACAGGACTACGAAATGAAAAGATAAGGTAGTGGTGAACTACGGATCAACAATGTCTCAGCGGAAGAGAGCCGGAACCATGAGACGTCTACAGGTTTGAGGGGAACCACTTCTCGAAGGTCTCTACGCTCTGTCAAAGTAGCATGTGGTCAGTGCCATGCATGAGATAGTTGAGTCTGCTGATCCCACCCACTTGTGAGGCCATGAATAATCAGGCTTGTAGTCGCCCTTGTAGTCGCCCTTGTAGTCGCCCTTGTATTCGTGCTCCGGCTTGTAGTCATCCTTGTACTTGTAATCCGACTTGTAATCCGACTTGTAATCCGACTTGTAATCCGACTTGTAGTCGTGGTCCTTCTTGTAGTCGTCCTTCTTGTAGTCGTAGCCGTAGTCCTTCTTGTAATCGTAGCCCTTGTAATCGTAGCCCTTGTAATCATGGCCCTTGTAGTCCTCTCCCTTGTAGTCGTGGCCATCTGAGGAAATGAATGAGCAACGAAGGAGCATGGTCATAATAGATAGGGAATGCTTACAAGCCCACTTGTAGTAGTCATTGTACCAAGGAACGTCTTTGGGTGGGAGCTGGCATAGGAAGTACTCGCCCTTGTAATCGTCGTCGTACTTGTAGTCATGGGAGTACTTGTGGTCATGGTCGTACTTGTAGTTGTCGCCATACTTGTAGTCGTCGCCATACTTGTAGTCGTCGCCATACTTTTGGGTGTGTTCGGGCTTGTACTCCTCGGTTTTATGTGCCTCTTTGGTGTGGTAGCCAATGACCTTGACATCACCGCGCTTGACGGTGGGGGCTGGG
>Ga0307515_10016929_pt1 | contig 13324 bp, 14 predicted proteins | sample 17_EM_MG_FD_194513 | JGI IMG/M metagenome (GOLD analysis project Ga0307515, IMG submission 194513) | Populus trichocarpa ectomycorrhiza microbial communities from riparian zone in the Pacific Northwest, United States - 17_EM | ecosystem: Host-associated > Plants > Roots > Unclassified | place...
CGTCTATGCGAGGATTATATGCAGGCCAGAATGGGCAGTTGCAAAGAGACGAGCTGTAGTGCTTGCAAATAATCGTAATTCTGGAGACCAAAGATGCTGGTGGTGCTTTCCTTCGACAATAACGTCTACTGCGTTTCAACATCAGATACTAGCGGAGAGTTGATGGTGATGACCGGCTCGGTATCGTGAACTCGTACTTGAGTGCCAAAATTTATTGAAAATTGCTTGAAGGTTGATCACCTCGCCCGCCAGTCGGGGTTTTGCCCAAAAGAGATTTCTACTCCTCATTTGGATCTCTGTGCGCACCTCGGATGTCGGAAAAAGACCTCTACACATGCACATGTATCTGCAGGTGTGCGTAGTTGGTAAAAAAGGCACATATGGGCGTTAGGCTGGTGTCCAGGTTCGGTGTCTTGGATTTTCACGGTTAGAGCAGCAGTGAACTATTCGATCAATAACCTCAGTGTCACGAGTTATCGTAAACCACTGTGTATATACCTATTCGATCAATAACTACAACTACTTTGAGTACTAGTGCATTATCAAAAGGGAGTTCGCTTACCCTCAGTGTCACGAGTTATCGTAAACCACTGAGGGGCGAAATTCCCCAGAATCGAGACCCCTTTTATACATTTTGGTAAGAACCCAGTCACAAGGAGATATGAGACAAAATGACGAAGAAAATCATCGAACTGGGTAATGTGCTCAGCAGCGGATGCAACGGCGACTTTTGAATGACCGGAAAGGGAGGAATCCTACTGTCGATCGTATATAGTAATGGTCGGCCGATTGTTGTTTAAGGCAATCCCGAAGGTCGAATCGGTCCGACGCTACGACGAGTGTCTCGGCTGATTGCGACCGACTAATCCTAACATGGATCTGCGACTCTACTTCCGCATTTTTTCTATAAACAACCGAAGCGTATAGTTCCGATTTAGGACGCCTTGGGGTGTGGATTTTGTATGTTGCCCGAAGTCAGCGATATGGACGAACCTTGAAGTAAGCGACGCATCGTCTAGGAAGATAGATTGTTAAAAGTAGGTGCGAATGGCGCGCTATTTATGCGAACAACAGGTGTGATGGACAACAGGCACCGCAACGAAGCGGGCATCAGCAGGAACCACAAAGTGGACGGCGACAAACGGCTGGGCTTTATTAACCACACGGTGACAACGACCAGCACCGAGCCAACACATGTACCAGTACATAACAGAATAAGAAACTACTTTGAACATAGCTCGATCGTCAGCCACAGTAATACCGCACGAAATAGCCGTCCCTCTCCATGTTTGGTCACTTTGAGGAGAAAAGTCCAAGAGGTGAATGAGCGTGAGGCCCCTCGGCTATCGACAAGCGTGTTGACACCGTCGCCCTACCCTCCTCCATTGTGCAACCCGTCAGCAATGACATCGTGGCTCCGAGGTGGATCGCTCCCCGGCCCAGCCTCACGCTCGTGCCCTAGGGGATTTCCCTGAGAGACCCCGGACCCGGTGTGACCTACCGAACGCCCGACACGCGCCCGGCAACCAGGGGCACTGAGTGAGGAAGCAAACGCGCTGAATGAGTTGGCTCTGATCCTCTCGGTTCCGTCTACGTTCCCAGACTGGATCCAATGGAGTTCGACTTCCCTGGGTGGAACCCCATCACGTGCTGAGGCACTTAATAAGCGGCTGGACGCATCCAAGTGGGTTAGGGCAGCGCTCACGGAGATCGAGGCCCACCTGAGGAATGGCACGTGGGAACTTGCTCGATTTCCGCTTGGTATCGGGTGTTCAAAGTCAATAAACGAACACTGGAGGGCGCTGTAGATAGATGCAATGGTCAGGTGGTGGCCCGAGGTTTCAGTCAGTTACTCGGTGATATTACGGTGAGATCTTTGCGTCTGCAGACCGCTTGCCGCAGTATGCGCCATAATCGCGATCGCGCAATTGGCGAAGAGCGATAGAGTATTAAGCGCAGGGAATAGTACCCGCCATCAAGGTAAAACGCCAGCTCATGAATGGAGAGACAGAAGCCGACTTACAATGTCCCCGTTCAGGGAATGAGTAACATCCTGTGACTCTGCGTTACCAAACCACCTCAGGCACTCGAATCCAGTGCCTCTGGGGCCCCGCTAAGCCTAGTAAATTTACCCCCCTGAAGGGGGTCGCCAGCAGTCAGCATCCTGCACGGGCTGCTTGGGTCGTGATAATTTTTGTACGCACTTTAGGATAGTCTGAATATAAATATATAATTTATTGTATAATTTACGTCGTCTAAAGAATGTGAGAGAAATCGAAACGTTCAAGGGGGAACTGTCATGACAGCCGCCCTTAGACGCTGACGGTCCGTCATGACGACCCTTGCTGGACCAGTGGCAGCAACGAAGTGCGGCTCAAGTGGTCGTAGTAGGTAATCAAGGCGCCATCGCAAGTTCGCAGGTAAGAAATGTTGGGAAAACCAAAGATACTTTGTCTCCACCTGCAGCGAAGGGAACACAAACAAGGTATCCCCACGGGTTACGGGAAATGAAGGTGAATGCAGACAATACGAAGCATGGCGAGGTGACGCCCTTCTGCGCATTAGACAGTAGCTAGGCAATACCACATGGTCAACCCAAAATAGCTGGTCCGACCTCCACATTCATCACCTCGAGGACGGACTGAGAACGGCGACACCGGGACACACGCTCGTAACCGCCCATAACGACAGGGGATATCCCGCTGCCTTCGAAAGCGGTCGCCATGTCTTCCCGTTTGCTACATGACCCTCAAGGCAGTTGAAAAGTGCCAATTCATTTCAGTCGTATTACCGTCTGTTATCGATGATCAATAGCCGCCCTCAAGAAGAATGAGGTTGGGGAGACTGACCTCCATGCACCTACACTTCATTTGTAGAATTACACATAGAATAATCTTGCGTATTCCCGTACTCAGACTGGCCTCAATAGTCCGCCGAGACCCATAAGGGTGGAGACACACATTTGACCTGCGCGAATGTCTTGTGGCGCTCATCCGTGTTGAGTCTGTATTATTGGAGCAGTCAGTTGGCCAGACTCTGAGCAGTTTGTAAAAGAGCCTGGCGCCTGTGACCCGCGAGGCAACCGCATGAAAGCAGCGCCGCGAGGAACGCCTGCGCGCGCGCTGCTTGTCTTACCACCACACTGGTCAGTCACATAAGCCATTGATTACTTCGCTCTTGACACGCTGCAAGCCACACTCGAGTCATCATTCTGGTCCCAATTGCCTCGCTCCACTTCAGCGCTTCACCATCAATTTCTCCTCTTCAAACCGTCTCCTCGCCACTATCCCACTCGAACCATAACCCGCCCACGTTCTGGATATGTCCGCCATTCACCGCTCCCGTCCGCACCCGTCCATTGCTCGACGTGCCGCGCGACGTATGCTTCTGGTCGCGCCTCGTGGCAAAATTATTAATACCTACCTTCCTATGGAGCTTATGCGAGAGGTCTTTCTATATAGCATTGAATCGAATCAAATGCAATTTGGTCAATTGGCTTCTGTTTGTCGCTACTGGAGGTTTGTTATGACCAAAATCAATGCCATTAACCACCTTCCTATGGAACTTCTGCGAGAGGTCTTTCTATATCGCATTGAATCGAATCCAATGCAATTTGGTCAATTGGCTGCTGTTTGTCGCTATTGGAGGTTTACTATGACCACAATCAAAACCATTAATACCAAACTTCCTATGGAACTTATGCAAGAGATCTTTCTATATTGCATTGAATCGAATCAAATGAAATCTGGTCAATTGACCTCTGTTTGTGGCTACTGGAGGTCTGTTATCAGCTCGATGTCTCATCTATGGTCCACCTTGAGGGTTGGAACCTGGACTGAGAGGGAGCGGGTTGCTATTTGGCTACAAAGAGCACATCCGAAGAAGATTGTCATTGACAGCCAGCGCGATGGTCGGCCGCCATCCGATGCTCTGCCACTTGCTGCACTCCAGGATGCTCTTGCACATACCGGCCAGTGGCATGAGCTTACAATTTCCTCATTTCCTCCTGAGAATGCGTCTAGTCCGCTTGGCTTTCAAGTCGCAAGCCCAATGAATATGTTGAAGGTGTTACACGTAGAAGGCGGATGTATGGATTCTCCATCATTTACTCATCTGCTCAATCTTGTTCCAACCGAAGCACCTCTCTGTGAGATGAGACTCCATCCCCCATTTGTCGGCACCCACTTCCTCCAACCTCATTGGTTTCCTACTTTGCGGAATCTCACAGTGCTTATTGTCAGTGGCGGAGATAGTGATGGGCCATTCGAGCTTCTTCATACTTTCACCCAGCTTCAGATATTTGAGGCTGATCGCCTTCGTCTTCCATTTCATAAGCGCAATACCAATCTGCCTCTTCTACGTACACTTCGGAAGCTGTGGCTTAGAGCCTGTTCAGTCCAATGGATGGCTGGGAGACATTTCCCATGCCTTGAAGAATGTGCAATCCTCCTCCCTCGTCATTGGGAGGTAATTCAGCGGCATAAGGTGCAATTGCCATCCTGCACGAAATTTGCCTATCATGGTTTTCCGATGACCACGGCTCATTACTTCCATGTTCCCGAAATGAGAGAAATGGACCTCAGATCTCATGATTGTAATGAGCAGAGGGTCTATCAACACCTACGTCATCTATGCAGAGTGAATGGAAGGATTTCCAACCTTACTAGTCTCCACCTCACATTTCAATGCAGTGAACAAGTCTTAATGAAGGTACTCAAGTATTTGATCCCTCTACGAGAGTTGGCCTTATTCATTACACATCCCTCACAGTCCTTCCAAAGCTTTCTTGAGTCACTGGCCGCGAAACCATCTACAGATGAATGGCCTGAATGGTCCTCATGGAGGAGTTATTATTACGGGTGGGAGCAATGGTGCTCCTCTCAAACCTGGCATGCTAATGTCCTCCCGCGTCTGAAATTCCTGCGTATACAGTGCCCCAAAGGCTTTTCTCAGTCTGAGCGCCTTGACAATTCCCCATTACTTAGAGCTATTGGGTGGACTAGGCAATATCTGACTCCCCCTTTGGAGCATTTGAAAGTATGGGAGGGGAGAGGGAGCATGGATGACATTGCGGTTGATTACACTTCCACCGGCTATTTAGATAAGCACCTTGGAGTATCAAGTAAGGACATTGACGCAACAATTGTCATGGCAATGGTCACACGACATCTGGCCATTGCGTTTCCTGATACTCGATTATGCCCACTCCATTCCACTGTCCTCTTTAGGCGACTTCGGCATCTTAAGCTCATCTGCGAATCTAATGATGAAATCCTTATTTTTCCATCCCTGGAACAAATCGAGGGGCTGAAGATTTCGAATGGATACACTCCTGAATATTCCTTGAACAGTGACTTGCCATTGACTCATACTCTTCAGTGGCTTAACCTATTTCGTTCGACAACTTCTTGGATGCTCGGGAGGACCTTCGAGGCCCTGAGAGAATTCAGCGTTTTTCAACCACCACCCGAGGTCTACTCTAGGCATGAGCAGCTGCAGGTGGACATGCCCGCCTGCACAACATTGGAGTTGGAGAACTGGTCAATGGACTCTCTCCGCTTCCTCTCCTGTCCAAATGTCCAAATCCTTCGCTGGTCCCAACACTCATTGCAGACCACCTTTGATCTGGCGGGGTTCACTTCATTACGTGATTTCTTATTCAATCTTTCCTGTTTGCAAAACCTTTATATATCTTTTTCCCAGGGTTTGGGGATAAATTCCTTGATTGATGCTATCTTCTATGGGGCATCGGAGCACGGAGTATGGCGAGATATCAAGAAGGTGGAAGTGGAGATCGTGTTTAATACGTCCTCAGAAGCATCTCACTTCTTCGACCAGACAGTTGGACACCAGCTGCGTTATGAGAAATGGTGGAAATCGTTCACAGTCAACAAGGACTGGTTCCGGGTGATGATCAATACATCCATGTGAATCCTCTTATGCAAATGGTAGATCAGGAGCACGCTTTACCGTTAAGCTGTAATACTACATTTTGCTTTCAATCGGATTGTTCGGTACTTTCATTTAACTTTTGAGAGGACTTTCAGCACACCCTATGATAAGTAATAAGCTCCCACCTATTTGCAGCCAATCGATGAACAGATCGATCCTTCAAATCATCTACTTCAAGCATGACCGCAGTCATGGGACATAGCACAACTTGGAGAGTTATATCTATCAAGGATAACAAGATGGAAGCCAACTAGATGTCATAGAAAATGAAGGTGAACGCTGGACGGGTAGCAAGTTACAGCACTCAGAACTGATCCTCAAGGGGCAAGGGGCCATGAACGACAAGAAGAGGGGCCAAAAATGACACATTGACGTTAGGACATGCAACGAGTATAAGACGAGCCCAGCCATATGGTCATAGGTGAGCAGACTGAGTGTTCCAAGAGGACCCTCTGAGCGTCCGTCAACGATGAGAAAAGCTAGGAAACACGAGATGATGTATAACTCGTTCGCAGGCAATAAAAAAAATATCCAGGCCGATGGGCGGACGGGGGACCGTCGGTAGGAAGGACGTGAATCGGGTCAGCAATGGATTCGCGGTGGGTGGTACGGATATCCCCCACATAGATAAGATGAGGAATAGGGCCCAAGTGCGACACCAAATAACCTTTTTGGAAACACCAGGCGCTGGTGATTGGCTGGGCAGTAACGTGACCGTAACTGGGGAACCCGTAGCATTCCTCTGGACAAGGGAACCACCATGCTAGCTCGATTGTGAACCCATGCCATTCGCGCTCCTTCTTACTTTGGCCGACTTTCCGCAGTTGATAGCTGGTGAGTTGCGACTGAGGCTCACCGAGCACCGTGCTGTCATTCGAATTGTCTTCGACGAGTAGGACGAGGAGCGAAGCGAAGATGAGGGCGAGACCGATGGCGCAGAGGAAGGGTAAAAGGTCGCCGAGGATGTCGTCCGGGGGAGGTTGGACCTGATCATCGTGGGCGAGCGTAGGAGTGGGAAAGTAGGGCCGTTGGCGAGGATATTACTGTCGCCTGATGAGTGGGAGAATGTTCTTGTTGTGTTGTCGAGTGCGCAGTGGCGTAGCGGGCTGGTTGTCTAGCTGAACGGAGTGCTGGCAACTAGTAGTGAGCGCGCAGTGAAGGAGATTTGTGGTGACGAGAGACGGGTACATCGAGGCAGAGTGTAATTGGTCGAACGGAAGATGGCCGCGGTGGGGGGTAGGAGGTCCACAGTGAGCGGAGGGCTAGGGATAGTGAATAATCACAAAATGTCATGTCGGACTATGCCAGTCAGCACCCGTGTGTTGTTAGGAGATGACCTTGTATCATCAGGTCGTAGCAGGAGAGAGAACACCAGGTGTGATGAACGCTAACAACAGGCACCACAACGAAGCGGGCATGAGCAGGAACCACTAGGCTTTATTAACCACACGGTGACAACGACCAGCATCGCGCCGCACACGCACGAAACAGCCGTCCGTCTCCATGCTCCTCTGAGAAGAAAGAGGGTATGGCGAGCATCCCAACACCTCGCCCTCGTCCTCGTATGCTGTGAGTGTGCTTGCCGGCTCGTTGACAACCCCGGCGCCTTTGCATTGGGGCGCCGCTAAGCGCGTCCTCAGCTCCGTTACAGGCTGCATTATTTGGACTCAAGCTGGTCTATTCACGCGCATCTTTGCCCGACAAAATCGTGACCTTTTCCGATGCAGACCTTAGTGACTAAGGACAATCCCGACAATACTCGACAGACAGGCGGCGTTGCGATATGGTCCCACACATAATGGCGGACGCTTACGGTGCATGGCGTATTCTCTGCCCGCCCTCCAACCTGAGCGACCCTGGCCGTGGCCGGTTTGACTTCCCGCTCAATCCGGCCTCGCTCACATTTCAAATGTATCACCTGTTATCGATGATCGGTGACCGCCCAGAGGAAGAATGAGGCTGGGGAGATCAGACTGACCTCCACGCACCGAACCGATGGTGGTAGCTGTACACACTTCATTTTGTAGAATATCCATGTAGGACACTATCGCGTATTCTCGTACTTAGACTGGCCTGAATGGTCCGCCGAGACCCATCAGGCCGAAGACGCGCACATTTGACCTGCGCGAATGTCTTGTAGCGCTCGTCCGTGTTGATTCAGCTGGCTAGACTATTGACCGTCTGCAAAAGGCCTTGGCGTCTGTAACCCGCAAGGAAACCGCGTGAAAGCAGCACCGCGAGGCCGGGACTGGCTTGTCAATTCCGCCTGCGCTGCTTGTCTCACCACCACGCTTCGCTCTTGAAACGCTGCAAGCCACACTCGAGCCATCGCTCTAGTCCCAATTGCCTCGCCCAGCCTCAGCGCCTAGCTCATCATCAATTTCTCCTCTTCAAACCGTATCCTCACCACCATCTCACTCGAAACATAACCCATCCACGTTCAGGATATGTCCGTCATTAACAGTAACCGTCCACGCTCGACCATTGCTCGACGTGCCAGGCGGCCTTATGCCCAAGACATTGGTACCTACCGCCCGCACCCGACCACTGCTCGACGTGCCGGGCGACGTATGCTTCTGGTCCCGCCTTATGGCAAAACCATTAATACCTACCTTCCTATGGAGCTTTTGCGAGAGGTCCTTCTATATAGCATTGAACTGAATCAAATGCAATTTGGTCAATTGGCTTCTGTTTGTCGTTACTGGAGGTCTATTATCACCACAATCACAACCATTAACGACCTTCCTATGGAACTTATGCGAGAGATCTTTCTATATTCCATTGAATTGAATCAAATGAAATCTGCTCAATTGGCTTCTGTTTCTCGCTACTGGAGCTCTGTTATCACCACATTGCCCCGTATATGGTCCACCCTGAGGGTTGGCACCTGGACCGAGAGGCAACGGGTTGCTATTTGGTTGCAGAGAGCACATCCGAAGAAGATTGTCATTGACAGCCAGCGAGATCGTCGGCTGTCATCCGATGCTCTGCCACTTGCTGCACTCCAGGATGCTCTTGCACATACTCGCCAGTGGCGTGAGCTTACAATTTCCTCATTTCCTCCTGAGAATGCGGCCAGTCCGCTTGGCTTTCAAGTCGCAAGCCCAATGAATATGTTGAAGGTGTTACACGTAGAAGGCGGATGTATGGATTCTCCCTCATTTACTCATCTGCTCAATCTTGTTCCAACCGAAGCTCCTCTCTGTGAGATGAGACTCCATTCCCCATTCGTCACCACCCACTTTCTCCAACCTCATTGGTTTCCTGTTTTGCGGAATCTCACAGTGCTTATTGTCAATGGCAGAGATATGGGTGAGCCGTTTGAGCTTCTTCCTACTTTTACCCAGCTTCAGACATTTGAGGCTGATCGTCTTCGTCTCCCATTTTATGAGCCCAATACCAATCTGCCTCTTCTCTGTACTCTTCAGAAGCTGCAGCTTAGAGCCTGTTCAGTCCAATGGATGGCTGGGAGACAATTCCCATGCCTTGAGGAGTGTGCAATCCTCCTTCCTCGTCATTGGGAGCAAATCCAGCAGCATGAGGTGCAATTGCCATCCTGCAAGAAATTGGCCTATCATGGTCATCCAATGACGACAGCTCGATATTTCCATGTTCCGGAAATGAGAGCAATGGACCTCCGATCTCACGATTGCAATGAGCAGAGGGTCTGTCAACAGCTACGCCATCTATGCAGAGCAAATGGAAGGATTTCCAACCTTACTACTCTACACCTCACATTTCAGTGCAGTGAACAAGTCTTGATGAACGTAGTGAAGTATTTGACCCCTCTACAAGAGTTGGCATTATCCATTACTCATCCCTCACTGTCTTTCCAAACCTTTATTGAGTCACTGGCCGCAAAACCATCTACAGATGAATGGCCCAAATGGTTCTCAAGGATGGATTATCATAAAGGGTGGGAGCATTGGTGCTCCTCTCAAACCTGGCATGCCAATGTCCTCCCGCACCTGAAATTCCTGGAAATACGGTGCCCCAAAGGCTTTTCTCAGTCTGAACGCCTTGACAATTTCCCATTCCTTAGAGTTATTGGATGGACTAGGGCATATCTGACCCCCCCTTTGGAGCATTTGAAAGTATGGGAGGGGAGAGGGAGCATGGATGACACTGTGGTTGATTACACTTCCACCGGCTATCTAGATAAGCATCTTGGAATATCAAGTAGAGAACATGACGCAACGATTGTCAGGGCAATAGTCACACGACGTCTGGCCATTGAGATTCCTGATACCTCATTACTTGCACTTTATTCCACTGCCCTCTTTAGGCAGCTCCTGCATCTTGAGATCATCTGCCAATCTAATGATGAAATCCTTATTTTGCCATACCTGGAACAGATCGAGAGGCTGGAAATTTCGCGTGGATCCATTTCTGAATATTCCTTGAACCATGACTTGCCATTGACTCATACTCTCCAGTGGGTTGGAATGTTTCGTTCAACATCTTCGTGGATGCTCGGGAGGACCTTCAAGGCCCTGAGAGAGTTCAGGGTTGTTGAACCGCCAGACGAACCCGAAAACCATTCTAGGCATGAGGGGCTGCAGGTGGACATACCTGCCTGTACAACATTGGAGTTGATTCGCTGTCCAATCGAATATCTCCGCTTCCTCTCCTGTTCAAATGCCCAAATCCTTTGCTGGTCCCAATTATTCCAGCCCACCTTTGATTTGGCAGCGTTCAATTCATTACATGATTTCTTATTCAATCTTTCCTATTTGAAATACCTTGATATTTATGTTCCCCAGGGTTTGGGGATAGATTCCTTGATTGATTTTGTCTTTTGTGGGGCATTGGAGCACGGAGTATGGCGAGAGATCAGGAGTGTGAAAGTGGAGATCTGGCTTTATTTTTCCTCAGAAGCATCTCACCTCATCGACCAGACAGTTGGACACCAGCCGCGTTATGAGAAGTGGTGGAAATCGTTCACAGTCACCCAGAAATTCGAGAGAAGAGTCATGATCAATGCATCCATGTGAATAGTCTTGTACAAATGGTATATTAGGAGCACTGTTTGCCGTTCAGCTGTAATACTACATTTTGCTTTCAATCGGATTGTTCGGTATTTTCATTTGACTTTTGAGAAAACTTTCAGCACACCCTATGATAAGTAATAAGCTTCCAACTATTTGCAGCCAATTCATGAACAGATCGACCCTTCAAATCATCTACTTCAAGCCTGACCTCAGCCACGGGACATAGCACAACTTGGAGCATTATATCATCTATCAAGGATAACAACAGGGAAGCCAACTAGATGACATAGAAAATGAAGGTGAACACTGGACGGGTGGAAAATTACAGCACTCAGGACTGATCATCAAGAGGGGAAAGGGGTCCATGAGTGGCAAGAAGAGGAGCCAACAAATGACACATTGACATTAGGACATGCACCGGGTATAAGATGAGCCCAGCCGCATAGTCACGGGTAAGCAGACTGAGTGTTCCAAGAGGACATTCTGAGCGTCCGTCAACGATGAGCAAAACTAGGAAACACGAGAGAATGTATAGCTCGTTCGTAGGCAATAAAGTGTATATACAGGCGGGCGGGCGGACGAGGGACTGTCGGTAGGAAGGACGTGAATCGGGTCGGTAGTGGATTCGCGGTGGGTGGTACGGACATCCCCCGCATATACACCGTATGGCATAGTGTCTGCCTTCACTTCATCTCCATACTTCTGGCAACCGATAAATATCCAGCGAGGGTAGGAAGTCTATTTCGAGGTGACTGTAGAGTTGCTGTGGCTCACGACGGTGTACGCGAACAAGGCTATGACAACGGTCGAGCGACACCTGGTGGGGTCATAGTCGTAGCAACGTTCGCAATGGTGCTGGTGAATATGACTTGGGTTGGGGTTGCTGTTGCACTACGGGTCGCTGGGGTTGTGCACATGCTTGGCGTGCTCGGCGAGTAGCTTGGTCCTGTCGTCTGTCGTGGACAAATAATAGTGGACGGCGGGTGGTGTTTGCAAGAAGAGGAAAAGTGATGGCCAGAGGTTGACACAGCGATACCGGCGACGAATACGTGTCGACGCGGGTACGGCGGAGGCGATGATGAAGGTGGATTCAGAGCGTCATCGGGAAAAAAAGCAATGAGAAAGTTGACAAATGGAAAACGAAAGAAGGCGATACGCACATGTCGGTGCATGATCAGCTTCGCTATAGATAGCATGAGTGCTGTTGATGGTGCTTGTGTGGGCGATGGACTCATAGGCGAGGGTGGTACGGCTACGAGGTCGAGGAGTACATATATAAGATGAAGAATAGAGACCAAGCGCGATAGATGCGCACCAAATAACCGTTTTGGAAACACCGGGCGCTGGTGATGACTGGGCCGGGCAGTAACGGCGACCGAAGCTGGGGAACCCGTGACGTTCCTCTGGACGGGTAAATATCCATAGTAGCTCGATTGCGAACGCAAGGACCATTTGCGCTCCTTCTCACTCAGACCGAACCGCCGTTGGTAGCTGGTTAGCTACGACTGCTACTCATTGAACACCTTGCTATCGCTCGAATTGTCTTCGACGAGTAGGACAAGGAGCGAGGCGAAGATGAGGGCGAGACCGCAGGCGCAGAGGAAGGGTAAGGTCCCAGAAACTCGCCGAGGATGTTGTAGGCGGGGGAGGTTTGACCTGATCATCGTGGGCGAGAGTAAGAGTGAGCAAGTAGGTCGTTGCCGAGGGTATTACTGTCAGCTGATGAGTGGGAGCATGGTCTTGTTGTCGAGTGCGCAGTGGCATAGGGGGCTGGTTGTCTAGCTGAATGGAGTGCTGGAAACGAGTAGTGAGTGTACAGTGGACAAGATTTGCGGTAGCGAGAGACGAGTGCGTTGAGGTAGAGTGTACAATTGGTCGAAACTACGGAGACGGTTGAGGCTGGAGGGTAGGAGGTTCACCGCGGGGGGGTACTAGGGATACTGAATAAACCACAAAATGCCACGTTGGAGTATGCCAGTCAGCACTCTTGTGTTGTTGAGAGACGACCTTGTATCATCAGGTCGTAACAGGAGAGCGAACTGCGAATAACTCGTTAGTCAGGCGGAGGAAAGAGGTTAAGGATAACATGCACCCAATCTAGAGAGTTGATTTTCTCACGGCGCCTAGGCAAGAGATTATCGCTTGTCCGAGCGGTCGGCCCTTGCTTCTTGTCGCAAATGTCGATCGACCCTTAAAAGGGAGGGGGTGAATAAGGGGCCTTATTGACAACCTTATAGAGAGGGCGATACACAAGTCCATGTAGTTTTAGTGTTGCTATGTGTTAGACGCTAACGTAAGAGATTATACGATCATGCTAAGGTGGTGGGAGAGCATGCCAGCCGTCATTTGTCGCTCTCACCACCACCAACTCATGGCCATTT
>Ga0307515_10016930_pt1 | contig 13324 bp, 16 predicted proteins | sample 17_EM_MG_FD_194513 | JGI IMG/M metagenome (GOLD analysis project Ga0307515, IMG submission 194513) | Populus trichocarpa ectomycorrhiza microbial communities from riparian zone in the Pacific Northwest, United States - 17_EM | ecosystem: Host-associated > Plants > Roots > Unclassified | place...
TTCTGTGTCAATCCACCGCTGGGTGTCTGGCTGATCGTTTCGACCTTAGATCCAAGAAGCGTCGGAACACCAACGATTCAACCAACCTCGAAAACAGTGCATCGGAGTACGCTTCTGGACCTCATCAGTAACGTTTTATTTGGCTGATGCCTTATTACAGCCAGGACCCTGGGGGAGAGCCGAAGACGGAGAAACCCACAGCAGGCAACGGGAAACCGGAAGATGGGTAGGGTCTCTCTTCGCGTCCCTCCCACACATCGCTGAAATCCCTGCCACAGTCAGAGACAAGATGTGCGCTCAACCACGGAGGATACTCGCTCCCGATTCTACGAAGATTATCGCAAGGTGGCCGAGGAGTACGACAGGGAGTTCAATAAGAAATACGACGAAGATCTGAACACCACGCTGATATTCGTGAGTCATCCAAGTTTCTCGGATGTATATGTACTGACTCAGATCATAGGCTGGTCTGTTCTCTGCAGTGACTTCCGCCTTCATCATTGAGGTCAACTCCCAGCTCCGGTCGGACCCGAACGAAGAGACCGCTGCCCTCCTCCGTGTCCTCATCCACAAGATCGACAACACCACTTTCGGTGATGATGTTCCCACCATCCCACAGTGGACCGGTCCCCCACGCGCGATTGTTCAGGTCCAAGCCACCCTGTATGACAGTCTTGCCACATCACTCTTCTCCGCGTTCCTCGCGATGCTTGGCAAGCAGTGGTTGAACCGATACATGTCAACGGACATGCGAGGGACCGCCATCGAACGTAGCCAGAATCGGCAGCAGAAGCTCAATGGCATTGTCACCTGGTATTTTGACAATGTGATGGAGTCACTGCCGCTGATGCTGCAGGCTGCACTGTTTCTCCTTGGCTGTGCCCTCTCCAGATACCTCTGGGATATAGACACCACAATTGCATCAGTCATTCTTGCTGTCACCTCCTCTGGCGTCCTCTTCTACCTTTTCATTATCATAGCTGGCTCGGCCTCTGCGAGTTGCCCATACCAAACACCAGGGTCCCGCATCCTTCACTCAACTGCCTCAGCTGTTAGACAAGCCTTCAGGGAATCCAAAACAGCTAGTGTGTTCCAAATTAATGCTGGGTATTACCAGCCCTGGTGGTCCAGGAATAAAATTGGGGACTTCTTGGGGGACCTTCTTGTTGAACTCCCCCCAGCATTGTTATCTGATGGTGGTAATCTTGTGTTGGGGGTGGTTCAGCCATTTGTGGCTTTTGCCCATCAAGTATACACATGGCTGCCTGGTACACCTTCTACTCCAGCACACGAATCAGACCAACAAACAACCTTGTTGGACTTGCACTGCATCTCATGGATTCTCCAAAAGTCACTAGACAAAGATCACCACCTGTCAGCCATGGAGCACCTTGTCACAGTGGTGGAACTACCCAATTTTGACCCCTCCATTATTGCAGGGTGCTTTAGTACTTACATTAGCTGCATCAAAGTAGTCAATGGCAACCTGGTGGCCACCCAAGGGCTGGAGAAACTTGCAAAAGTATCTACAATGGGCCTCCTCCACCTCTTTTCACACCTCTCAGTCATTGATCCAACATCAAGCATTCTTGTAGATATTTGCCAAAACTATGCCAGAATTTTCCCACCCAATGTTAAGTTCAATAATCTCCCATTTTACCACACCCATGGTATGATCCACTTCACATTACACCAAGACTGGAGAAATCAGCCCTGGTATGTATGCAAAAAGGGATACAAACAGCTCCAGTGGAGAGATTATAAGCCATCCAACCAAGAGCACATTGTATTCACACAGGCTCTCACCAAGCTTGCCCAGTCTGAATACCAGAGCAGGAGGAAGGTACCTTTTTGGATCCTCCACTTTGTGCTTCATTCCCTATCTCTGAGCCCCCTGCCTTCAACCTCAGTCATCATTGATTGCCTGTCAATCATTGCAATTGACCTGGATTGTGATGTCTCTGGTATAAAAATGACAATGGATGAAAGGTATGTTCATTGCTTGATTTATATCAATCTCTCTAACCCAGAAGCAGTGTACAGATGAAGAGAGCTTCAGAGCTAATATCTCAGAAACTTCAAACCATGATTGATGCTGCTAATCCAGGTCAAATCTGCTCCAAGTGCAGGGCTATCACTGCACTCTTCCCATATGTAGCTTGGCAAGAGAAAGATGGGCAACACAACATGTTTGATATCTTCTTACATGTTGCTAAGGCCTCAAAGCAGAAGGACTTCATGTGGGATCTCATTGAAGAGACTTTTGTTACTATGATGCTTGATGAGGGGAATCCTGTTTCCCTAAAGCAGGCCATCATATGTGCATCACCTCACCTACCATGGTGGAACTCCACAAAGGATAAACATCTGGTCCAACTGTGGGCAGCAGCAGCCTCAGCAGTCCCATATACAGATGAAATTGGTCAGAGTGTGGTTGACACACTGTTGCAAATTGCATCCAACTCTCCCCTACAGCCATACATACCTGTTAGCATGTGGTTATGGCTGAACAAAAGCCCCCCCCTTCTCCCTGTCAGTAAGGGACGTTACTGGGGAACTTCTCAGAATGTTGTTGAAATGTTCAGAAAACTTGGAGACATTGAAACTCTCACATCATACCTGCTTCTCATCTGGTCAGAGTGGGATTATATCAAAAGAGGTGGCCTTGATGAGATGCACATCACAATCAGAGAGGATCTCAGTGGAAGCAGGATGGGGTACCAAAGGAAAAAGCTCCTCCAGCATCTAGATCATATACTGGGGCAGTTGGATCTTGGGATAATGCACTTGTGGCAGCACAACCCATATATCTATGGGAGTTATTTACAGCAGATGGAGGATCAATATGGGCAACTGAAGGAGGTATTGTTGGAAGTGGACAGAGAAGCAATTGATAATTTAATCTGTAAGCCTCCATTAAAACAACCCATCCTGGCTCTACTAACTCCCATCAATAGCTGCAGGATATCACACAACATTCATGTGTGCAATTCCTCTCCCATGCCTCTAGTTCCATGTCTGGAACATTCTCATAACTTTCCCTGCACTACAGTTCCACTTTATCATACTTCTGGATCTATCCTGGATTTTTTAGACATCTCCAACTCTCTTCTTGCCCCTTCAATTTACATACTGTTACTATTTAAATATAGGATGGGCAATTGCTGCTCTTGTAGTAATATTGGTATTCTTGGACTAGTTTCTCTTGGCTGTATGATAAACTTTATTTATTGTATTCCACTGATTCCAGTGGATGTGGTGTGGCATAATTTATGATGATCCCAATGAGACCAATTTGAGTTTTCAACTTTGACTTAGCAGACCCATTCAAGTGATGAGACCTAATGAAAAGCTATATTTTTATATATGGTGCATTTTAACCAGTAAATCACCAATGTATACATTTGCCCATGTGTCATGGAGGATCCTAGGTGCACACAAATGCAAGTCCAGGCACCAGATCTACAATTTCTCCAAGTGCAAAGAGACTACTCATATAATATATAAGGACATTGAGAAAACAGCAATGGGTTCCTTGCCTAAACCACCCAACTTCCAAAAATGTGTGTAAGTATTGAACCATCCAGAGGGGATCTAATGTTCAGCTCACATAGCTCAATGTCATAGGAGAGGGGAGTGGAACCACACCCGGGGTTGGGACACCAAATGCCAATCCAGAGTATGATGTTTCCAGAGGGGTCATTGACATAGCCAATCCTAACAATGTTGGTACTGGACCAGTCCACATTGTTCTGATCCAGGATGGCATGAAATTTGAGGGCTAAATTGTCCTCCCAAACCTCAAGGATCTCATCTCCTATCCTAAGTTCTTTGGGCCGGGGGTATGCCACGGGCGGGATGGGGTCTCCCACAAGGGGCCCATGCGAGCAACCAGGCACGGCTTAAAGGGTAGACCAGCGTAGTACATCCGGGCCTCCAATTCTGAGTTACAGGACGGGGAGGAAGGAGTGGCCTGAGTGTCAGGTGGACCACCGAGAGTAAAGCTGGACATTTCCGCGATGAGAGAGGAGTGCCAGCCTTGTCCATGCTACTCTCAACTGCCTAAAGCTGGACTGCTTCGCCATAACCTTCGCACACTTCTTTATTCCATTATACACTCTTTCCCAATCATCGTCGTCCAGTTTCTCAACTATGTTGTCTGTTGAGCAAACTGAGCTCCGAGCTTCAGTCGTTAGGGCCTGTGCCAAAAGCATCAGCGCCACGACGTCGGACCCAAACTCCAGGTCTCGCCGTTGCGTAGTAGCCGATGCCCTATGCACGCCAATGCGCACCAACACGTTCCCCGCGAAGTGGTAGATCCACAAGCGCCTCGGCGAAAGACGACTCACCTCCATCCAACAGAGATTTTTCCATCGAGCGCGATATGCCTTTAGGAGTTCGATGCGTTCGGATGATGGGTGGGATCCTGGCCGAGACACGTCAATAAATCCCAATCTGTGAACCTTGAGCCTGTGCGCCAACCTTCGTGTGATTGCGAGGATGACGCGTTTGGGAACCTAAAGATAATGAGGGAGGATAGGTGAGTGAGCGAGACGTCTGAAGGAGAAGCCGGTGATCAAACTTTTGAAATTAGCTGGAGATCCTGTCCAGGCAGGGGCTCAAATATCATCTCCCACACCTCCAAAGGAGGAGTTTTATTCTGTATCAACGTAGGCGTTACGATAGAGGGCGGGAGCGGCAAGCCACCAAAACCTTCGCACACACGCTCATCATCTTTGCGAAACCAAGGCCATACCTTGGCGTTCGTTGTGCCGTTACATGTTCCATTTATTTAACTTTCCTCTCCCCCTCAAGCACCGAACACCAGAGGGAGTGTATGTAGGAAAACCAGAAAACAAACCCAACAATTAGGCCCATCCCGATACCAAATCCGTACGCTATAAGCTACTCACAAAAAGGAGACAATCACAAACACAAAAACTAATTGAAAGAGAGAACGTAACATCACTGGGAAAGAAAAAAATAGGTTCTATGGAGGAACGGCGTAACATGGGGTCGGGTCGTGAGAAGAAGAAAGAACCAAGAGGTCAAATTCAGGGGAATCCTTTGAGTACCGTAGTTTAGTGAATGCAACAATAGTCTGAATGCAAGAAAGAAAATGAAGCTATTGTATTGAGGAAACACCGAGCGCCGGAAGAATGCTTATGTCCAATGAGGGTGTGGAATAAGGAGGGAGGGTGCGGAATGGGCGGAAGGATTCGTTCGTTACTGTTATAAAGCATAAAAAGCGGAAGGTTTATCTTCGCAAACCAATGCAGTGGTGGTGGGGTAGTGAATATTGCGATGAAGGAGATCGTCAAACCATCGGCGTGCCACGAATGAAAGGATGATTGGAAGGCTGGGTGTTGGATGCGCGGATGGGTTTTGATGGCGAGGGGAAGAAGGGTATCGTTTTGAAGGACGCGCAGCAAGCTGATGAGATCGGAGAAGGGAAGTTGAGGGTAAAGGGAACAAAGCAAACCAGGCAAACGGGTTGGCGTCAAGGAAGCGACCACGAATAGGGAGGGAATGGAGGAAGAAGGGTTACGCGGCCACAAAGCGTGATCCTCGCGCCCGATGGTGGAAAACCCCACGGATCTTGATGCAGAGTCCATCATAGTGGTGAGGGTCGTCCCTCCCCGTTCAATGGGGGAGTCCTTGGCAGAGAATGAGTCGACAGCGCGGGTGAAGGTGGTTGTGAATGCCACGGCGATCCATAAGGTGGGTCCAGATACCGACTCGTGTCCTTCACGTCTCCGAAACGTCCAGGGCCCAAATAATCGCTACCCAGTTTCTCTCCCAGCGCGCTAGCGACGATCTTAGGACTACCAGCGGGAGTTCCATTGAACGGAGTCGACGACTTGCTCGGGAGAGGAATCGTAATGGTCTCCTTTCCAACCGGCTGATTGTACATCCACGTGGCCGCCAAGACAGTCGTGCTACCGACCAAAAATGACGGCGTCAATTTGAAATCGAACAGCGCCACCGAGGCGAGGAATGACAAAATGATGGCAAGGCTTGTGGCAAAGCCTTTGAGGATGTTATCCGAATATTTGATAACCACGGCCGTGATCAGTCCTCCGAAGGTCTGGATGGCGACGGTTCCCCAAGCCCATCCGCCAAAATTCTTCACCAAGTCTCTGAGGAAGCCTTGAGAGTTTCGGTGATCGGAGAAGACGATAGGGAGTAATGCGGGGACCAGGGAAAACAGAGAAAGTTGGACGTTCCTAACCCAGAGGTCGGCCTTGGAGCCTTTGAGGACCATCTCGAAGTAGACACCTGCGAGCCCGGACGTGAAACACGCAGCCGTGACAGCCCCAAGGCCTTTCAGCGGGCTCATGATGTGGATATGCACCGGCGCAGCATCATGGGCACTGCCAACCAGAGTGTTGACCGACTTGTGCGGAGCGCTGCTCGCTGTGGACTGGATTTGAACGATTCCTACTCCGAGCGCAAGGAAGCAAAGGGCGACCCATTTCGTAGGCGAAAGGGACTTGCGCAACAGGACGACGGAGAAGGCGGCTGTCGTGAGGATCTTCATCTGGTACGTGACCTGGAATGTAGCGACAGGGAGGTTGCTGATGGCGACGAATTGGAGGGAATTCTGGATGACGTAGAGAACTGCCGGGATGGAGAGTTTCCATGAGTCGGCCGAGAAAATCTCTTGACAAACGTGTCGCGTTGACGAGGGCAACGACTTGCGGTAGGGTGAGTCCTGGGAGTTGAAGACCCGGATGACGGCAACGGAGAACGATATGAGCCCCTTCAGAATCTCATTCAGCAGGACGGCTGAAGCGGGGGAGTAAGCTTGAGAAGGGGGTGTCGACACTCGCGAATAGTGCATCACGATGGACAGCGCAGCATTTTGCACGGCCAAGGTAATCAGCCTGAAGGACGGAAACGCGTCAGACGGGGTGAAGAGAGGTGGAGGGCGCAAAGAGCGAAAATTTGCCAGATGTATGCGGACTTACGAAATGTACTTGAGAGGCATGCCAAACAATGTTGGACCCTCTACGTTCATCGAGGTTGGGAGGGGAAGGGACTGGGACATGGCCCTCTTGTCTCGTCGACTGGATATCGTTCCGTTGAGGTTTGAACGGTGGTACATGGCGAAGATGGTTCCGTGGCGTGGTTGGTCAAACGTACGCGGGTTTGGAGGACAATGAAACGACCGGAAAAATATTAGGGGAGAAACCTAAGGTGAGAGGGTGGAAGGTCTATTGGGGACGGTAGACGGTGGCAGCAGAGGTCGCGCTGTCGGAGTCTTCGTTGTCGTCGTTGTCGTCGTTGCCGTCGCCCAGGCTGTCCTCGCTGGGGGGAAGTGGGCTGAGGTTGAGAGTCGTCGAGCGTCAAGAATTCACCCCGAACAGGAATCACGCTTGTCTTCGGCTCACCGGCCAAAAATTAGCCTAAGCGGGGACTCAGCCGAACTGAGCGCGTCAGTTTTCACCACATGTTCGTCATTCAAGAACACTAAAAATTTACGGAAAATAATTCTACGCGAATGAGGTACTACAGGCGTACTCCCTAGAGAAGTTCAGAGGGTCAGCATCAGGGTGAAAATGCAGGAGAATGCGGCAGAAACAAGAACGGTGGACACGTCAGACTCGCCTTTACCTCTGCATTCGCACCCAGAAGACTCGCAGCAACGGTCGTTGGTGGTCTTTATGTACGGGTGCGTGCTTTTACCAGGGTTTTCTTCCTAGCGACCAGGTAAGAGAAGGAGAACAGAACTCACAAACAAGAAATGTGGGAATACCCCAGGTGATCCAGCTTCCCTACTCCTCAACCTGAGGGAGGAGTTCAGCAAAGATTGTTTTTGAGCTTCCAGCAATCCATCTCCGACGTTTGTCTGGACCATCCCATCCTCGAAAGAAAACACACGAAGGAACGCGGTTCAGACGGGATCGCAATTTGACGTCGTGAAGGTTGGAGAGAAGAAAAATCGGTGAAGTTTCTGATTATTTCCTCCGTCACGGCAACTTCCGGGCAAGCACCTTCCGTCCTTCTCAATGGCCACGGCTGCAACAGCAGCCAAAGGCGTAACCTCTCCCTCCCCGTTCGCGACTCTTCTGCGACGGTCAAAATTCGCGTCTTACGACCCAAAGATTGGCCAAATTTACACTACATTCGGCGGTGACTCCCATCGCGGAAACTACGGCTTAAAACGTCCCCTTGCCCTCCGGACACGCGAACCCTTCATCACCATCGCCTCCGTCGACTCTCTCCACCAACAAACCGAATGGTCCTACGCCGAGAAGGAAGCGAGGTGGATACGCAAGGTTGCCGAGGTCTCTCGGGCACCAGAAGTTATCCATGGTGGTGACCTCTGGAAAAAGTCCGGACCTGATGGAAGGTTCCAATGGAGGGTAGATTCGGATTTCGCTCTTGGTGCTACGGACGCAGATGCTGCGTTGGAGGCCCAGAAAGAATCTCGAGGTCGTAGCCAAGGAAGCACTCCCAACATCGACGCTATGACACCCAAACAGTTCCAGCATTACCTCGAGAAGCTTCGTACCCTCCGACCCGCGTTCCGCGAATTCCTCGAAGCCGAACAGGCAAAGGTCGTCCAAAAGAAGAGTCCCGCAGGCCGTGCTGCCTGGAAGAGTAAAGTCCGATCATCGAATCTCCTCGAGCAGTCCCGCTACGAAACCGACCTCCACAAAACGTTCCTCTCCAAACATATGGCCCAGACAATCAATGCCCCAGAGTCCCGTATCCTCGAACAAGATGTTCACCCCAACGGCGCCTTGGCGTACACCCACCTCACCGACCTCGAACACTACTTCTGGAGGCAACCTCTCCCCGGTCGTGCTGTTGGAAAAACCAGGAACCTTGTGGTATCCTTCGCGGGTGTCAACGCTCGTCTACCCCTCGGCAAATCGGAGGGTATCCAGCCGATCGACTGGAAGTCTCTCGTCGAACGCGGTGCTGATACCGGAAGGGGCAATTCCAAATTCCGCGTTTCTCAGCTAGAGGTCTTCAAACCCCCTCAAGTCGTGGGTCACAAGCCTGAGGGTATGGCGGACATGGATGTTAAGATGTGGGTTACGAGTCAAGGTCGGTTGGATATCGTCAGGGCGAATCCTAACCTGCCTTGGACGAGGGAGTATGTCTCCCAGGTTTCCGACGCGCCAATCACTGGCTCGAGACCTGGCATGACAAACCCTCCTCCTGTGCAGAGAAGGAAGTCGAAGTATGAATTGGCAGAGTCGAAAGATCAGCAAGCGGAAAGCCAGAGATTGCTCGAGTCGCTCTACGTGTTGCTGGAGAAGCAGCAGCAGGGTCCACCGAAAAGTGGAGGCGGATATACCTAGATAGTGCTCTCGGTGTTATCGAAATACTTTACTATTCAACTACTTCTTGGCCCCCATCTGAACGACACCCCGACCGAGCAGTGTCCGTTATTATTGTAAAGGTTTATCACTTCCGAAACCCTTTTTGGGGGTCACGAGTGCTTTTAGGGCTTTCGACACGTCTCCTCCGGCTTCGTTCAATGCTTTTTCTGCCTGCGATTTTGGTATTTCTAACTCGTGTACCTGTATTCGTTCATCACGATCAGTGCGTCCAATTCCCAAGAGTGCCCGTCCGTCCGTTCGACCTACAATCAATTCAACGTCCTCGCGCTTCACGTGCGGGTGGGTTTCTTTTTGCCGAGGGGGAAGTTTGTCGAGTGCCCCGCTTCTCATGATATCGTCCATCTTGTTCTTGGAATACGAATGACCGTCTGCGAACTGGAAGCAGAATTAGTGCCGGGGTAGAATCCAGGCTTTTAGCGGAAAGTAAATTACCCCAGCGATAACGTCGGCCTCTCCGCGTGCATACGACATCGTGATCGGTTGTGGCGAAAAAACAAAGACGAGTGAATGTGGGAATCAGATGTCGGACAGGCCTTGCCGCTTGCGGTGTAACTACGGACATCCGGTGAGTTCACTCCTTCTCATATCCAAATTCACCTCTGGTTAAGCTTTGCTCGATAGGAACCATGAGCGTCGACTTGGATTGGGATAACTTGACTTCAGAACTCGCAAACTCGTTGGTGGAGATCCTCAACCGACAACTCAGCTCAGCCGCGCGTCCTTCGTTCATCGGTCCAGTCGAAGTTGTCTCATTCGAGTTCGGAAACGTCCCGCCGGACGTGGAAGTCATAGACATCAGAAACGTCCATCCGGACTTTCTCGAAGACGACGAAGAGCAGGATGTGGAGGACGATCCCGTTCCGGGTGATCGATCTGCCCCTCCAATTCGCCAGGACCAACCGCATCAACCTGAGCACGGTTACGCAAGTCGGCCACCAGAACCGGTCGAGGAGGAGTTGGGTGAGGTGGCAGACAACTTCGAATGGGTACCACGGAAGGCCGTCCGCGGCAAAGGTTCAGACGATGGTTATCGTTCTCCATATCCTTCGCATCCCCTCTCCCACCTTCCTGGAGGTGTGGGTAGAGCGTCTCCTCGGACAGGAGCGATGGACATGTTTGGTTCGACGCCTTCGCTACATCATGGTGTATATCCGGGGTCGCCCTGGAGCCCCGCGATGCCAAACTTGCTCGATCTGCGAGCTACGTCGTACTTTCCCCCCTCGATGGCACAAGGTCTAAGAGGGTCGGTGTATGGTGGAAGCATGCCGGGTTCACATCTCGATTCACGGAAACCTTCCCCACGGAGTGGATCACCTCAACTGCCGACGCCGGATACCCAGAATCCTCCAAACCAAGGACCGGACCCCACGACGAGTTCCGACTCCCAGCCTACGAATCGTGAACATCCGAATCTGCAACTACACCTCCACATTTCATGGGAATCGAATTTAAGGCTCACGTTGACCACGTCCTTGCTGATCAATTACCCTTCACCGATGTTCATGACCCTCCCCATCAAGCTTTCCATCACTGGGCTAGTGTTCGAGGGTCAACTTGCGGTAGCTTATCAAGGCGACAAGAAGCGCGTTCATCTCTGCATTCTTGATGAGCTCGATCCGTACGTTCCAAGCGCACCACATCGGAACCGGGACTCTGGGGTTTTGAGGGACAAATCGAATCTCAATTCTCCCTTCCTCATGTCTTCCCCCCAAAGTCGGGAGGACTTTGCTTCAAACCCCACGTCTATGCCATCACCATCGAACCCACACCCACGTGGGGTTCCGCTCTCACACCAAAGCTCGGAGGATTCGATGATGCGGGGGGAGGACGGTGAGAGGAACGAGAAACCGCTTCCGATCGGACAAAGGCTCCTCCCGAACATTTACATCGAGAGCGAGATTGGTCAGGCGGATAAGCACGTGTTGAAGAACGTGATGAGGGTTGAGAGGTTTATTCAGGATGTGGTCAGGAAGAGTGTTGTCGAGGAGTTGGTGTTTCCGAACTTTCATACCTTGATCCTTGGAGACGGATCGTAGTGGTTGCTTGGTGAGATGTATTGGGCATGTGGTTGACAAGCTGTAGATTCCCGGGATTGACTGTCGGAAAGTCAATGGAATCGTCGGCTAGAATTCGATCCATGGAGATGGGGCTTCTGGTCGGAATACCTGCCATTCAACGAGTTCTTCAGATCCAGGATCTAGCTACTGCCACCGCGCAGCGGATTACGATATCTCATGTCGACGAGGGGCCACCCCCTTAAAAATTCCGAGTGTTTTTCCAAGTCGAGCTCCCACCCTGCACCTCTTACTCCCTGTATTTTGCTTGGATCCGCCCGTAGTTTAAGGGGTAGGGGACCCTTCGCACGTAAAGGCAACCCCCGCATACAGGCCGGTTGCGGCGTTCTCGTTTAATTACATAGCCAGCGCACATGTCATCTCATAAACATTTCAGCAAACAAACGCGCTCGGAAACCCCGAATGAAGCCCGACCATCCTGTGAAGTAAGAACACTGAAAAAAACAGTACCCTCGGTCAGGGGGTCGGAGACCGTCACCGATCAGATCAATGTATCCGCGCACGGACGCAAAACTAAGCGACGAAACCGAACAAATCAGCGCCTCCAGCGAAGATCTGGTCACTGACCGTGATGTGCTGTGGGTATGCAACCTGAAAACGGACAATTGGGCTGGCTCAGGTCCTTATTTGCTTCCCACCAGGCACAGTTTACATTGAACCCAGGACACTGACATCCATCGGTCGGCGCCCTCCTTTTTTTTGTCGTCCTGGTCACTGACGCCAGTGATAATGACAAAAATTGGGCTGTGGACTCCAAGCGGTTTTTTCTCGGCGAAACCCCGTAAGCCCAACGGGAGAAGGTGATACCCCCACCAACCGGCGGGGGTGGCGCTGGAATATAAACCGAAGCATATATGATGCACACCCGCGGTGGTCTCCTCATCTTCCCTTCCTTACTCTCATTGGCATCCCCAAGGATGTTGTTCAATGCGCTTGTTCTTCTGGCCACCTTCCTACAGGTCGGTGTCCACGCCGCAGCGACCGTGGACAGACGTGCCGGTGGGCCCGTCGCCAGTCTTAGCTATGCAACGTTCGAAGGAGCTTCGAAGGGTGGGATTGACCAGTTCTTGGGGATTCCTTACGCCCAACCTCCGGTTGGCGACCTTCGTTTCCGTCGTCCCAAACCCCCACACCCTGTATCCGGTACCACGCTTGTGAGTTACCTCGCGCTCTTTCACGCCCCACCGCACAGATTAGATGGAGGTGTTTGTCGTTTTTATGCTTTGTAGGCCACAGCCTATGGAAACGGTTGTCCGCAACAGAACTTCACCTTGGCTCCCATTCCGGGCATCGACTACAGGGTGTTGGCCACATTCGTTCCGAAAGCAAATACGTCTGAAGACTGTACGTGTTTGTCAACCTTTCAAATCGACGCAGGGCGAAACTCACGATATTGCAGGTCTTTACGCAAACGTCTTCCGTCCCACTGGTGTCACGAAACAAAGTAATCTCCCGGTTGTCGTTGTGAGTACCCGCGTAATCCAAAATAATGCCCCGGTATCCTCTAACTGGTCCTTGCAGTGGTTCTATGGTGGGGCTTTCGGCATTGGTGATGCATCTTCCTACGACGGGAGCACTCTCGTTCATCGTTCGGTCGAGCTTGGCAAACCGGTCATCTACGTAAACTTCAACTACCGTGTGAATGCTTTCGGTTGGCTCGCTGGAAAAGAGGCTCTTGCCGGTGGAGCTGCCAATGTCGGCTTGCATGATCGTGAGTATCGTTTTGATTGTTAACGAGCTTTCGTGGCCTCCGGCCTTCACATTCTCTTGGTTCTTTCGACCTGAGTGCTGACGCTTCTGGACTCTAACAGAAAAGCTCTTCCTGGCCTGGGTCAAGACTTACATTTCCGAGTTCGGCGGTGATCCGAACAAGGTCACTGTGTGAGTTTT
>Ga0307515_10016931_pt1 | contig 13324 bp, 10 predicted proteins | sample 17_EM_MG_FD_194513 | JGI IMG/M metagenome (GOLD analysis project Ga0307515, IMG submission 194513) | Populus trichocarpa ectomycorrhiza microbial communities from riparian zone in the Pacific Northwest, United States - 17_EM | ecosystem: Host-associated > Plants > Roots > Unclassified | place...
CTTCACGGTTCCGGTGGCGTCGATCATGATGTTGTCGGGCCGCAGATCCTGATGCAGCATCTCCTTGCGGTGAAACGCGCGCAGGCCCTTGGCGATCTGCTCGACGATGCCACGCACCGCCTCCAGCGTCGGCCGGGGATTGTCGATCATCCACTGTGTGAGCGTTTGGCCGTCGATGTATTCGGTCACGACGTACAGAAAATTGCGTTTCCGTGACGGCAGGCAGGGCTTCAGCACATGCGGGCTGTCGATCCGTCGCGCCACCCATTCTTCCATCATGAACCGCTTTAGATATTCCGGGTCGTCACGCAGGTCGATCGACGGGATCTTGAGGGTGACGACATCCTCGCTCTCGACGTCGACGGCGAGATAAATGTGGCTGCGGCTCGAGCCGTGCAGTTCGCGGACGATCCGGTAGCCATCGAACACTTGCCGCGCTTCAAGTAGCGGCGGCAGCGGCAGTTCGCGCGGCTGCCCGAACACTTCGCTGGCGCCGCTTTCGGGCAGTTCCTCGACCCGAACGATCTGGATGGTGAGATTGTCCTTGCTGCCGAGTTCGAAGGCCAGTTCGACGACGGCTTTCGCCGCCTGGTCGAGATCGCCGATATTGTCGCGGATGGTCCGGGCGATATGGCGGTCGGCGACGTGCTCGTAGATGCCGTCGGTGACCAGCACGAAGGTGTCGCCCTTCTCGATCCTGGACATCACGTAGTCGATCTCGACCTGCGGATTGACCCCGAGCGCGCGGCCGAGATAGCTCTGTTCCGACGAAATGACGACGCGATGGTCGTTGGTGAGCTGCTCCAGCGAGTTGCCGGACACGCGATAGATCCTGCTATCGCCGATGTGAAACAGATGCGCCGTGGTCGATTTCAGGACGATGGCGCTCAGCGTACAGACGTAGCCGCGATCCTTGTCATAGGAATACTGGCTTCTTCTCGTTTGCGAATGCAACCAGGAATTGGTCGCCTCCAGCACGCGCTGCGCCGAGGTCCGCACCGACCAGGATTCCGACGTGCAGTAATAGTCGGTCAGGAATCCCTTGACCGAGGACTCAGCTGCGACCCGGCTGACATTGCTGCTGGAGATGCCGTCCGCCAGCACGATGGCGATGCCCTTGAGGCTCAGGAGCGGCTCGGCCGGAATCAGGACGCCGTGAAAATCCTGATTGGTCTCCTTGCGACCTTTGTCGGAATGTTGCCCGACCGATATTTTCAGTTCACGCGGCATCTCGCCCGTCAAAGGTAAGGGGTCTCAACGCCTGAGAATAGCAGGAGTTGAGACCCATAGCGCGTCGAAGACGCGCGTGAACACGAGGCCGATACGGTCAACCCACAGCGCGCTTCGGCGCCGTCTTGATGTGGGTGGCGTACAGCGTCAGGCCAGTGAAAGCGAGACCGCCGACGAGGTTGCCGACCACAGTCGGGATCTCGTTCCAGAGCAGATAATCCATGATCGTGAAATGGCCGCCCAGCAGCAGGCCCGACGGGAACAGGAACATGTTCACGATCGAATGCTCGAAGGTCATGTAGAAGAACAGCATGATCGGCATCCACATCGCGATCACCTTGCCACTGACCGTGGTCGAGATCATCGCGCCGACGACACCCGCCGAGACCATCCAGTTACAGAGCATGCCGCGGACGAACAGCGTCAGCATGCCGCCAAAGCCATGCGAGGCATAACCGACCGTGCGGCTTTCGCCGATGGTGCCGATGACCTGGCCGACCTTGTCGGGGGGCGAGGTGAAGCCGAAGGTGAAGACGATCGCCATCATCACGGCGACCGTAAACGCGCCGGCGAAATTGCCGACGAACACCAGGCCCCAGTTGCGTAGCACGCCGCCGATGGTCACACCCGGACGCTTGTCGATCAGGGCCAGCGGACACAGCACGAACACGCCGGTCAAAAGGTCGAAGCCGAACAGATAGAGCATGCAGAAGCCGACCGGAAACAGCGCCGCACCGACGATCGTCACGCCGGTGTTGACGTTGATGGTGACGGCAAAGGCTGCCGCCAGTGCCAGGATCGCACCGGCCATATAGGCGCGGATGATGGTGTCGCGCGTCGACATGAAGATTTTGGATTCTCCGGCGTCGACCATCTTGGTCACGAATTCCGAAGGCACGAGATAGGCCATTCCAGTTCCCCTTATTTTTCGCAAAAAACAAAAGCCGCCGGCAGCTAAATCGCCGCGCCGACGTCTGAGAGCCGCAGGCCGTCCTTGCGCGCGCATGCCGAAACGAACGCCATCAACGGAAAGCAAAACGCTTCCATCGGGCGCCGCGGGTCACGCGATCACGCTTGATCAGAGACAGAGATGCACAAGGTTTTTTTGGAGTGGTCCCGATGACTGCTCCAAACGCCTCATTGAGGTCGCTTGATCCCTGCGCCGTGGCCAACACTGGCTTTGGCAATCCGTAGGACGGCAGTCGTCATTGACTGAGATTCATTTAAGCAATCGATGTGCCAACAGGGTGCAGGAAGGAAAAACTCGAAAAGAGCCGTGTTTTTACAAGGTTAGCCACAGGGGAATGCAGCAAAACGCCAAGCTTGCATGCCTCGTATTTGTGCAGTTTGCACAGATGTAGCGCATGGCGTGAAAGCGGGCCAATCCGTGCGCTGGCTGGACCAGCTTTACCTCTCCCGCTTGCGGGGTCAAGACGAGCCAAGCTCGCTCTTAGGTCGGATCGCATCACAAGATGCGATCCGGGTGGGGGAAGCTCTCTCCACACGAACGGTCTGACTCGCGGAGACACCCCCACCCCAACCCTCCCCCGCAAGCGCGGGAGAGGGAGCGCAGCGCGCGCGTGGACGCGATCTAGTCTCCAACCGCTCACTTCGTCTGGGTGCGGATCGGCGAGTCCTTCAGGCCGTTATTGTCATAGGCCTTGCGCAGCGTGCCGTTGCTGATCGCCTCGGTCAGGAATTTAGACGCGAACGCCAGCGACTGCGGATGGTTGGGCGGCACCGCGACAGCGGTCACCGTCTGCTTGAAGGTTTCGTCGAGCACGCGCGTGCCCGGAATTTTCTTGGCCATGTCGTTGAGCGTTTCGCGCGACAAAGCGAAGGCATCGATCTCGCCGCTTTTGAGCAACGCTTCGATTTCGTTATAGGTCTGATAACCCGTGACCTTGGCATTCTTCAGATGCACCATCGCGCCGCGCATGGTCGTCGTGTTGTTGACGGCGGCGATCTTGACGCCGGGCTGGTCGAGGCTCGCGAAGTTAGTCACCGTCGAACCCGGCTTGACGATGTAGGTGGCGTCCGCGACCTCATAGATCGGTCCGAACGACATCTTGCCCTCGCGCTCCGGATCCTTCGGCAGGAAGGTGACGTCCCAGGTGCCCTTCGGCGTGGCCTCGACGATCTGGCCGGAATTGTTGTGCACGACATATTCGACGGGAACGCCGAGCTGCGCCGCCATCGCCTTGCCGAGGTCGACCGGCACGCCGGCATAGCCGCCGGATTCGGTCTTGGTCGACCAGAACGCGCCGCCCGCCGGGCTGATCGCAATCGCCACCCGCAGCTTGCCGGTCGGCGCAATTTCATCTTTCAGGGCATCGGCGTTCGCCGGCAACGCGATCATCATGGCTCCAAGGACGAGGCCGGCAAGAATCGGCATTTGATGGGACATCGGTTTCCTCCACGCCGGGTCTTTGCCCGGTCAGTTCTGGCTCGCTTTTAGCGCAGGGATGACCGTGGGTACAGTCAGCAGCGCACGATCCGCCGTTCACGCGCGCCTATCCAGAGCATCCGTCGGCAACTATGCTCGGCGGCAAAAGCAGATCGGCGTGTCCTGATGAATAAATCCAGTTTTGATGCGGAATTCGATGTCGTCGTCGTGGGCGGCGGCTCAGCCGGCTGCGTGCTGTCGGCGCGACTGACGGAAAATCCCAAGGTGTCGCTATGCGTCATCGAGGCCGGCGGGCGCGATCGCAATCCCTGGATTCACATTCCGATGGGTTTCGGCAAACTGGTCCCGAACCCCAGGATGAACTGGGGTTACGAAACCGAACCCGAACCGGGTCTTGGTGGCCGAACCGTGATCTGGCCGCGCGGCAAGGTTTTGGGCGGCTCCGGTTCCATCAACGGCCTCGTCTTCCTGCGCGGCGCACCCAGCGACTATGACGAATGGCAGCGCCTCGGCGCGCGCGGCTGGGGCTACAATGACGTGCTGCCTTATTTCAAGCGGATGGAGCACTGCGCCGATGGCGCCAACGAATGGCGCGGCACCGGCGGCCCGATGACGGTGTCGAACATCAAGCGCCCCTCGACGGCAGCGAAAGCATTCGTCGAGGCCTGCGAGCGCCTGCAATATCAGCGCAACCCCGATTTCAACGGCGAGCGCATTGACGGCGTCGGCTTCGCGCCGCTCAACGTCCACAATGGCTGGCGCCGTTCGACGGCGGTTGGATATCTCAAGCCGAACCTCAACCGGAAAAATCTCGAACTGATGACCAAGACCCAGGTCCGCCGCATCCTGTTCGACGGAAGCCGCGCCGTCGGCGTCGAGATCGAGCGCGACGGTCAGATCCAGCGCATCGGCGCGCGGCGCGAGCTTGTCCTTTCGGGTGGCGCGATCAATTCTCCAGTGCTGTTGCTGGCCTCCGGCATCGGCCCGGCGGCCGAACTGACAAAGCTTGGCATCGCCGTGAAATGCGATCTTCCCGGCGTCGGCAAGAACCTGCAGGACCATTATCAGTCGAGCTTCACCTTCAAGACCAACGCGACTGATACGCTGAACGAAGCCGTGATGAGCCCGGCCAAGTCGGTGAAACTCGCACTCGAATGGCTGTTCAAGGGATCGGGACAGCTCTCGGTGGGAGCAACCGAAGCGACGCTGTTTGCGAAATCGAGCCTCTCCGAGCCGGTGCCTGATATCCAGTACCAGTGCCTCAATTTTTCGACTGATGGCTTCAAGACTGGTCTGCATCGCTGGCCGGGCTTTACCTTCATCTTCAGCGTCTGCCGCCCGAAGAGCCGTGGTGAAATTACGCTGCGCGACGCCGAGGGGCGCACGCCACCACATATCCGCGCCAATTACCTGACCGATCCCGACGATATGCGCATCATGCTGGCAGGCTTTCGCATCGCGGCGCAAATCGTCGCAACCGAACCGTTCCGGTCGCTGGTGGTCGAGCAGATCAGGCCCGGTCCGGAGATCACCAGCGACGAGCAGATCGCCGACTACATCCGAAACATCGGCTCGACCGTCTACCATCCCTGCGGCACCTGCCGGATGGGCGAGGATGACGGGGCCGTCGTCGATAGCCAGCTCCGCCTTCGCGGCATCGACGGTCTGCGGGTCGTCGATGCGTCCGTCATGCCGGCGATGCCCTCGCCGAACATTCACCCGGCAACGATCATGGTCGCCGAGAAGAGCTCCGATATCATCGCCAGGTCGCTGGCGAACTGAGAGCCGTGAAAATCGCGATCAATTCGCCTGCGCCGCCGGCACCTTGATCTCCTGCGGCAGGATGATGGCGGCGACGATCACCAAGAGGCACAGCGCGCCGAAGGTCTGCAGCATGGTGACAAAGCCGCCCTGCTCGTACAGCCACGCCACCAGGCCGACCGAGGCGCCCGCCGCGGTGAATCCGATGAAGTAGCGCACCGAGTAAGCTCTGCTGCGCCATTCATCGGTGGTGTATTTGCCGACCATGGCGTCGTTGACGGTGACCTGGCCGAACGCGCCCATCACGATGCCGATGGAGGCGATGATCAGCGGCAGGTTCGATAGCGTCGCCGCGAAATACAAAAACGGCGCCAACAGGAACGACAGCGGCAGCATCACCGTCTTCAGCGAGTAGTGATCGATCAGCTTGCCGATGGTGTATTGCGTCATCGCGCCGAACACATAGACGCCGGCCGCGATCACGCCGAGCAGTGCCGGGCTTTTGGTCATGTCGGACAGCCGCTCTGCGAACAACTTTGGCAGCGCCACGGTGACGGCGTTGAAAGTGGTCGAGATCGCGATCACGACGATCAGCAATGCCAGGATCACCCGCCACATGTCTTCTTTGGCGATGCGCGCTTGCGCTGCCGCCTGCCGCGAGCCCGTCCGATCCTCGTGCACCACCATCATGGCGAAGGCGATGCCGATCAGCATGGTGACGACCCCGGGCACAATGAAGGCCCAGCGCCAGCCGAGATATTGCCCGATCACGCAGGTGACCAGTGCCGACGACGCCACGCCGAGATTGCCCCAAACGCCGTTCAGCCCCATCTCGCGGCCGAGCTTGTCGGCATAGGACACGATCATGGCGGTGCCGACGGGGTGATAGATCGAGGCGAACAGGCCGATGGACAGCAGCACCGCGCCGAGCTGTAGCGGAGTCTGCACGAAGCCGACCGCGATCATCGAGGCGCCGATGCCGGCGAAGAAGATCACCATCATGTGGCGCCGGCTCCAGCGGTCGCCGAGCCAGCCGGTGATCAGCGAACCCGCGCCGAAGGCGACGAAGCCCGGGGTCGCATAAGGCAGCAGTTCCGAATAGGCCATGCCGAACGCCGGGCCCATGATGATGACGGCAGCGGCGAAGATCAGCATCGCATAATGGTCGATGAAATGGGCAGCATTGACGAAGCAGATTACCCGGCTCGGGCTGTTCATGGTCTGGTCCCTGGTCGAATCCTCATATCCCCAAAAATAGGTTATAGGGGGTTGTCCTGACGGGATGTCGCCAATGAATATCGCCGAGAAGCCAATCGCCGCCATTATTGGGCGCCTCACCTCGACCGGCGACGGCATCCACATGATCGCGAACGGCTACAGGAAGGGCGTGCGGCTCGACACCCATATGCACCGCGAGGCGCAGCTGGTGTACGCGGCCCAGGGGACCATGCAGGTCACCACCCCGAAGGGCCGCTGGCTGGTGCCGCCCGACCGCGCGGTATGGGTGCCGGCGCGGCTGCCGCATGCCATCGACGTGCTCGCCGACATCGAGATGCGGACGCTGTATTTCGACTTGGCCTGGCTGGCGCGCGAGGAGCGCAGCGAGAGCCTCAGGTCAGAATTCGTGGTGCGGGTATCGCCGCTATTGCATCAGGCGATTCTGGCGCTGTTCGACGACCACACGACGGCCGAGCGCACCGCGCTGTTGCTCAGGCTCGCAATGCTGGAACTGCATCAGGCGGAGGATTCCGCGACTTTCATTCCGCTGCCGCATGAGCCGCGCTGCCGGCGCGCCGCCGACATCGTGCTGTCGGATCCGACCGGCGATCATGAGATCGAAACGCTGGCACGCGAGGTCGGCACCTCGGCGCGGACGTTGTCGCGGCTGTTCTCTGCCGAAACCCAATTAAGCTTCAAGAGCTGGTGCCAGCGCGCCCGCGTTGCCGCCGCGATCGAAAAACTGTCCACCGACGCCAATGTTTCGGTCAAGCAGCTGGCTTCCGACCTCGGCTATGCCAGCGTGCCGGCGTTTTCCCATGCCTTCCGGCAGGTTACCGGCAAGACGCCGACGGAGTTTGCGGACAAGGCGTGAATTATACCTTTGTCGAAGCATGACATATTTCCGTACGATCCATGCGCTTGAATAAGATCGGCTTCGCCTTAAATTCCCTGTAAGGTTCGGCATCATCTGGAATCGCCCCGCCCATGGCCAACGCCTTTTTCTCCGACCTGCTTTCGACGATTTCCGAGCGCGGCCGCACGCTGCTTCGGCGCGGCGGCTCTCCGGATGCAAAAGAAGACGCCTCCGAACTGCTCGAACTGTGCGAGGCGCTGCTGTCGGGCCGCGGCGAGGCTTCGGGCACCGCGATGGCTCGCGAAGTGCTCGATCGCTACCGCGATCTCGATGCGGCCGGCCGGGTATCCTTCTTCGCCGCGCTGGCCCGCGACTATGGGCCGGATCGCGAAAAGCTTTCGCGCGCGATCGAGAGCTGGCGCGCGCAGCCGAGCGACGCCGACGCCAGCGACCTTCATTTTGCTTCCGAGCCGCGGCGCCAGGAACTGGTGCGCCGGCTCAATCGCGCACCCGGCGGCACCAGCGATCTGGTGGCGATGCGCGCCGACCTGCTTGCGCTGATGAAGGGCAACAAGGATCTGGCCGCGCTCGACCGCGACGTGGTGCATTTGCTGTCTTCTTGGTTCAACAGGGGATTTCTCGTGCTGCGCAGGATTGACTGGTCGACGCCAGCGAACATTCTGGAACAGATCATCCGGTATGAGGCGGTCCATGAAATCCACGACTGGAACGATCTGCGCCGTCGCATCGATCCGGTCGACCGCCGCTGCTATGCCTTCTTCCATCCGCAACTGACCGACGAGCCCTTGATTTTCGTCGAGGTCGCGCTGACCGAGACGATCCCGACCGCGATCGCGCCCCTGCTCGCCGCCGAACGGCAACCGGTCGCCATCGAACGCGCGCGCACCGCCGTGTTCTATTCGATCTCGAATACGCAGAAGGGACTTGGCGGCATCTCGTTCGGCAGTTTCCTGATCAAGCAGGTGGTCGAGGAATTGCGGCGCGAATTGCCCAAGCTCGATACGTTCATCACGCTGTCGCCGGTACCGGGCTTCATGCAATGGCTGAAGGAAGCCGACGACGTTCCCTTGTCCGACGAAGAGCGGACGCTGCTCGAACATCTCAACACGCCCGACTGGTTCGAGAACGCGGAAACCACCTCGCAACTGCGCGCGGTGCTGGAACCTTTGGCGGCGCATTATTTCCTCAAAGCGCGGACGTCAAAAGGCCGGCTGATCGATTCGGTCGCGCGCTTCCATATCGGCAACGGCGCGCGGCTGGAACGGATCGACTGGCTCGGCGATCTCTCGCCGAAGGGCCTTCGCGAATCCGCCGGCGTCATGGTCAATTACCTCTACCGGCTCGACGATATCGAAAAGAACCACGAAGCCTACGCTAACCAGGGCGAGATCGCCGCCTCCAGCGCGGTGAAGAAACTGCTCAAGACCGAGGGCCGGCGGTTATTGGATATGCGGCTGTCGTAGGGTTGCGAACCGTCATCGCTCCCCGTCATTGCGAGCGAAGCGAAGCAATCCATGGAGCCGCAAAAAGATAGAATGGATGCCGCTATCGTTGGACCGCTTGAGCCGCGGATGCGGATCGACGCCATCGACGTATTGCGCGGTATTGCGCTGTTCGGCGTGATGGCGATCAATATCACGACAATATTTCGCGTTTCGATCTTCGAACAGTTTCTTTTCCCCAAGGCACCGGCATCGCCCCTCGATCATGCGGTGGGAACGGTCCTGAAGCTGGCGATCGACCTGAAAGCGCTCGCGCTGTTTTCGCTGCTGTTCGGCGTCGGCCTTGCCATCCAGTTCGACCGGCTTTCAAAGAGCCCGCGCCGCACGTCGCTCCTCGTGCGCCGACTCGCCGTGTTGCTGGCGTTCGGGCTCATTCACCTTTGCCTGATCTGGAACGGCGATATTCTCACCGAATATGCGCTCGCTGGCTTGATCGTCCTGCCGTTCCTGTTCGGTCCACGCTGGCTACTGGCTATCGCCGCGCTGGCGTCTCTCGGGTTGTATCTTGCGATGCAGGCCTTTCCGCCGCCGGGATTGTGGCCCGGCGCGGCCGCGATGGCGCAGGATGTCACGCAAGCGCATCGCATCTATGCCACCGGCGGCTTCCTCGACGTGCTGGCGTTCCGGCTGCGCGAGCTTCCCCTTTTTGCTTACCTGCACGCCTATATCTTTCCGCGCACGATCGGATTGTTTCTGCTCGGCGCCTTCGCCTGGCGCACCGGCATTCTGCGAAACCAGCCTCATCATCTGCTGTTCTCGATCGCCGCCGCCTGTATCAGCCTTGGCTCAGTATTGATCCTTGCTCATGCCGGCGGCTTTATCGCGGGCGGCATCGCGGGCGGCAGAATCGACGCCCTGGCAGAACCTCTCGGCACCATCCTGCTGGCGCTGGGTTACGGGGCGGCCATCATCGGCGTCGCCGGTCTCGATCGCGGAAAGAGGCTGCTCGGCTGGGCCGCGCCGCTGGGGCGAATGGCCTTCACCAACTACCTCATGCAATCCGTCATCTTCGGCTGGATCTTCTACGGCTACGGCCTTGGGCTGTTCGGCCAACTCGGCGTCACCAGCGCGCTCGCGATCGGCATCGCGGTTTACGCCGCGCAGGTTCTGTTCAGCGCGTGGTGGCTGAGGCGTTACCGGTACGGCCCGATCGAATGGCTGTGGCGCACGCTGATGTATGGCGAGGCGCAGCCGATGCGGCAGACGGCGTAGCCCACCTCAGATCTTGTACTCGTAGAGCAACCGGGCGCGAATGGTGCCTTCCAGAGCCCGGATGTCCGCCAGCACACGCTGGCCGTCGGCGGCGGAAGCATCGGCGTCGAGCACGACATAGCCGACATCGTGATCCGTCTCGTAGTACTGCGCGGCGATGTTGACCGAGTGGCGCGCGAGCACTTCGTTCAGGCGCCCGAGCATGCCCGGCAGATTGCGTTGCACCTGGATGAACCGCGTGCCTGATGGCCGCGGCGGCAGCTGGACCTGGGGGAAATTGACCGCGCCCATGGTCGAGCCGGAATCGCTGTAGTCGACCAGCTTGCGCGCGACTTCGGCGCCGATGCGCTCCTGCGCCTCCTCGGTCGAACCGCCGATGTGCGGCGTTAGAATTACATTTTCCAGGCCCTGCAACGGCGACACGAAGCGGTCCGCATTCGAACGCGGCTCGACCGGAAAGACGTCGACCGCGGCACCGCGCAACTTGCCTGCGCGCAGCGCGTCGGCGAGCGCTTCGAGGTCGACGACCGTGCCGCGGCTGTTGTTGATGAAATACGCACCATGCTTGATGGCCGCGATCTCCTCGCGCCCGATCATCCCTGCCGTGGCCGGCGTTTCCGGCACATGCAACGAAACCACGTCGCTTTGCGCCAGGAGCTCATGCAAGGTCGCGACCGGCTCGGTGTTGCCATGACGAAGCCTGTCGGTGTGGTCGTAGAAGATCACTTTCATGCCCAGCGCTTCAGCGAGATTGGAGAGCTGCGAGCCGATATTGCCGTAGCCGATGATGCCGAGCGTCTTGCCCCTCACCTCATAGCTGTCGTTTGCGGATTTATCCCATTGGCCCTGATGGGCCGCGTTGGAACGCGCGACGATCCGGCGCAGCAGGATGACGATTTCGCCGATCACCAATTCCGCCACGCTTCGCGTGTTGGAAAACGGGGCGTTGAACACGGGAATCCCGTTGCGGCGCGCGGCGTCGACATCGACCTGATTGGTACCGACGCTGAAGCATCCGATCCCAATCAGCCGGTCCGCGGCCTCGAGAACATCAGGCGTGATCTGGGTGCGGGAGCGGATGCCCAGCAGGTGCACGCCCTTGATGGCTTCCTTGAGCGCATCGCCCTCCAGCGCCTTCGACAGGCGCGTCATGTTGGAATAACCCGCCGTCTCGATCAACTGCACGGCGCTATCATTGACGCCTTCGAGGAGCAAGATCCGGATCTTGTCCTTGGCGAGCGAGAGCTGGGGAAGAGGAAGTTTGCTGGTCAAGATCGCGACGTCCTTTGGAGATAGTTGATCGGTAGATTGACGGCCTGGAAAATCACGCTCACGCCGCCAGCGCCTTCATTTCCTTGTAGAGATCGGATTTACCCTCGAAGCCGATGCCCGGCAAATCCGGCATGGTGATGTGGCCATTTTCGACGCGAACGCCATCGGGGAAACCGCCATAGGGCTGGAACAGATCGGGATAGCTCTCATTGCCGCCAAGCCCAAGACCGGCGGCGATATTGAGCGACATCTGGTGGCCGCCATGCGGAATGCAGCGGCTGGCCGACCAGCCATGGGTCTTCAGGACGCCAAGCGTGCGCTGATATTCACACAGCCCGTAGGATAGCGCGCAATCGAACTGCAGCCAGTCGCGGTCCGGCCGCATGCCGCCGTAGCGGATCAAATTCTTCGCATCCTGATGGCTGAAGAGATTTTCGCCGGTCGCCATCGGCGCCGGATAGAATTCGGCCAATGCCGCCTGCAGCGCGTAATCGAGGGGATCGCCGGCCTCCTCGTACCAGAACAGTGGATACTCGCGCAGCATTTTGGCATACGCGATCGCGGTTTCCAGATCGAACCTTCCGTTGGCATCGACGGCGAGTTGCGCCTGATTGCCGATCTCCTTCAAGACCGCCTCGATGCGCTCGCGGTCTTCCGAGATCGGCGCGCCGCCGATCTTCATCTTGACGACGTTGTAGCCGCGGTCGAGATAGCCGCGCATCTCGCCGCGCAGGGCGGAGAGATCCTTGCCGGGATAGTAATAACCACCGGCGGCATAGACGAACACGCGCAGATTGGCGTTGAGACCGTGGCGCTCGGCGAGCAACCGAAACAACGGCTTGCCAGCGATCTTCGCCACCGCATCCCACACCGCCATATCGATGGTGCCGACCGCAACCGAGCGTTCGCCATGGCCGCCCGGCTTCTCGTTCGACATCAGGGTTCCCCAGACCTTGTCCGGATCGAGGTTGGTGCCAGCGGCATCGAGCAGCGATTGCGGATCGGCCTCCTTGAGCCGCGGCGCAAAACGCTCGCGGATCAGGCCGCCCTGCCCGTACCGGCCGTTGGAATTGAAGCCATAGCCGACCACACGCTTGCCGTCGCGCACGACGTCGGTGACGACGGCAACGAGGCTCGTCGTCATCTTGGTGAAGTCGATATAGGCGTTACGGATCGGCGAGGAAATCGGCTTGGTTATCTCGCAGACATCGACGATGCGGACAGACATATGGGTGGCTTTCTTGTGTCACCGTCATTGCGAGCGAAGCGAAGCAATCCATCTAGCCGCAGAAAGAAAGGATGGATTGCTTCGTCGCTTCGCTCCTCGCAATGACGGCCGAGATGTCGCGTCAGGACGACGCCTTATCCCGGAAATACGGCTCAACCGGGCCATGCACCTTGATCGTCAGCGGATTGCCAAAACGGTCCTTGGCGTTCCCCGCGGTGACGCGGATCCAGCCCTCGCTGATGCAATATTCCTCGACATTGGTTTTCTCGGCGCCCTTGAAGCGAATGCCGACGTCGCGCGACAGCAGTTCCTCATTGTAATAGGGGCTGCTCGGGTTGGTCGACAGGCGGTCGGGAAACGCCTCGCCCGTGGTTTCGGTTTTCTCGTTCATAGCAGTGCCTCGATTTCTCTTCTCAGTGCTTCGGGTGTCACGGTCGGTGCATGGCGCCCCACCACCTTGCCGGATCGATCGACCACGAATTTGGTGAAATTCCATTTGATCGACGAGCCCAGCAGGCCGGTTTTCTCACGCCGCAGATATTCGTACAGCGGATGCGCCTTGCTGCCGTTGACGTCGATCTTGGCGAACATCGGAAACGTCACGTGGAACTTGGTTT
>Ga0307515_10016933_pt1 | contig 13323 bp, 8 predicted proteins | sample 17_EM_MG_FD_194513 | JGI IMG/M metagenome (GOLD analysis project Ga0307515, IMG submission 194513) | Populus trichocarpa ectomycorrhiza microbial communities from riparian zone in the Pacific Northwest, United States - 17_EM | ecosystem: Host-associated > Plants > Roots > Unclassified | place...
TTTAAATTCTTAACTAGTCTAGCGCCTTTAAAGTTACTTTTAAAATTTTAGTTTAATATAAGAGCTATTCTTAAATGCTTATATATAAGTTTCTCCCCCTTACTTTTGGCTAAGCTATAACTAATCTATATAGTGTTCTTAATCTAACATAGTATATTAGCACTAGCCTTAAAACTCTTACTTAAATATTACCTTACCTATCTTCCGTTTAATTAATAGTCCAAAAGCCACTCTATATCTTTTTTAGAGATATTAGTAGTAGTATTAGCTTACTTTAGGAAGGTCTTCTATACCTACTCTCTTACCGGTTTCTTTAGCTTATTATATCTAAGTGCAAAATATATTCTGCTCTATATAGCTGCATTAAATATAATAATTCTATTTGTTATAAAAAATATAATGCCTTAAAAATACTCCATCTATTATAGGAAGATAGATACTAGGCTATTACGTCGGATATTATTTAAAGTTCTTTCTATAAGAAAAACATCGGCCTTATCTAGAAGAAGGACAGCGCTCTAGTAGTAAATGTTCTTAACTATTAGAGCCAGGTTTTATTCTAAATGGGCTAAATCTATATTAAGGTCTCCCGCATAAGCCTTCTTATAGTTAAAGTAGTATATAAATACACTTATAAAGGGGAACAAACCATATAGAGGGGTCTCCTTTAAAATTCGGTAAGTGCTTTAGCTGTTAATATCTTTCCTACCCTAGGTAGGCTACTAAAACGGTTAGCCTTTAAAACAGCCAATGTCTTACTAGAAAACTTACTATAGTAAAAAAACTAGGCCTTTCCCCTTCCCTTTAATTATATTATTAAACTTTAATTTCCTGGACCTAGACTAGTAGCTCTTTATAAGTCCTTAAAGTACAATTTTCTTATCCTCCTTAATTACGAGTGACTTAAATACTAAGGCATTCCATTTAATGTCCTCAATATTAACGACAGCAAATTTACCTATTAGTGCTTGTATTAGTATATATAATTCGCTAGCTTTAGAAAAAGTATATAAAAAGCCTAACCCTATTTTTTATCTACTAAACTAAAGGCCAGGGCTATTAGTAGATAGATTAGGTACTTATTATCTCCTATCTCCTTAGGAACTAAACCCTAATTCTTTATATCGCCTTACTAATTAGTCCCTTAATTATATACGCCGATTCCGTATATATCTATAGCGATTAACTGCTTGCTATAGTTAGGATTCTAATAATAAAATGCTATCGCGTCTACTATAATGCGGCCGCTTATAGAAAATTTTAACGGGCTATCTTTGGTCCAGAAAAACGCGATCCCTTTATATTTATAGTGGTTAATACCTCTTAAAGACACGAACTTCCAGCCATTACTAATAAGATCCTGCTTTATCTTGGCTTATCTCTTATAACGCTCTAGTAGAAATACCTTAAGAGACGTAATTTTTATAGTTAAACGGAATTCCGGAATAGAGAGGGTAGTTTTTACCTTGCTAAATACCTTCCTATTATAGCCAAATAGTAACAGTTAAGTTTAAAGCTCTTTTCGCTAAAAAGTAAGGTTTTAAAGTTGCCTAAATTATTTATAAGGCATCTTAGTTAATCTAAGCCTTTGCAAATTATAAGGATGTATATATTTAGTTTAAATAAGGCCTAAAGGAGATTAAAATTAATTTCGCTATAGTCTAGGAGCGGTAGAAGACTATTAGTTATAGGCGCGAAATGGTCTTTAAGAAATCTTAGTAACCCCTAAAAGTACCTAGCGCCAATTAAATCGGGAGAAAGACTTTCCTAGTGTGTTTTTAACTGGGGTAAAAAATTAAATATAAGGTTTATAGAAATCTAGAAGTTAAATTAAAATAAGCTATATCTATAAAAAGGTCTACTTACTACGCTTGCAACGCTTATATCTGCCTCCTATGCCTAAAAGGATTCCTGAATGGCAGCTCCATCAAATTTTGGTAGCTTTTCTATTTGATTGGACGGTCAAATGTATCGCGGCAGCTACTAAGTTACACCTTTCAACTATATACCGTATCCAGCTTAACTTGGACCTCTATAGAGAGCCATACCCCCTACTAAATCTTAAGATTGGGCGACTAAGTAATATATAAGCGGAATATAAGCGAGTTCATAATATATAACATCATAGTATTGGGTATACTAATCTCATTCACAGGCGCTTCTTGCCTACTTAGAAGACCGCCCTACTGCCTACCTTAATAAGATGGCCTGGTTCCTATGGGACGATTATAATATTATACAGCGCAGAGCGCAGGAGCGATCTAAAGATCTTCGTGCTGCTTAAAAGGGACGCTAATGTATATAGGACTTTAATCGCCTTATATTTATTAATAAGTTGGGCGCTAATAAGAGGACTAGCTATAGGAAGTTTGGTTAGAGTCCTATAAACCTTCCTGCAATTAATATAGTATTAATTAAGCGCTTAGAACGGTAGAGTATTCTACCTACGTATTTACTTAACGGCTTCCTCCCTAGGACTCTTATATGGTAGGGCTTAATTACGTCTAAAATATTTAATGCCTAGATTAAGTCTTTTATTCTACCGCAATGTATACCTAGTTATATAGTCTTAGTGTTAGATAACGCCTTAATATATAAGAGTTAAGTAAGAGAGTAGTTATATATATATTATAGCTATATAATCTAACTAGGTATAGGAATTTATAGAGCTCTACGCCGCCGCTAATGTCTCTATTAAGTATCTTTCTCTATACTGCCTAGAGTTTAACCCAATTAAGCTTTCCTTTTATGACTTAAAGGCATAGATTTGACTAAATATTTACTTAATTTAGGACTATAAGAGCTTTGGTACGTTCCTATAATTTAGACTATAGTATATAGGAATTCGTCACTTAACTTAAGGATACTTTTAATAGGCCGGCTACCTAGTAGAAAACTAGTTAGGAGTGCGATTTTTTAGATTTAGGTAGTGCCCTTATAGAAATTAAAAACTTACTATCCCTTTTAGTTTGCTTAAAAGGTCTTAAGCTTACGCCTTAATTAAGGTAGGAGCCCTACTATAAGGCCTAACTTATCTACCTATGCCTACTTAGATATTCCTAAGCGGAGCGCCTCTAAGTTATAGAAGTTATTAATAAGTGTATTAAGGATAGTCTTAAGCTCCGCTATAAGCTTTAGAGTTACCTAGCTAGGTCACCTTTTTACCCAGTTAAAGAACTCGCGGAGCCTCTTCTTAGAATCTAAGTCGCTACTAATAGGGCTAGTTGGTGGCGCTGCCGGTATTACCTATATAGTAGCTACCGGCGTTAGAGTTACCGGAGACTGTTAAGGTGCTTATATAGGTGCCTAGTATAGATTCTGTTACACTCCGGTAGTTATATAGTAGGTAGGTAGTAGCCCTTAGGGGGGGTAGCTAGGTTAACTATAGGGAAGATGGTAGCCAAAATCGTTAGCTCCTGCTTGAAAATACCCCCTAGGCCCATGCGCCCGCCACCCCCCCCCCTCTACTACCACCACTACTGCTGCCTCCCGTGGCCCTATTCTTAGTTGAAAGGCGTACAGCAAGCGGCGCAGGAGGCGCCTCTTTAGAAGCCTTGCCGTCCTTAATTTGCTTACCCCAGGCCTTTAATATAAAGTGGTTAACCGGGTAATAAAAATAGGGCAGCTCTATGTTTCTATTTACCTAACAGGTGCCTCCATTATTTAAATAGATCTTTAATTAGTAGGGCTACTGGAAGGCTACTAAAGGAGCTAGATTTCCTATAAGAACTTCTAATAAAATATCGTCGGGTAGAGAAAGGTGTTGGGTAATAGTAGCACTTAATCTACCCTTCTTTTTAGGTGTACTGGATGTAGCTCCGGCCTTAAGAATATTTAATAAAAGTGCACTTGCTGGTAAGGCTCTTTAGAGCGCCTTAATACTAAGGGCATAGGGAGAGGCGTATATTACTGTAGTTTCCGGTATAGGCTTCCTAGTTAATATAACTACTACCTCTACGCGTAGCCCTTTCCTGCCCTCTATATGCCACGTTCTTATAATCTGATAAAGGTTGTAGACGTGCCTAGTAGAGTAAATGTCTTACGGTACTATATTACGAGCCATAATGCGATTATAGGAAGCTGTTGCCCTAATAAAATACTTATCCTTAAAGGATTTACCTACTATATTAGCTTTAACCTCATCAATCTAGGAACTAATCTTATTAAGAAGCTCTCTACCGACTATACGCTGCGTAGAAGTAGAAGTAAGATCTTCCTCTCCTACCCGAGCTTTCTAAATTGCTATATAGTATTAAAATACTACCTCAGACTCCGAGGGAGCCGGCGAGCTTAAATCTATCGTAATAGCTTCCTTAGTTGCATTCTTTTGTCTTAGCAAAGGCTTTAAAGCCTTTATTAATTTAGTAAGCTTCTTCTTAGAGGCTAACTTTGGATTTAAACTCTTCTGGCTTAAACGTCTAGTAGGCTTCTAAGTACGCCGAGTCGACTTAGAGGCCTTAGTAGCTCTAGCAACTTATGCAATTTTAACAGCTTCAAGAGCTTTAGTAGCTCCTCGACTTAGTTGAATAATACGCCCACTTGCTGTTCTAAAGCCTACTTCCTCATCCGGTGGCTCTTAAGGTGGCTAGTAAATATCTGGATCGACTAGGCCTGCGTCGTCTTTATCTTCGTCGTCTTCGCCCTAATCTAAATCCTCATCCGACTCTTGGGCCTCCCCTCCTCTTCCTTTTCCTCGTCCTCATCCTCATCCTTATCCTCATCGTCCTTACCAGAACTAAGCGGCTAAAGTGGGCAACGATCTAGAACGGTACGGAGGCCTACATGCAAGGTAGTATTGCGCTTGGTTGCCTGAGAAGGCTCTATAGATTGACTGGCAGCTCATTTCCGAAGGCTATCACGGTTTACCATTGCGCCTGCAACACCAGAAAATCGAGCTATATAAGCGATACAATGTAATACTCAAGCCTCATAAGTAATTAAAGAACAGCAAGCGTAGTATGCGTGGTAGTCATACGATTTGTATGGTGAGATCACCTAAATTCGATGCTGCGGGCGGGGCTCGCTTAATTCAATTTTCGCAATACTTTCGAAAACGGTAGTAATTTTGATTTTCGTAGCACTTTCGAAAAAGGTAACGGAAATACCCAAAATTTTCATTAGGGACTCGGCGAATGCTTCCGGTATCCTGAGACATTAGTATATAGTTAAGATAGAAGGGTTTGTTAGTGTTAGTATTTGTATACGGGCTATAGATATAGGACGCGTCAGCAGCATAAGGCAAGACCTGAGCGAGGTAAGCTAGGAGCAAACTTAGGGCTTGCCGTTAAGTAGCTGATGTTATACCTCAATGAAGTGACCTGGCCAGAATGTACTAGAGCTCATAAAATATCTTTCATATACACGCTAAACACCTTACTCATCACCTGCAAAATCACCAATAGCCAGCTGCCCTAGTCACTACTTTTCCATAAGGTATTATGTTGCATAAATTGGCACCGATATCAGATACCATTTGTTGCTAAACGCTCCCGCTACTCATACCCATTTACTGCACCATCAACAAGAACTCAGTCATAGCCTCCCGCTTATTCCTCTCCGCGACCTGCCCCGCCGTCCTCCCCTCCTCATTCACGACATCCAAGCGCGCCCCCCTCTCCAGCAACCGCTCCGCAACCTCCACATGCCCCTTCGCCGCCGCCAAATGCAGCGGCGTATCCCCCGCCGCCGCCACCGCGTCCACATCCGCTCCCGCATCCAGCAGCACGATGACGGTGCTCGGATGCCCCTGCTCGGCCGCGATATGCACCGCCGTCTTCCCCGTCGCGGCCGACGCGTGGAGCTGCCAGCCGTCGTTGCGCGGATGCGCCAGCAGCGTCTGCACGAGCGCTGCGGCCCCGTTATACGCAGCCCAGTCCAACGCCGTCCAGCCGTCCGGGTTCTCCTGTCGCATGGCAGCGCCGCGCGAGGCTGCGAGGTGCATGCCGTCGTTTCCGCCGCTGGTGACGGCGCAGGGGTCCGCGTCGCGGTCCAGCAGGAGCTCCACGGTGTCGAGGTGGCCGCACCATGATGCCAGCGTGAGTGCTGTGTCGGCGCTGTCGTCGGTGCAGGCGTTTACGTCGACGCTGTTAGCGCCGGTGTGGTCGAGTAGTAGGCGGACTACGCGTGTCTTGCCGCGTACGGCGGCCTTATGCAAAGCCGTGTGGCCGGCGTTGTTCTTTTGGGATGGGTCGGCGCCGCGGTCGAGTAGGAGGGAGACGACTGAGTCGTGGCCGCGCCATGCGGCGAGAGCCAGAGGCGTGTCACCCTTCTTGCAAGCTGCGTTAACATCAGCGCCACTGTCGAGAAGGCCGCGCACTCTGGCGATGTCTCCAGCGTCTGCGGCTTTATGAAGAGGGGTACGGCCGGTGTCGTTTGCGGCAGAGTCATAGGCGGGGTCGAGGTCTTGCTGGAGCATCTCGACAACAGGCTCAACTTCTTCGTCCATAGCCCAGCCGAGGGCGGTTCGCTTAAAGCCATCGAGTTCAGGTATGCCTTTACCGTATCTGAGCAGTATTTTCATCATATCAGGGCTGTTGGAAGAAAGGAGGATGGGGTGGTAGCCGTTTCGGCCTACCGGCTTGATGTCTGCGCCTCGTTCGAGGAGCACTTCAGCTGCGCTCGGCTGGCGGCTCCATGCCGACGAAAGTAGCGGAGTGCTCTGCGTATTGTTGCGAGCGTTAATATCGGCCCCGTGATCAATAAGCAGGTTTGCAATTGCGGGATGGCCATTATCTGCCGCAAGGTGGAGAGGGGTTCTTCGGGCGTCATTATATTCAGAGGGGTTTGCACCCTTCTTGAGCAGCATCCTCGCGATATCGGTATGGCCTCCCTCGCATGCGTAATGCAGTGCGGTTTCCCCCTCCTTCCCCTTCGCGTTAACATTGGCGTCCCTTTCTAATAAAGCGTGCACGATCCTGGTATGTCCAAGCTGCGATGCCCGATGCAGCGCCATGTCTCCATCCCAGAGCTTCGCCTCTACATTGGCTTTGGCCTCAAGGAGTGACAGCGCGATGGCCTCATGTCCTTCTATCACAGCGAAGTGTAGCGGGGTTCTCTGGTAGTTATCAGGGATGTCGACTGTAGGCACGTTCTTGAGCAGCATCTTGGCTATGACTAAGTTTCCGCACTTTGCTACCCAATGTAGCGGCAGCATGCCATCTCTACCTCGGGCATTCAAGTCAGAGTGCTTGCGCAGAGACTGTCCTAAATGCCAGCTGCCCGACCTGGCTCCGTAATGCAGCGGAGTCCGTTCAGCGATATCCCTTGGGTCATCTCTGGCTGAAATGTTGAGCAACTTTGCATATTTGTCGTAAAACTTTGGGCTGCGGAGAACGGCGTAGTGAAGCGGCGTCCAGCCCAGGATATCCCCTGAGAAGATGTATGTGTGCCAGTTATCAGATTCCAGGTCATGGCTGCTGTGTACAAGCGCCACATGACATCTTGTATACCCAAATAGACGAGTCAGTCGGTTCTCCTCGGCCTGAGAGAGAGGCTCATCGGCGATGTTGTTAGGAAGCAGCCCTTCAAAAAGGCTGCCGTACTCACCACTGCGCATCTGCCACGCGTAGAGTTTTCGGAGGTCATTAGTCACTTTTCCAAGTGAGTGTCCATCTCGCAGATTGGTCTTGTCTATCAAGCTCTTCTTAATTGTGTCTAGCGATTCAACCATAGTGCTCGTAATGTCGGACTGCTGCGCAATCAATAGGAACTCGACTACGGCGGCAACGGCTTTATAGAGGAGCCGATCGGTGACGCCGCCTTTGATCAATTTGATTAGTTCCGAATAGACTTGAAACGATTCCTCCCAGTGGCGGTTAGTCTCGTTATCTCGAACTCTTTCTCGAATCAGCTCCACAATGGACTCGCTGGGGAGCTTGCCGGAGCAGCTAAGGGGAGGTATAATGAACATCGATGCTTCCTCAAGGGTTCCAATCCCGGTCCGCTGGACATCTCTAATGAGGGTATTCAACTTGGGGTTTTCGATGCGGCAGGAACCCCATGTCTTCTGGTCATATATATTGAATGTGTCGAAGGTTTTGAAAGTGACAGGCCGAGCAAGCTCTTCGGACGAGGCGTGGTCCGCAACCGACCACATGAACCCAGAAAATATATGTTGGGCAAGCAGACGCTCCAGGTTCGCCGCGGAAGGAACACTTAAAGTTGTAATCGGGTTATCCCTGGAAGGAACCTTGTATACTGTAGATAACGATCGGATTAATCCATTTTCTTGCTATTACTAAACACAAGACGAAACGGCGATATGTGATGGTACTCACAAGATTCACCGCTTTGAATCCGTACATCCCGATATCCAATAACAATCTCCCTATTCAACGACTTCATCTCTTCCTCATACGCCTCAACTCTCTCGTCGGGAGCGATGTCATTACTAATCCACCAAGCGACGTCCAATTTCAGGCAGTTATTCGTATTAGGCCCTAGTATGTGTCGGGACCTCTTCTGGGGACCCGCCTCCTTAGTCGTAAGGTCATTCCAATCATCTCCACCAGTATCAGCGGCGTTGTTTTTGATGTCGAAGAGCCACAGTGACAGCACTGCCTCAATCTCCACTGAAAGGTCTTTCCACTGCTTCTTCCCTTTTAATTGGTCGCTGCTGCCCCCTTTGACCTCCTCGGATGCTTCTCGATTGACAACGATTCTAATCTGGTAGATAGACTCGCCGAGCGATATGTCAAGAATCCAAACGAACCTATCGCCCTTTTCGAGGAAAGTGTCCACCACGTTCTTAATGGCTGCTGCAGCCACCGCTGCAGGCTCCGATACGGGCCCAGCCCACTTTGTCAAAGAGCCCAGCCTACGTCTAATATCTACCGCTCGCTGTCCTTGGCGCGACCACTGCTTCCGATAGTCCTCGGGCCCAGGCCCATCCAGAAAGCCACGGTAGGCAAACGCGACAGTCCATTTCTGGCTGCTATGGAACTCTTGGTCGTAGGGGGCGTCGAGCGAGTGTGTGCTCTTTTCGTCTTCAGGCCAAAATTGAGTTCGCTGTGAGGCCATGTTGTCGGCCAGCCAGTCCATTTCATGCTCATGGATGACGCGGTCTGCGCGTGGGCGCACGATGAGGCCGCGACGGACCCAGGCCCGTAGCGCAGTCATGATGGCGATGGCAGCCAGCTGCGCCAGTGCGCACGTCCAGTTGACACCACGGAAGCCTTGGAACTGGAGAACGAAGCCGGATAGCCCGAGGAATGCCCCAAGCAACGTGAGCAGCTCAGAACGATTTCTGGCTATGCTCTTGGATATGCGTTTGATTAGCCAGGTTTTCTTCCTGGGGTCTGCAGATGGCGAAATGTTGTCCATGAGGATGCTCTCCGCAAGCACTGGAGAACGACGGGAAGTGAAGATCTCCTTTCGGTGTTCCTTTGCCTGAAGCACGAACGAGTCGGGGCTTTGGTCGCCGACAACGTGTTGCTTCTGAAGCCAGAGAACGTGAATATCTGAGTCCATATCCTCCTCCGGTGGGTTGTCTAAATTCGTTTTGACGCGCCATTTTTTTTCAACCGTGCTTTGCTCAATGACATAGGCCGCAATAATCATACCGATCGTTAGTAGAACAGTGCCAATGGCTAGTAGCGGGTAACCGTACCCCGACCGATCCTGACCGTCAAGGACATGGGACCGGATGCTGCTAGAGTAGGTTGCGAAGCCGGAAAATACAAGAACTCCCAATTGCAAGATAGTGCCAGATATGGCAGCGAAGACTAGGTCGCCTGTGTTGCTGCCATGATGAAGGTTTAGAAGAATATTGGGAGCTTCTTCAAGTCTAGACTTCCTCCCGAGCTGGCCAGAGGCCTTCTTCGACAAGGTGGGTCGCAAGCTCCTCTTTTCCGAGCCTGAGCTACCCTTGGAGTTGCCTGTATTTGATGTGCCTTCCCGAACCTTCACAGTATCAGGAGCAATACTAACCGTAGCCGTGGTATCCGAATTGCTCCCCCTCTCAACATCCCAGGAGCTCCAAGTCGACCTCTTCTTACTAAACCCCAACCCGGTCTTGACTCGCGAAAGCGTCCTCGCCAATGGTGCCGAAGCGCTCCATGCCATCGACCATCGTGATATCGACGGGCCTTGATATACTGTATAGGAATCAGCCACGGGCAGCGCCGTACGGGACACGAATCGCCCAACCTTTCCACTCCATAGGGCCCCCAGCCGACTCCAGCGTATAAAGCCCAAACGTCTCTCCATCATGGATCTCACGCCTCAGCACGACTAGCTGCTTGACCAGCGGGCGTCCCAGCGTGCGCACAATCGACTCGCCGTTCCACAACTCGCAGACCTCGTGCGACGTCGAGGACATCAGCTCAACCTCGGCGCTGGCGCGGTTTTCGCGCGCGCGCCCGATGACGGCGCGGATCCACGAAGGCCCACCAACGCGGATGGCGCCCACGATCGCCGTGATGATGCCCAGCGGCGCCATCGCGAAGGCGATGTGGTCGAGCCAGCTGAAGGACTCGCTCATGAATTGCTGGGCGAACTTTTCGCCAAAGAGCGCGAGGAGCCTAGGGTACGGTTGGCAAAGTTAATGCTGCGTGCTCTGGCATGTTGCACGAAGGGGAGAGAGCCACCGATGCTAGTGAAATGGGTCCTTATGGTGCTAGGTCGAGCAGGAGCAGGGCCCGGCCAGAGATTGGTAACATTGCGAATCTCATCGCCCACGTCTGCTGGCGGGACGGTCGCGGCTTGAAAAAGTTAATATCGCTGTCTCATGAAGATATGGAAAAGAGCATTTGAGGATATTCTTCGTGCCTTGCAGAATCGGCGGCAGGTCGAAACCAACAAACACTCACGCATCGAAAGATACACATATCGGGATCGGGCACAGAAGGACGCACTGAGGAGACATAGGGAGCTGAATGTAGAGCCTCTTACTGGCATATCTGATGCTATTATCTCGGTCATGGGGGCCGGATACGCAGTCTTCAAAGCAGTGAGAATCCTGTTGGGCAACAGCCTGGTACGTTTTTACCACAAAAGGGTCGCATAAGGTCGTCGTTAGACAAAAGAAACGAATGGTGAATAGCAGGGCTGCAGGGTCCCCTCTGGGCGTGACGCTAGTCGAGAAAAGTCCGGCCAACCCCGCCCCGTGCAGACTCTTCCCACATCGTATGCACGGGTTCTCCCCCCTCCGTGCACGGTCCCACTCAATGCACGGTTTTCCTTACCAAAACCTATAACTTAATAACCTTCTAATAGAATTTTATAAAAATTTAAATATAGCTTATTAAATACTAAAATATGCAAATAGATAGTATTTATTTAAATACTTATAACTATAATAGCTATTGATATAAATTTTAAAATATGGTTTATTATATAGTAACTTAAGCTTTTTATAATATAAAAATACAAAAATATTATACATTATAGTATAGACTAAAAAACACTACTTTTCTATATAGTAAAAATTCTATTAAATATAATAATAAGCTATATCATATTTTTAATAACTAATTCTAGTTATTATAAAATATATTATAAGTTTAAATTATAATATTAAACCTTTATTTATAATATAAATATAAATATTAAATATTATTATAACTTATATAAAAATATAACTATTAAACTTAATAGAGGTAAAAAAGAATTATTTATATAATAGTTATATAATAATATATAATATATCTCTCAGCCCCCCTCCTCTACTGTAATCACCACAGGAATTAAAAGCTTCAATCCAAAATGCAGGCACCTTCATGTCTTTTTATTACTCTTATAAGCATGTTTCAACTCGTTGCAGCTGCGAAAACTCCTGACCTTCCACGGATCACTCCAACTCCTGCAGACCTTGCGCCATCTGGCATATTGAAACGTGACCAGACCGGCGTTACAACATTCAGGACCGGCCTGACGGGGTATTCCACAATCACCGATCCCGCCCTGTACGCATCTATTACTAGCCAAAGTGCCTTTATAGGATTCTGGTTCTGGTCAGACAGTAGTAAGTATGCAGCGTTTGTCAATATCAAGCATTCTGGGTAACTATTTGCAGCTCTTGCCACTTATTGCATCAGTTCATCTCAATGGTCAACTTGGGGTACTCGAGGTACGTGGTACGGGCGGTGTTGCGAAGCGTTGGAGGGTTGCAACATGAATACTGTATGCGTTGGATCAACGTTACTTCCGGTAATGACTCGAACAACCAGTCCAATAGTTTGGTAGGCTTACTTAGACTCCTGAGCATCATAGGACCACTCGTTAACTGACTTTTTCCCTCTAGTATCGACCCATATACTTGCACAGCCGTACCTTTACTTGCCGCCCCGGAAGACACATCTGCGACATATATCTATGCGTGTTGGGTATCAGTGACCAATTTCAAGTAGGCAGTATACGGCCTTTAATATGGACCGCATAATAAAGAATTCTGAACAGGTATATAAGAAGCATTAACATAACGAGCTCATCGGTATCATCTGTTTCCGCAACCACCACCCCTTCGCTTACTCTACCCACACTAGCATCAAGCTTGATTGTTCCCATGCAAGCAGCTAGCTCCTCGAGCGCCCCATCAAGCCAATCTTCAACTTCAAAGGCGTGGATCGCAGGGCCTGTACTTGGCGGAGTACTAGGTCTTTTTATACTTGCTGGCCTAGGTGCTTTCCTCTACAAACGCGGTCAGCGAAGTCAACGGTCGAACCAAACAACCGCGTATGGTCCTGTAATGGTCAGGGAAGATGCGCAGGATATGCACAGGAGCTGGCACACCAGCCCCTCTTCTGCTGAGATGGATAGCGAGCCAAGAGTCCCGCTGTCAGAACTACCAAGCGAGGGTGAGTATGTTGAAAGGCGATAGAAGCTGTGAACAAGATTCATTGAGTGGAACAACAGGACGATAATATGTTGTACTGGACACTCATCATTAACTTGTGGGTGAATAATGTACTGTATTCTAAAACCTTGTTGATTACGAAGAATCTTGACATAAAACTGACAGAAGGAGCATTTAGCGTAAGAGCATTAGCCGTTATAGCATCTATGGATTAGTCCTAGTATTCTGGTATGAGTCTGCTTCCAGTAATGCTTACCTGCCTGAATTAGGGCTTATACTTCGAGGTAGCCAACAATCCACGCAGGAGTGCACATAACAGGCGTTCCGGGACTATGAAAGTGCAGGAGGGTCTCGGCCGCTCCGACACTGTGGGCTCGGCCTTTTTTTTTGGTCTACTACCCTTTGCAAAAGTATTGCGAAAATCAAAATTAAGCGAGCCTCCCCCCGCAGACGTTCGTTTTACAATAATACCTTTACAACAACCAAAAATAAGTCTTATTTTATAAAATTAGTAAATAAAACTATAAAAT
>Ga0307515_10016934_pt1 | contig 13323 bp, 3 predicted proteins | sample 17_EM_MG_FD_194513 | JGI IMG/M metagenome (GOLD analysis project Ga0307515, IMG submission 194513) | Populus trichocarpa ectomycorrhiza microbial communities from riparian zone in the Pacific Northwest, United States - 17_EM | ecosystem: Host-associated > Plants > Roots > Unclassified | place...
TATTAAGACCTGTTAACTATTAAAGAAGCTTAATATAAGATACCTAGGTCCCTTCTAAGTTAAGGAACGAATTGGTAAGCTAGCCTATTGTCTCTAGCTACCCCTATCTATGGCCTATATATATCTAGTGTTTTATGTAAACCTACTAGAGCTATGGCATAGACTACTGCCGGAAAAGGACTTCTATCTAGGCCCAATTAAACACCCTAAGGTAGTGGGCGAGCGGTACGAGGTTAAAGCTATACTACGCTATAAGTCTGTTAAGAATAAGCTTTAATTTAAAGTTAAATGGCTAGGCTAGCCTATTAAGGACTCTATATAGGAACTAGAGGATCACCTTAATTATTATAAAGATATTCTAAAAGAATATTGGGACTAAGGTCTATAATCTGCAAGTCGCAGAAAGCGCTCTAATACTACGGTGCCATCGCGACCTATAAAGAAAGCTCGCGAAAAGAGTAAATAGGTTAAATCAGATAGGGAACGGACAAGCTCCGGAAATTATAAGGATTAGGGCTATAGCCTAAGGCAGGACTGGTCCTTAGCCTTTTCACGTACATAGCATAGAATTAATAGGGTATTTTGCTAGAATTGCATACCTATTAATTGATTTATACTAGGAATACTGTTTCTAGGGCTTCTAAGCCCTTTCTAAAAGCCTTACAAGGCCTTTCCAAGCACCTAATTGAGGTCCTCGATTGCTACTATATACAAGAACGAATCCTAAAAGTCTAAACCACAAATGCCCAATCTAAAAAGCCACTACGCCTTATTATTAGGAGCAGGATTAGTATCTATTAGGCTACTAAGTAATAGCTAACAAGAATAGGATCTAAATGCCTTGGTAGGCGTATAAGTAGGCATAAAAATAGGGGTAGGATAATAAGGTGTAGCTAGAGCAGAGACTCTTAAACGCTTAATACTAATATTAGGTCCAAACTAATACTAATAAAGCTCTTGCGGCGTAAGCTTATAGTTAATAAAGATATGCTTAAGCCTAGAATGAACAGAGATATTAGCTGGCTAGTATAGTCCAGAACCACCGAGACCTTGCTATAGCAACTATTAGTTACCTATTCGCTAGGTATCTGAAGGGTAACCTACCTAATACCGCATTATATTATGCTTTTTCGAAACTTAACGCGTATACGCGAACTCCTTCCTATAGTAAACAGCGACCTTCTTCTTATCACCCCCATCCCGTACTCTATCCTTAGTATACCAACCTTACTCTCATATTAGGCGTTACTGGCTAGCTTACTAGAAATTATAGGCAGTGTAGATAGCCGTGGCATAGTCTTGAATTTGGCTAAGTCGTTCAGCATTTACGCTAGAATGAGAGAGAGCCCGGGCGATATAGTAGTTAAGGATATTAAAGGAACGTCGCCACTTAGGCCCAGGCTATTGAAGCTTAAAGTTAGTAATGGAAATCTATTAAGAATAGAAAAGCTTACCTTAATATAACTACCGCTTTTAGTACGTATGCATCAATTATAAGGACTAAAGGTATTAGATCTAACGCAGTACGTCTTATTATAAGCCTCCAGAATCCTATTATTAGATTTCTGGTCTTTTAAAGACGTATAGGCAAAATCATTTAGGTAGGACTAGCACTAGTTATAAGTTAGTAGAGGTTAGGGTTCTATATATAAAGGTAGGGCTAAGATACGCTATAGAATCTACTTAGAAGAGTAGTTAGTAGGAGAACAAAGAGGCATATTGAATTATTGATGGAAAAAAAGAAAATCTTAATAATATATCGAAGATACGTCCAAAATTGGACGAAGGTTAATGATGGGAAAGTGAGGTGTTAAGGAAAAGGAGCAGCTCGATAAGTAAAGGTGTCCTTATACTTCACCGTCTAATACCCTTTTAATAAATAGCCGCAACCTTACCGATATAACTCCGTTATAATAGCGCTATTTAGAAGAAAGGAAACACGCGTATAAGTTATTTAACTATTACTTCCTTATAGAAACTAACTACGCGGCCAGGGGAAGGCAATTAAAACGTTAAATTAAAGACGTATATAGGTTAAATTAGACCTAAAACAATACTATAGTATTAAAGAACAACGTTATAGACGTTCTTAACAATCGTATAATAGCTACAATTGCTATTACGAAATGTCCCTATTTGCTAGGCAGTAGAGTTACGCTAAATATACGGCATAGGACCACTAGATTTAAAAGCATATATACTAAATCTTAAGAGACAAGTCTCTTTAACTAATTAATTAATACCTTAACCGCATCTAATAGCCTAAGGGCAAATGCGGGAGTAATGCGTTAGTGACGTAGAGGATTATAAGAAAAGGATTATAAGAAAGAATTATAGACTATATCTTAGTAGTTAAAGACGACGATAAGCTAAGGCTCTGTACGTTAAATCCTATACTAAAAGGTTCTACGGAACTATACTGGAATACTAAATTGCCTATAATACTTGTAATTAATTACAGACTAGCATAAAGGCTTAAAAGTAGAGTTGTATGAAAATCCCTATATTAGCCTAGGTAGTTACTAGTATACTTCTAGTAGGCTCCTAATAGGTCTCCTAGTAATCCTTACATCTTTTCTCCAGTTATATTTTTTCCTTATTAAGGTTTTTTAGGAGTTTAAAGTAGGGGTTAGATAAATAGATAATATACAGTGGTATACTAATACCTCTCTAATATTTTTCCGAACCTCTTTTAGGACGAGCCCTTATAATCTCCCTACCGTAAGGTAATAGCGATTGGGGGCCGACCGTAAGAAGGGGGGGGGCAATATAAGGGATATTATTGCGGACACCTTAGGTTGCCCTTAGGACAACCCCCGGACGCCCCTTAGATGGTCGCCGGTCACGTGCCGGAGGCACGTACCCGTAGTATATAGTCTCCACGATCCCAAAGGCCTTACCTTCTTAAGGATTTGTCTCTCTTACCAATCTATCCTATTCCAATCGTGTCCTTATAGCCCCCTATCTACAAGATTCCCTCACACTTACCTTTATTTATACCCTTACCTATACCTATACCTACGTTTATTCCTAAACGCGTTAATAGCTAAATTCTATCTTTAGATAAACCCTCTTCTATATATCTAACCCCTAGAAAGATACTAAGGGATTCTTAACTATCTACTGCTATAGAGCCTACTTAGCCGTCTACTATAACGTTTACTATACCCCTATAGTAGCTTAATATAGGACTATAGTAACTGTAGTACAGTTCTATATTAAGACTTCTTAGTTACTAGAGTATAGTCCTATATTAAGGCGTTTTGGTTATTATAGTATAAGTATTTTAAATTTAGAGCAATATTATATAACCGCCTAAAAGTACTAATTAAACTTAAAATATATACCTTTTTGCCTAAAATCGTGTATAAGGGTACTTGGGGGCGGTTACTGCGCAACCTTATATAGGGTTTAGGCGCGTTATTAGTAGGAGTAGCCCTAACCTTATATTAACCTATATTATAACCGCGCTAAATAACCCCCCCTAATATATAATAGGTATTAGAGGTCTAGGTTAGGCTTAATATAACCTTAGGTTACGTATAGCCCCCGAAGGTCCGCGATATATTATCTAAATATTATCTCCCCCCTTTAGTAGTGGCCCCTACTTTTTAGACGTGTTTTTAAGGCCTAAGTTAGTACTAGGTTAGTATAAAGGGCCTTAGCGCGCCTTTAACCTTACTATTACCTTAATAATATATTTTTTAATCCTCTCCTATCCTTATACCCGCGCTAGCTTATATAGGGCCTCTAATTTTATATAGAAAGGCCTACTATAATTCTAATTATATAATATAGAGCCCTCTTCTTCTTTTCCTTTAATATTTACACGTTTAGTAACTTTATTTACCTATACCGCGTTTACGCGTTTCCCCCTTACCTCTTATAAATATAGAGTCTTTTAGAAATCTTCTTACTCTATAGTCCACTTTACGGTCGGATAAAGCCCTTTTAGCCTCCTTCTCCTTCTATACCCTCTAGAGTAAATTTAAGGCCTAAATAGCACGGCTATATAATATTTATAAGGCTTAGCGCTTAAAGAATATAACAAGGGCGTATAAGCTAAAGTAGAAAGAGTAGGAAGACTAGTATATAAAACTAAAAGGTAATATAGACGGCGCCTAGGTAATAGAAGATAAGCTTTACCTATTTTTAGAGTAGTAAGTTATTAATTAGGAATTATAGGCCGCTGGCTATTAAAAATATAAGTTAAAACGGAAAGAGATATAGAAAGATAGTAAGTAGACGAAGAAGAGGTAGAAGACGGCTAAGGGAAAAATAGCTATAGTGGTAGCCGTAGCCATAGGGAGGAAGCCGTAAAGAAGGAAGAAGCGATATAGGATAAAGAGGCCTTAGGCGCTTTATTTAACGAGATAATCTAATACTTAGTTATAAATAGCTATATCTCCGCTATTACTAAACTTTATATATAGTAATTAGAAAGTAAAGCCTCGCAGCTACTATAGGGGGCGAAGCTCTTAGCGGTATTAAATAGCGTCCGCTATAATAAGGACCGGATTTAACGCATTAACTTTATTAATTAAGGCCTATTTATAATTACTAGTGGCTATAATATTAAAGGGCTTAAAAAGGTAATTACTTAGTGCTAAAAGCCAGGCTCTAAGATACCGGGTTTAGTTAAGTCTTACCTTTAAACTACGGCTAAGTATTTATTAGGTTTATATTCGGTCTATATAGCTACTATTTTCTAACCTATTTCTTAGGCCATACTACTATTACCTAAGGTAAAAGTAAACGGGGCGTTTAGCTTACTAATCTTATCCTTATTAAACTAGAGAATAAAGGGCCTAAACTAGATAAGCTAGCGCCGTATATAATTATATTAATAATATAGAGAAAGTAGAATTAATACGGTAAGGTTAAGTATATAGGCTATATACACAATACTAACCCTATCTTTTACCCCCTCTCTATAATAGCCTTTTACTTTTTTAACTACTAGGGTAAGGATAGCGCTAAGAGCTTTCTATCCTTTAGCAGCTAGAGGATTACTATAACCTATACGTCTTCCCTAGTAGCATTAAAGTACCGTAATAGCCGTTAAGCTATTATACGCAGTTTAATAAAATAAAAAGATATTTTAGGGGGTAGGAATTTACTTAAAGGAGAAAACCTATAGCGCCTATAAGTAGAGCATTTGGTATATTAAGCTTAGCGGCGTTAAGGAGACCTAAATTAAATAGGCCGGACGCTGGAATATGGACGCAATAATAGGAACTTACCTTAGCTATCTACCCTATACGTTTATATAGTTAATTACTAGCTTCCTGTCACGGCACTAACCTAACGTATACTGTTTCATACTATCTCGTACTATTTCCTACTATTAGCTGGCCTACCACTAGTACCTTAGCGGCTGGCCCTACTATTTATATACAATACCCCCTTTTTACCTTCTCCTCCTCTTTATACCATAACGTAGTTATTTAGTTTACTTTATTGCAGCACTGTAATAGTTTATGGTATCTCTAATTGCACCCTATTGCGATCTTTATTTTTCCCAGTCTACTATCTCCGTTTTCCCAGTATAATCGCGATCTGGCGCAACCGATAACACCATACTATAGTCCTAGATAATCTTAGCATAGTTTTAGCATAGCCTTAGTATAGTCTTAGCAATCTTAGTATTACAGTTAGCCTTATAGATTCCGATTGCCTTACCTAGATCTTTTAGAATAGGCGACCATAATATAGACAACGTCCCGCCGACAAACCCTCGCGAAGCGCTCGCCCGCCTCCTTAATACCTCCTATACTAATATTGCCTAGGCGATTAGGAACGGTCCTAAATACCTAAAGGACCTTAATGTGGCAGGAACCTTTTAGCAACTCTCTATATATGCAGCCTTTTTAACTAGTATTAAGAGCGGCCTTTAAGCCGTCTATAGTAAAGGCCAAGCTATAAAGTCTTAACTTAAAAAGGCTTAATATAGAATTAACTCCCTTAAGACACTTAAACTATATATTAAACAATATAAACAGCAAGCCCTTATATACACCGAGACTATATAAAACCTAAGCTCTTAGATTACTATACTTACTAAGACTATTACCAACAAGAACCCTACTACTAGCTCCCCTCTTTTAACTAAGCCTTATAGAAAAAAGCGTAAAGCAAAAAATCCAACTCTATTTAATAGCAAGGGATCACTAATTAAAAAGTAAGAAAATTTTAAAATATAGAAAATAAAAATCTAAGGCGTTTTCTAGAAGGATATAAAGTGCTTTAAGACCCTAATAGATGAAATCCTCTATATATCAGATATGCTAACGGATAAGGCTTATAACTATATTAAATATAGCCTTAATACGCTACGTATATACCTAAACAACCTAAGTAAATAGACCTTTTCTAACTAAGAGTCTATGTTTATATATATAAGAGGACACTATAAGACCATAGATATAACCTAAGCGGCTAAAAATAAGTTAGATATCTTAAGCTAAGGTAAGTGTAATTACTAGTCCTAGAAAGCAGAGCTTAATAAGTTAATAATTAAAGTAAACAAGACTAAGGAATAAAAAGTGGATTTACTTAAGAAGAATATTTCCTCTAAAATAAAGGACCTGGCCCTTACCCTTAGCTATAAGATTAGTAATGCTAACTATAAAGGCTAAAGTAAGCAGATGGATATGTTCGCTTATAACCTATAGAACTATACCTACTACACTAAATTAAATACCGCTAAGCTAAGTGCCGCTAGCAGCTATTAACCTATATTACTATAGAATGACCTAATAGACCTAGACGCTGTTAAGTTTAGCAGCGATAGTAATAGCCTCCCTAATAACGTCTAAAGACATTGTATAAATAATAGATTATATATAGCGTGTGGTTAACCTAGCTACTAGAAAGATGCTTATAACCCTTAGTAAAACCTAAATCCCCTTCTAATGCTACCGCGCTAACCCCCCTTTAGCCATGGCGGATTCTTTAACAGAGGGGATAGTAATTAAGGCGGTAACCACGGATAAGGATATAGGTTTGGATACAGAAACCTACCTCTATAATTTCCTTCCCTAATATAGCCCTAGCTGATAGTTCCGTACGCGAACTATAGACAAGTACTCTATATTACTACTAACTATAAGACCGGCCATATTATTGGTAAAGTACCCCCTAGTATATATACACCGTTAGAGACCGACACGTTAGGACATACTAGCTAAGACCACAGCTATTAGCTAAGCCCTATAACGTAGCTATTAAAAGGCCAACCTTTGGACTAAGTCGCCTTTAAGGGTTAGAACTATACGGGGAGGAGGATAAAAGGATTAGATTTATACTACTAGATTAGTTAAACCTTATTCTAAGCTAGCTACTATTTAATCTTAAAATAGTAAATAATGATAGAAATTCCATTCTTATTTAGACTTACCTCTCCTTACTATATAACCCACTTCTAGAAGTTCTTATTAAAACAGTAAGCCTTACTAATAGTAGTAGTATAGCACTAGCGTTTGTAGACGAAGACTCGCTTATAAAGAAGCATAATATTATAATAAAAAGACTTCTAGTCCTAAAACTACTCCGCCTTGCCAACGGACTCTAATCCAGCTTTATTACCCATTACTTTACAACAAAAATAATAATTAGCCACTATATAGAATCTATACTTTTCTATGTTATAAAGTTATTACCCTTAATACTAGTAATTCTTAAAATGCCCTAGCTTAAAAAGCATAACCTAAGTATAAACTTCCCTATTTTAGGGCTTAAGTTTAACTCTAATTACTATACTTATAACTATCTCCTATAGTATATCCCTAATTATAACCAAGTAGCACTATATAGACGTATTATACGGCCAACGCTTAAATACTGTTAGTTAATAGTAAAAGAGGTACTTAATACTAGTAAGCTAATATACACAGTAAACAAAATAGAGATTCTGGAAGACTGGACCACCGCTTTACCCCTAAAAAATACCGCCCCGCCCCTAAGAATATAAACACCACTAGAACTATAAGTCCCCTATATACACCCGCTTAACCTAGGCTAGCTAATAAGACACCTAACTTTAAGTCATTTACTATATATATATATAACCGCGCGTATAATAGCTAAAGGCGTTATAGCTAAGACTAAAACCAGAGTAATTAAAACCTTCCCTCTATAACGCCTAACCTTATATCTATCTCCCACGTATACCATATAGGGCCGCCGCCGCATTTCCGCCCCCTAGGGCCAACTAAGCCGCGCTAGCCTAGCTATAGCACTAGAGAACTAAACACGCCCCAAACTAGACGATATTAGATATACTTATACTATTAATTTTACCTAGTTCTATAAACAAAAAGGTATAAAGGTAATAAGGATCTATATAGCGGAGCTAGTAGAACTAGTTAAATAAGAAAAACACTAACAGCTGCTTAAAATGCTACCTATAGGCCTAATAGAAGTACTAAACCTATTAGAAAAATCTTTCCGCTGGCTAGTAAAGGGCGACTATATAATAAAAGAAGCCCGTAAAGCGCTACCCCCTTATTTTTATAATTTCCTTAAAATAAACCTAAAAACTAAGCCTAAGTCTTTACGCCGGAAGATAGTTAACACTAATGTTAAAAAATTCCTAAAAGGCAAACTAGGATTAACCCGTAAAGACATTTTATAACGCTTACTAAAGGAGTTCCGTAAATATATTAAGCACTTTCTCCCTAAAAACGCAGATAAGCTGCCCCCTTACTAACTATAGGACTATAAAATTAAGATTATCTCCAGAAACTAGGCCCCGTACTATAAAAATAGACCACTTTTACCTACTAAACTTAGGTGTATAAAAAAGTAAATTAATAAGATGCTAGATAAGGGTTTTATCCGCAAATTAACCTCACCAGCTGCTATACCACTCCTCCTCGCTACTAAGCCTGGTAGCGGTATATAAATCTACTATAATTACTAAGGCCTAAATACAGTTACTATTAAGAATTGGTACTTACTACTACTAATCCATAAGACACTTAACGCACTTTATAGTGCTAAGTACTTTACTAAACTTAATATAATTGCTGCGTTTAACCGAATCTGGATTACAGAGGGCTATAAATAGCTTATAGCATTTATTACCCAGTTCGGACTCTATAAGATGCTAGTTATATTATTTAGCCTCTATAACGCACCTGCTATATTCTAAAACTATATTAATTATATTTTATATAACGCCCTTAATAACTACTACACTACCTACCTTAATAACGTCCTTATCTTTTTTAAAACACGTACTAAGTATATTAAGTATATAAATAAAGTTATCCGAAGACTTGGTAATGCTAAACTTTAGATTAATATTAATAAATTTAAGTTCTACTCTACTAAAACAAAATACCTTAGCTTAATTATTTTAACTAATAGTATAACTATGGACCCTAAGAAGGTATAGGCCTTATAGGAATAAAAGAACCTAACATTAATTAAAGAACTACAACAATTTCTTAGCTTCGCGAACTTCTACTAACAATTTATTTAAGGCTACTTTGCCGTCGCTATACCTATAATAAAACTCCTAAAGAAGGATATCGGATAGCTATAGGGACTAAAATAAGCCAAATCGTTTAAGGCCCTTAAGGGAGCCTTTACCTTAGCACTAGTACTAGCATACTATAACTATATAAAGAAGATAGTAACAGAGACAAACGCATTAAATTAGGCTTTTAGCGAAGTCCTTTTCTAATATAACAACGATAGTAAATTAAGACTGGTCGCATTCTTTTCCGTAAAGCACTTTACGCTAGAGTATAACTATAAGATCTACAATAAAGAACTCTTAGCTATTATTAAGGCTTTAGAGAAATAGCATCCTAAGCTATAAGGGACTAAGGAGCCGTTTAAAATTATTACCGACTATAAGAACCTATAGACGTTTATAACTACTAAGCAGCTAAATTAACGCCAAGTCTAGTAGGTAGAGTTTCTTTTATAGTTTAACTTTATAATTATATATAGACCTAGTAGTAAAGCTATACTCCCTAACGCCCTAAGCTAGCTACTAGGAATAAGGCCTAAGGACACTAATAATAAACGCCTCCGCCACTAAGCCTAAGTCATTATACCACCTTAGAAAATTAACCCTATAATCTTAGAAGAATTGCTATATAAGTCCTACAACTCTAATAATATAAAGTTTATAGCCGCTTTAGACCCTAAAATAGCCAAAAAGTTACTAGACGAGTTAATTTAGTTAGGATCCTAGGAGAACAAACTCGCAAGAAATATAGTAGCGGCCCTATATAATTGGAAAGCTCGCTATTAGCTAAAGAAGATTAGGAAATTACTTTGTTGCAATAAGTTAGAATATAGTATTATTAACGGACAGATCTACTTCCGCTAATATCTCTTTATCCCTAACGCCCTAGACCTCTACCTAGAAGTTATCTATTACTCTTATAGCAGTGGCCCCGCTAGTTACCCTAGCTAAGTTAAAACCCTTAACCTCTTAAACTAAATATACTAGTAGCTAGGAATCTCCCAATTTATAGCTACCTTTATTAAAGACTATGCCCTATACTTTCGCACTAAGACCCTCTGTTTTACCCTACCCGGTTTCCTAAAGCTACTAAAACTACCCACTCGCCTATAAACCAATATTTTAATTAACTATATTATAACGCTGCTGGTATACTAACGCCACGGCAAGGTATATAAATATATCCTTATTATTATAGACCGCCTAACTAAAATATAACACCTCGTTCTAGTAATAGGACTCTTAATAAAGGAGCTAGTTAATAGCTTTATTAATAATATATATAAGCTCCATGGTATACTAAGTATAATTATCTCTAATTGCGGTATATAATTCGTTAGCAACTTCTAATAACGATTAAGTAAACGCCTTAAGACAACCTTAAAACTAAGCTTAGCCTAGCACCTAGAAACAGACGGCTAAACTAAAATTATTAACGCTGCCGTAAATAAGTACCTCTGTACTTTTGTTAGCTTTATATAAAACAACTAGGTTAACTACCTACTGCTCGCCGAGTTTACTATAAATAATTAAGTTAATGAGAGCATAGGTATCTCCCCGTTTTTTACAAACTATAGCTTTAATATTTGCCTTAGAATTAAGCCTACTGGCCCCTACCTACTAACACTATTAGCATAAGTAAAGAAGGAGCTCTTTTACGTAGACTCTGTGGCTAACTACTTTAAGCGAATATTAATATAGCTTAAGGCCCTAGCCCGGATTTCACAGTAACGCTATAAAGATAATGCTAATACTTATAGAGATAAGAGCGCGTTATTCTATAAAGGCGATATAGTTATAGTTAGCTTAAAAAATATAAAGATAAATAAACCTAAGAAGAAATGGGACGACAAATAGGACGGCTTATACCCCGTACTTGCAGTATACTAAGGGGCAGTTATAATAGACCTCCCAAACTATATCTAAGTAAATAAATCCTTTTATATATCTAAGGTCCGCCTCTAGGCTGCTAAAGAGATCCCTAGCTAAGCAAATATTAATACTATAGAGCGCCGTAATATATAAGGACAAGTTGTAAAGAGAGATAATAACAGTAATATAGAAGACAAATAGGAGTTTAAGAAAATCCTTAATATATATAACGAAGACCCCAAAGGCCTAACTTATAAAATTAAATGGAAATATTATAAGGATATAACCTAGCAGCTAGAAGAAGACCTAAAGGGTTATAAATAGGCTATATAACGCTTTTATAAGCAATACTTTAAGAAGCCAGGACCCCCAGACTAGGCATAAAATAAGGAAAAGTCACGCTAAGGTTATAGCCGACCACTATATTAAAATTTATGGTGGTTAAGATGTTATAAAACTTTAACCGGCAGTTAAAGTTATCTAATTAGCCAGATTCTTGCCAAAAAACGCTATATAGATTGATTTGGGTGGCGGTATGGAGTTCTACTAACCTTACTCACTAAACTAACTAATTAGGATTTTCTATGCCCAGTATGGAAAATCGCCATTAGCTTAGTTAAGGGCGGTAAGCGAAACTAATATCTTTATGGTAAAAAACAGACGACCTTAAATACTGCCTATTTTAGAGTTATTTATTCGGTTTAGGGACCAAACTATCTAGGGAAGAGGAGTACTATTACGGCACTAACCTAACGCATACTGTTTTATACTATCTTATACTGTTTCCTACTATTAGCTAGCCTACTACTAGTACCTTAGCGGCCGGCCCTACTATTTATATACAATACCCCCTTTCTACCTTCTCCTCCTCTTTATACTATAACGTAGTTATTTAGTCTACTTTATTGCAGCACTATGACACTTCCTAAAGAAAGGAAAGGGCTACTTTCTCCCCTACGCGCAAGAGGTACTAAAGAAGGCCCTCTACTTAAAGATATAGTTTAAGACTAACGTCTAGCTAAAACGCATAGAGACTTACTACCTAGAAAGGGCCGATAATAAGGTTATATAACTTAACCTTATAGGCTTAAGATTTCTACGCCTTCTCTATACACTTAGGGTAATCCTATTATAGGACTTAGTAATCCTATATAAGCGGTTTCCGCTCTACCCTCTATAAAAGAACTCCCTTTTTAGCTATAAGGAGTACTAAAGGTTTATTACATAGGTAGAAAGCTTACTAGCTAGCGTAGTTATGCTAGATAAAATAATTATATAGAAATACTAGCCTGCCTATAAGGCTGTAGCTAAGCTAAGATATAAGGCCGCGATCTTAGAGATAAAGGGGGTTTAATTATACGTGTAAACGATTTTAGAACGCCTTAGTAAGATAAAAAGGTTATTAGTATTATTCGTACCTATATAGATCTAGTAAGGGAAGATAGGTATCTAGATAGGGCCTATAAAGTCTATACGTCCGTCTTTAGACGGCCCTATACCTTTACCTTTATTTATATCTATACTTATACCTATACCTATACCTATACCTATACCTATACCTATACCTATACCTATACCTATACCTATACCTATACCCACGTCCGTTCCTAAACGCGTTAACAGCTAGATTCTATTTTTAGATAAACCTTCTCCCGTATATCTAACCCCTAAGGAGATATTAAGGGATCTTTAACTATCTACTACTATAGAGCTTATTTAGCCGTCTACTATAATATCTACTATACCCCTATAGCAGCTACTGCAAGCTTCTACTATACCCCTACTATAGCTACCGTAATCTTTTACTATACCCCTACCGCAGCTACCGTAAGCTAACGTTTAATCTTTCCTATTTATCCTTAACTTATAGGCGCCGCTAAGGAAATATAAGATACTTTAGGGTAGTAATTTGGTATTCTAGCTCTAGGCTAAGTAGACTTTAGGGCTAGTAGGTAGGCCGTTAATTA
>Ga0307515_10016935_pt1 | contig 13322 bp, 8 predicted proteins | sample 17_EM_MG_FD_194513 | JGI IMG/M metagenome (GOLD analysis project Ga0307515, IMG submission 194513) | Populus trichocarpa ectomycorrhiza microbial communities from riparian zone in the Pacific Northwest, United States - 17_EM | ecosystem: Host-associated > Plants > Roots > Unclassified | place...
AGAGTTACAAAAGAAGAGCTGATACCCTTTGGAAGTTTACCAGTTCTGAAAAAACTTTTAACCAACATAAAAACCTCTGAGCTGATGATATTCCATACCTTTTTATAGAAGGAGAAGGTGAAACCATTGGGGCCAGGGGCTTTAGAACCATCACAGTCCCACACAGCTTGCTTCATTTCTTCCATTGAAGGTGGTCTTTCCAGCCAAATTGACTTGGCTTCTGAAATTTTGGAGAACCTCAAGCCTCTCATTTCAATTTTTTTACATGTTGGTTTGCGAAACAAGGATGAGAAAAAGTTGACAGTGCCTTCTTTTATATCATTTGAGGAGACTTGGTGACTACCATTATGTTCAATCTTACTAATGTAGTTGCGGCCTTTCCTTAGACTTGTTGATATGTGAAAAAATGAGTGTTCTTATCCCCCATTTTACACCAGTTTTGACGGGATTTTTGTCTTCAAATATCTTTAACCCTTTTGTTAACCTCCCATAGTTCAGAGTTCAGCCCCTGGAGCTTTGTTTTTTCGGTCTCAAACAAGGGACACACTTCACTTAAGTTTTCAAGTGTTGTAATGGAGTTTTGGATGTCTGCAAGTTTTAGATTCTGATCCCCGAAAGTGGATTTATTCCACTGTCTCAGCTTTTTTCCCATGATCCCCAGCTTCTTAATCAGACTAAACTCACCTGGAAACTCCTTGCAGCTATCAGACCAGAGGGCCTCAAAATCTGTTAAGAAAGAAGGGTGCGACAACCAGCAGTTTATGAGACGGAACGACTTCCACCCCTAGTCTACCTCAGGGCTTTGGAGGAGCAGCTGAGAATGATCGGACATCCCTCTAGGGTAACGGAAAAGAGATAAAAACAGGAACAACAACTCAAAATCCGGGGAAGCAAAAGCTTTGTCAATGCGGCTTATAGAGCCACCCTTAAACCAAGTGAACCGGTGTCCCTGCATATTGAATTCAACCAGTTCACAGTCGAATATGAATCTGAGGAATGAAGTTGAACCTGATAGATTGAGGTGACCACTACTTCTCTCATGAGTGTGTAGAGTTTCGTTGAAATCGCCTAGCACCACCAGTGGTAGTTCGAAAGCAAACTTAAAAGTGGTGATTTCTTCCCACAGATCAGCACGTTCCTTCACTGAAGATGCAACGTAGACACCAACTATCATACAATTAAAAGAAGAGGGAATATGCGTGCCACATATGCTGATCCACTGCCCCTTAAATTCTACAGAGTTAACTTCAAAGATAGAGCTATCCCACATTGCTATAATCCCTCCTGATTTCCCTATAGATTTTAGAAAAGCCCATTTGACAATTGCAATATTCCACAGATTTCTAATGAAGGAATCACAACAATTATTTTTCTTTGTTTCTAAAAGAAAATAGATGCCAACATTATTGTTTATAAGCCTATTCCGGATGGAATTTCGTTTGTGTGACATACCTAAACCACAGCTGTTCCAAGCAAAGATATTCATAAAGAGAACAAAAAACCATGGCAGACTAGACTTAGCGGGGTAGAAAACTTACAACTGGTTAACTGATGTCCACTCATCTACTTCTCTGTCAATGTTTCTCATTATTCCTTCTTCGTACCCTTTTAGTTCTTGCGAGTTTCCCAGACCTAGAACCACAACATCTTGTATCATTTCTTGAGTCTCCTTTTCACTGTCAAACCCATTGTCTTGATGTTTCATACAAGTGATTTGAAACCGAATATTTCCTTGTTGGATTTCTGAGTTTAAGAAGTCTGAAGAATCACAATCCTCCATAGTGTTAGCAACACTACCACTGGCTTGCAGCAACTTCAGTTTTCTTATTTTGTTGCTATTCCTTTTTATGTTTTCATTGGTCGTGTCTGAAAAGGTTTGTAGGCTTCTTTGAGGGTTCAACAGGGGTGGTAGATGGAGATGCTTGCCACTTGTTTCATCATCTATGGAGGCATAGTTATGGTTCTTTCCAATGCCGGATGACTCGATAACAGGGGATGGCGTGGTGTCTTGTAGAGGTGTGTTATTTTGGGTGCTGGTTACCTTCATTGCAAGAAGGTTGGGTGCTCCATCAGATATATGAGCTGCAAACGATCTAACTTTCATCACATACTTCCTTTTGCTGAATGAAGATTTAGGTGCAAGCCCTCTGGTTCTTCTAAGCTTCTTATCTTTTATTTTTCCTTCCAACTCCATTTCCACTACTTCTTGTGGTTCTGCCAGGTCACGTATGAAGGCAGAGAAAGATTGTTGATGTGTATTCTGGCTCTGATTTTGGGCTAGTATCATGTGTCTCGTTAGTTTTGGGGTAGGTTTTGTAACTTGGGATGAGGAGGCTTTAGTTTGTGTTTGTTTTTTATCGAGGCCCACTCTTGAAAAGGATACTGCTGAGTCATCTGGGTTGTTGTAGCTGGTTTCTGCCACTTGTATTTTTTCCTTAATGGTGTCATAACATGGCTCTATAGAGGACGATTGGTGAGAGGCGGTGTGCAGCTGCTGGTTTTTTATCTGTAGCTTGTGTGTTTCCTTAGTTTCAGGAAAAAGGCAGAAGGTTTTGTATGTTATGTCAGATTGGTCTAGGTTGCTGGGTGATTCAGTGTACCTTGTGTAGAGAATGAGAAAGGGGTCATTTTGCATGTCCTTGTCCTGTTGCTCTGTTGAGGTCCGGTCAGCTTCTAGTTCATTTATACTGGCCGACAAAAACTCTTATGGAGGTGTAAATTTACTGCATGTCTCTTCATCTGATTCTTCAGTGCCTGATGTATCCATTGAGTATTTAATTGTGGTAAGCAGGGGGCTAAAACCTGGCTTCATTTCCATGACTGATATATCAAATTCCTCTCCGTCTAGAATCAGTGAAAGCTATTTGTTTAAAGTCATGAAGGAGGTTAGAAGCACCTTAACTCCCATAAGTGAACCTTGACTCACACTTGTAAAATGTCGTAACCAATCATCTTGCCTGCGTCTTCTACCATGGATTCAATACATCTGTCGTTCCATCCAATCAGAGAAAGTCCCAGAATAGACACCCAAGCAAATCTGTCTACTGCTTTTACTTCCCTCTTCCATGGTTTGATACTAGAGAAGTAGTTTGCCAAGGCAGAGCTACTGTTTATTAATTCTTTCTCCATGGTCTCTCTGTCTGTAAAGGTGATAACTGCTTGGCTTGCTCCCAAGAAGCGAAATCCAATTGCCTTCTTAACAGTTTTCAAAACCATATGCTCTAGTTGTGCATAGTCCACTTCTGTGGCTATAGAACCGACTAAACTTCTCAATAGCCATTCCTTGTCATCCTGTGTAGACTCACCATAGTCTTCTTTGATGGTTGTTGGACCAAAAGAGCTTCAACAAAGGTCTTGTTGTCTCTGAGGGCTAGTTTGGGCGAGATTTTGGTTTCTGGCTTTGTGGTGAGGGCTGTCTTTTCCCTGGAATCTGTAGGTGTTTGAAATCTTGCTAGGTTTGCACGAATTTTGAAAGAGTCGAACCATATAAGGTTCAATCTGTCACAAAGGTCTGCATCTTCTAAATGGGAGAAGAAAGATACAAAACCAAACCGTCTCCCTCGTTTTGTTTTTTTCCTGAAAACAAAGAGGTTGGTGACAGGACTAATATTTGAAAAAGCCCTTTTGAGATCTTGGTAATCAAGCCAAGACGGAAACATTCAAAATAAAACTTAGTAGAGACAGAGGGAGTGGGAGTTGTGTTAGGTAAGTGTTTGTTGTTTTGGCTATTGTTTGTGTAACACATAGGTTGCAAAAAGTTCAGGGTGAAGAGGGGGGTGTTGTGTATGTTTAATAGGGACATTTGGAGGTGTTTGTGGGGTTGGATTGTAAGGGGGAGGTTTGAAGGAGGTTGCTAAGACTTGGGTTGCAGGGGAGGGGATGATAGACAAAAGGGGAGGTTTTTTGGTTGGGAGCATCGTTGCAAAAAGGGGATAAAATGAATTTTTTGTTTGCCAATAAAAAATGCAAAAGAAATCCTCTTACAGGTCCAGTTATTGGCCTAAAACCAATATAAATGAAGCATATCTTACACAAATCCAAGCCAAAATGAACTAGGGGAGGAACTACGTCTTCAACATTTGAATTGCACGTATGTGACTGCTCTGATGTCTCGAAATATTTAACTCATTATTTGTCCATTTCAGATTTACAGGAAGAAGAGGCCAAAACTAACATGGATGGTACTTTTTCAAGCTTTTCTTGCCGGGTTATTTGGGTATAAGTTGCACTTGTGGTATCGCTCTTTGATCTTTTAAAAAACATTTAGTAGAGAATATGTATCTCGAGTTTTGAAATACAGCAATTAACGAGTTGCTCTTCGTAGCAGAGGACCGATGGCCCAAATCTTGCTCGGGGAAAGCATTTCCTTATCGTCCGTGACCTTTGGCATGGCCCTGATCAACCTTATCCCTGCCACTACCTTCGCTTTGGCCATCGCTTTTAGGTATATTTTCTTATTCTTATATATGGCGATGCTCATGAACGAAAGAGATATTTTTCGTATAATATTTCCTGTTGATTATATACAAGTTATATATTAATCCTGTACGAGATCTTGTTTTTCTCTAAATTATGATCTCAGATTGGACAGCCTGAGAATGTGGACAGTATCAGGAAGGGCTAAACTTTTTGGAATTGTATTGGGATTAAGTGGGGGGATGCTTTTGACCTTTTACAGAGGTCCAAGAATTAATACATGGTCAACATATTTGGACCTTTTGCACCTTGAAAAGCTGCAAAATAACCAAGAGGTGGTGCTGCCTAGAAAGGCTGGCATCCAGTTTTTGGCAGTCTTGTATGCCTTGGGCCACTGCATGTATAGCTCGTTGTGGTTGATTATTCAGGTGATCACTTGATACAAATTCTTTCCCCCTTTTCTTGGACAATAACATTTGTAATCCTATAATTTGTCTGTTTTCTTTTCTTTTTCTTTGCTGATATATTGTCCCTCACTTCGGAGATTTGATGTACAAAACAGAGATTTTCTTGAGATAAAAAATATGAAAAATGATTTTGAAATATTTTTTTTATACTAAAATCTCTTTATAAGGATAAATATGTCAAAACATATAAAGTGCCCTATGGTAGCTAGTTTTTTTTTAAAATTATTTTTTTACTTAAAAAAATATTAAATTAATGATTTTGATGTGCTGATATAAAAAATAAAAAAATCTAAAAAAATATTATTTTTATATTTTTATAATTAAAAAATACTTTGAAAAAATATTATACATCATATTACCAAACACACAAAATATTTGCCCCATTAATAATAGAAAAAATACAATTTCTTAGAACAACAATGGTCAATTATTAAATACTATTTTTGCTAGGGTTGCTTGATTATTCTGACGAATATCCTTGAAATACTTGTTAGGAGTTATAAGAATTTAAAAATATCATTGTATAAAATAGCATTTATTTAATGTTTTTAATAAATATTATTAATTTCTTTTTAAAAATTTTATTTTTTTAGCATAAATTAATAATAAATAAAGTTTAATAAATATTTTTAGATAATGTTTATTATATAGTATGGTTTCGACAAAAAAAAACATATACATTAAAAGCAAAAATATATTTAGTTAAAAAGATAGAAATATAGACATAAAAATATATATTTCTTAGATAATTTTGGAATGAATTTTTGTACTTTTAAAACATGAGGTGAAAAGAAACATGTCTTCATAAACAATAGTTATTATTATTTTTTATTATGAAAATATTCTTATAAAAAACTTTTAATTTCAAAAAGATTTTATGTACTTTTATCAAATACAATTCTATTTTTGTGTTATTTTCCATCTTGTTTCTTCTATTTTTATTTTTATTCCATCCATCATTTCTTTTTGAAATAGTTATCAAACCTAAATCGTTAGCTTTTCCCATGCTAGCTACTCTAATCCTCAATCGTTTTTATTTAATTCTCTCTCTCTCTTTATGGCAGGCCGCGGTGTCCAAAAGGCATCAATGTCAATACTCCGGTGTGGCTATTATATCTACAATGGCGGCAATCCAGGCCGTCATCTTTGCCTTGTGCCTCCATCGTACGGACCAAAGCAAGTGGAGGTTGGGATGGAATGCTAGACTCTTAGCTAGTAACTGTTTCAATAACTCATTTTTCAAGCTGTGGAAATGTTTTACAGCCTTAAAATCAACTGTATTTCTTATTAATATTTATAGGCAACAAGTATATATTTAATTATCAAGCATTTATTCATCATGACCAAAATTAAAGGAAAGATCGGGAGAAAAAAAACAAAGAGGTTTTGAAAAAGGAAATTGTTTTTCTCTGCTAACATAAGAGGAAAGAATCGTCTAGTTCAATACTGATATTAGGTTGCCCCGTTTGGATTTTATTCATGCAGGGTGTTTTTTATTCAACATCTTTCTTGCTTAACATGAAAGTTACGCGAAGGAGAGGGCCTTTGTTCGTGTCTATTTTGAACCCTCTCGCACTTGTGAGTTGTGATGGCAGCCATTCTAGGGTCTGTACTGCTAGGAGAAAAGTGGCGACTAGGAAGGTATTGTTAACTACTACATATGTTTATTATATATTTTAATTAATTTCCAACAGGGCCTACAAATCGTTAACCCATTCATATAGCCCTTACAAATTGTAGAAGTAATTAAGACCTTGAGTTCTAATCCTCTGTTCATTTCCCACATAAGAAAATGAAAAAAAAAATTTAAGTATAATTTAATTTTTCATGAAAAATATATGCATCTTGTACCTGTCCATGGCTTCAAGCTTTGACGTTTCCCCCCCTGTTCTGCGAGACACAGCATGTTAGGAGCAGCACTGGTCGTGTGTGGACACTATATGGTGTTTTGGGGTAAAAGCAAGGAGACAGACAGTCAGACACGATAACAGAAACACCAGCTCAGCCAAAAAGCTATCAAGAACCAGAATTAGCCGCTATAGCTATTAAGTAATGCCATCATTTTTACAATTGATTTGTAATGTATGTAAACAATATCTATAGTCTCTGTACGTAAAATATATTAATAAATTAAAATGGATGTAAAATTCGTAGTTTTTTTTTTTTTTTTTGGTTTATCGGATCTGTGCTTTCTTATCTAAGAATAGGAAAGAAAAAGGTGACATAAATTAAGCTGGTCAGTACCATTCGAGAGTAATTCTGGGTGATAAATCGATCATGATCATCATGGATATATACGAATTATCTCTTCCTAGTCATCGATCCATGCATGCCTATATGCAAAGAAATGAAGTAAGGCCACTTCCTTTCAAATTAAAGAGCACATTCATTGCACCTCCTTCTCCTGTCCATCGAATTAAAGGATACCTAATTCGTTCTGTCAATTAAGGCATGCATGTCGTGTTGCTGTACGTACGATGGCCTTCAGTGTGGCTTGCAAGTTAGGTTTGGAACATCAATGTCTGAAAACACATATGGGAGACAGGACGTCTTTTATCAACCAAACATAGAATAAATGCAAGGGTCACCTCATTGGTGGCTCATTTTTTCCGCGGACAGGTCGCATGTGGATATCATACAGATTGTTGGTTGGGTACAACTTAATTTGATTATTTCTGCATTGATTTTCAGATGATACAAAATACAAAATACATGCATGGTTATGGTTTACAAAGATTCTTCCACCATGTGATATGCATGAAGAGAAAACTATATCACGATCGAGTTACGACGGACGTACTAGAACAGTATGATCAACCATTTCCAGTCCAGAATGCTGAGAAAGAATGAACTGTAAACACCCTTTTAAGTAACATAAACTAGAAAGTGAAACATCTACTGCATTAGGTTTCGTAGTGGCTCGTGGTGATAAACAAGAACGTTTCTTTTTTGTTCTTCCTTCCTTTTCTGCTGCAAATAACGTTAAGGACTTGATTAATTTTTAGTGACCACCACCACCACCTCCTCCAAACCCACCACCTCCACCGGCGCCACCTAGTCCACCACCAACACCACCACCAGCTCCAAACCCTCCTCCAACACCTCCACCAACACCACCACCTCCCCCAAACCCTCCACCGCCACCTGCACCGCCTCCAAGCCCACCACCACCACCAAGCCCTCCACCAGCTCCACCTCCACCTCCAAGCCCACCACCACCACCAAGCCCTCCACCAGCTCCACCACCTAGCCCTCCACCAGCTCCACCTCCAAGCCCACCACCACCACCAGCTCCTCCACCAGCTCCACCACCTAGCCCTCCACCAGCTCCACCACCTAGCCCTCCACCAGCTCCACCGCCCCCACCAAGACCTCCACCATGTCCACCGCCTAGACCACCTCCAGCACCTCCTCCTAGTCCACCGCCACCTCCTAGACCGCCACCAGCTCCACCGCCCCCACCAAGACCTCCACCATGTCCACCGCCTAGACCACCTCCAGCACCTCCTCCTAGTCCACCGCCACCTCCTAGACCGCCACCAGCTCCACCGCCCCCACCAAGACCTCCACCATGTCCACCACCTAGACCACCTCCAGCACCTCCTCCTAGTCCACCGCCACCTCCTAGACCGCCACCAGCTCCACCGCCCCCACCAAGACCTCCACCATGTCCACCGCCTAGACCACCTCCAGCACCTCCTCCTAGTCCACCGCCACCTCCTAGACCGCCACCATGTCCAATACCACCACCTAAACCACCACCATGACCAATGCCACCACCTAGACCGCCACCATGTCCACCTCCTAGCCCACCACCACCTCCAAGGCCTCCACCATCACCACCACCGAATCCACCTCCTGCACCACCTCCAAGGCCGCCGCCACCCCCTACGCCTCCACCAAATCCACCACCCGCTCCACCACCGAGTCCACCTCCAAGTCCATCTCCAGCACCACCTCCAAGGCCGCCGCCACCCCCTGCACCTCCACCAAAGCCACCACCCACACCACCTCCAATACCACCACCAAGTCCTCCACCTGCACCACCTCCTATGCCGCCACCACCACCAAACCTACGGCCGTGTATAAACCCCTTCTTCAACAAATGGGGATGACCCAAAAAGTGCTTATCGTCTTTGTCACCAGTAGTAACATGATCAGCCACAACTAAAGCATTCAGAAGAAAAGCACACAAGAGAGCCCCCACAACACGGTGACCAGTTACAAGGCCCATTTTGCCAGCATAAACATACAAAACCAGCAGAGAAGAAGAAAAAAACCCTTAAGCTAGCTAGCAAAGCTAACTGTGTAGTAGTGCAACAAGAGAGTGTAATATACACATGTATATATACTCATAAGCAGAAACAAGAGAGATAGTGTGCATTATTTGTACTGAGCATACTCTTAAATGTCACGCGTTTACAAGAGTAAATGAGACCCATCAGCTATTGGACAAGGAATTTATTGGTCCAACTGTCCTCTCCAACAAGCTCAGTACTGACTCGGTATTAAACGAATTATGATTGTATTCTGTTGCTTGAAAAAGATTAGCTTAGGGTTTTTGACTTGATGAGTTACTTCATAGAGCTTACTGCTATCAGTTCCCCCCCCCCCCTCCCCCCCAAAAGAGGAGTCAACTTGGATGCTAGTGCTTGAGCTGGCTAGCTAATTATTTTTTATATGAAATTTATGAAAAGGATCAAAACCAATGAATCTCATTCAATGATGCAATTAATGACCATACCAAACTATATATGTTCCCAGCCACGAGTACTGTCTCTCTCTTTCTCACGAGCTAGGCGGCCCAGATTTTAACCCGCTTGGAATTATATAATTATATGATCAATATATAGAGCTGGCCGTAGCCAGTTCGATGGAGAAGATCTGTATCAGTCCTATGACTGTCAATATCGATTTCATAATCAAGTTGCAGTAGTTATATAGCTAGCTTGCTCATGCAAATGCCAGAATATTGAATAGGTTAGCTATAACCACGTAAAAGTGTAGTCTGTGGCACTCTCATAATGATTTTAGTGTAAAAGATAAGGTTTAAATAACACCATGCATGCGGCATTTAATTAAATTACGAGCAAGAAAATGCTTATCCATGCATGCCAATTTCTATCTAAAATCTGGTGTTACATCGTGTCTGTTCTTTTCTCTCGCAATATATACATGTGTGCCAACACACACTTAAAGTTCTGTTCATTGGTAATTGACTTTAATCGTCTTAATTCTTATAGCGTAATCTTATATATTTGGATTCAACTCTCGGGGCGGGTGGCAGGCATATCTAATTCTTATACGATCTCATTTGTGGTAGTATATATCGTATAAGCTTAATTTCTCCGTGTTGTTGTAACTAACTGTGAGCACAGGGCCTTCTTTTTTTTTTACCAGAAGGTGGGTGCGTAACCTACTAATTTTCCTGTGTTGAAGTACGCAATAAATGAAAAACAATTGTAGTTGGGATGTTCTTATCATTTTTTAATGCTAATGAATTTTGTTTTTTTCCTCTTATTTTATGTTTTAAAAAAAAAAATTAATTCAAAAAATAACTAATAAAATAACACTAATTATATTTATTGATTTCGGGACCATACTAGATTTTCTCACGGTGTATACTCAATCAATTCTGGTGTGATTTTGACTTATTTCAAAGATATTAGTAGGATATGCCAGCTAATTAACCGGACTGATTTCAAGGGATTAATTTGCATAATATGATTAGAGAGGATAACATTAGATGATTTGGGAATTGAGAATTTAGGAGCTGGAAAAGATATCCTGTTCTTGCCATGTAACTCGATCGAGGCAAATTATTAAATGCATTGACTGAGTACAAAGTTACTGACATTTATTTTTCCACGGCGTTTTTAAACATACCTCCACAAGTCACTCAATACCGCGCCATGACTCGAACACGAGGATGGTTATTTTGAATTAGTTATACCTGAGCTGCAGCTTTCAACGTAGCTGCAACACTTGACCAGGGAATTAATGACTTAGAAAAAAGATCTTTTTTTTAGCAGTCAGAAAAAGATCTGTATTGTTACGTTATTTGAGTAATTTAGATTAATTGTTTGACTCAAAATGATATCATTATATTAATTTAATAGAATTTGGATTGAATTAACAATTAAGAAACTAATCCGAATTAAATTTTAAATTCTATTTTCTCGAATCAACTTGTCAAGAGAAACTTAAGCAGTAATTGTTGCAGTGAACAAATAGCAACAATGACAGTGAATCGACATTGCTAGTACCAAGCTAATATAAAGGAAAAAGTTCTACCCAAAATAAAGGAAGCAAAAGTTCAGAGGTGCTGAGGAAGCTAGTGAAGAAGCAATGGCTTAATTTGATTGCTCAGTGTTTTACGAGCAAAACTCCAGATATTGATTTCAATAATCTATTTTCTAGCTTCCCGACAGATATATTGAAAGGTGAAGAGCTAGCCAACCTGTGACGACCAATCGATGTTGCAAAGTGTAATCGGTAAGGCTGGAAAGGCATTGATGACAATTGTATTCTTGTTAGTTTCCTGTTCAAAGCACTAGATTCATTTGTTTGATTTCAAGAATATATTTTATTTGTATTTGGCCAACCTGCCCTATGCTCTTTCTCTTAAAAAGCGCCTTCATGTTATAAAAAACAGCGATTATTTAATTTAGAAATATATTAAAATAATTTTATTTTATTTTTAAATTAACATATCAAAATAATCCAAAAACATTAAAAAATTAAATTTAAACAAAAATTAAATAAATTTTGATCAATCTTTATTGAACCGCACTTCTAAACAAGAATAAAAGGCTTTTCTACTGCATGTGACCCTTTTGATCTTGTGAACTAAAAAAAAAAAAGAGAATCATAATGTTGAACCGGATGGAGACACAAATATTCATTGATTCAATTTATTAACTTTAACTATAAACTAAAAGAGAAGGGTTTTTTTTTGTGCCCCTTCTCGCAAGGCACTATTAGAATAGTATTGTATTTTTTTTAAATTAATATTTTTTTTTAATTTTATTATTTAATATTAGATTTGTTTTTTTATTTGAATTATAACTCTCGTGACACAAATCACGGATTTAACAGGTTAACCTGGTTGATTAAGGTTTTTTTTTATTGTTTGACTTTATTTTTTTCAATTTCATCCTTTAATATTGGGTTGATTGAGAATTAAATTTAATGATTTATTTTGTTTACTTTCTATTATGTTATTTTATCCTTTTGACTCAAGAATAGTGCTTAAAGGGTTAACTAAAGTGGACTCAAGGTGTTTTTTGTGTTTTATTTTTAATTGATTTTTTTTTCAATTTCATTGTTCAACACTGGATCGGTGAAAATTTAAATTTCATAATATGTTTTAATTTACTATTTATGTGGATATCGTGGTTTCATGATCAAGGTCATCGATTTTGGCATTTTAACCATGGTTAAATTGAGTCTTTTTTTTTTCTAAGACATTATCTCGGTGTCATGACCCGGGTCATGGGTCCTTCAACATTGGATAATGTTTTTATTGGGTTTTCTCCGTCTCATGACCTGAGTCACAAGTTTGACGGGTTAACCCAATTGACTCAGTTTTTTTTAATTGACTTTTTTTCCCTCAATTTTATCATTTAATATTGTGTTTGATTGGGAATTAAGTTTCATGATTTGCTTTAATTTACTTTTTATTATGTTATTTCAACCTCATGATCCAAGAATAGTGTTTAACGGGTTAATCCAGGTTAACTTGACTCATTTTTCTTGTTATTTTTTAATTAATTTTTTTTATAAATTTTATCATTCAACAATTGGATCCGATATGGACGATTGGAAATTAAGTTTTATAATTTATTTTAATTTACTATTTATAGGGTTAACTTAGTCTCATGACCAGAGTCGTGAATTTGGTAAGTTAAACCGAGTTAAATCATGTCATTTTTTTATTTTCTTTTATGAGTTTATCATGGTTTAATGACTGGTCATGAGTTTAGTGGATTGACTCGGGTTGTTTTTTATGTTTTTTTAATTGAATTATTTTTTAATCGATTTACTTTCCATGAGGTTATCTCAATCTTATAACCTGAATTACGAGTTTGACTGGTTAATTTTGGTTTTTTTTAAGTCCTTTTTTAATTCATTGTTTTTTTTTAATTTCATCTTTTAATGTTGGTTTGATTGAAAATTAAGCTTTATAATTCATTTTGATTTGCTATCTATGAGGTTATTAAAGTCTCATAACCTGGGTTGTGAATTAAACATATTAACCCGGGTTGATCCAAGTCAATCTAATATTTGTTATTTTGATATTAAAAAAATTATCTTCTTGAACTTTTTTAATCAAATTATGTTTTTACGAGTTATATGGATTGCTTTTAAATCTGTAAATTCAACTAGATTAAATCAATCTCTGAGTAAAAAAAAATTTACTATAAAAAAATACTAGCA
>Ga0307515_10016936_pt1 | contig 13321 bp, 15 predicted proteins | sample 17_EM_MG_FD_194513 | JGI IMG/M metagenome (GOLD analysis project Ga0307515, IMG submission 194513) | Populus trichocarpa ectomycorrhiza microbial communities from riparian zone in the Pacific Northwest, United States - 17_EM | ecosystem: Host-associated > Plants > Roots > Unclassified | place...
TTGATTATTATTTATTTTATTTGAGATAATTTATGAAATTATATTTTTTTTCAATTTTATTCTCATTCAACTTTTTAATTTGTAAGATTTGTTCCTCATTATTTTAATAAACTTGAGAAAAATAAAATATTAATAAGTTATTTTCCAGCTCATTTTCCATGACATAACCAAATACTAGAAAATATTTTTTAATTTATTTTTCATTATACTACCGAATATCAAAAAAAACTTTCTCAAAATTCTCCCGGAATTCAGTTCTATTATTTCTTATAACCCTTCTCTGTCCTTTTTTACTACATTTTTTCAGTCCTATTTCCATACAATGCCCGTCTCTGATCCTTAACTTCAGACTGTGTCTCTAGACACAAATGTCTCTCATTGTCTTGTAGATTTCAGCCTCTACATGCTACAGTCATCAATTTAGACTCTTTACCGAAATGGGTCGGCCCAAACTTTCATGGCTGGTTTTGCTTTGTTGGGCACTTTTATTTCTGTGCTTTAGAGCTCTCTGTGAAGATGCAGAGGTATTTGTGAAGTTCTTGAAGGCACCTCATGCATTCTCACACTTGAACATAGCCACATTTGAGTTTCAAGTTTTAGTGGGTGGGGATGTGAACTCCTGCACAAACTGTAGCTTCAGTTGCAAGGTTAGTTCATTTCTGAACTTACATTTGTTGCTGCTTTTGCGTACTTTATTTTGGATGATACTTCTTTTTCTTCTTCTTCTTGATTAATAGTTTTTTGGTGCTGCTTTATTCTCTCTTTCCTTTACACAGTTGAATTAGTATCTTAGGCATTATGTTCTTTTGAGGTTAGGCAAGTATTCAATTTGGTGAGTTTGTAAATAAATCTGCACTGGGGATTTGCTGATATGTTGTTGGGTCTTCACTAGTGCTGAGTAAGCATCATACCTGTGAATGCAAAAAAAACTAAGACCTTCTTATCAACCATTTGAAGAAAACTCATCCCTGGAAAAAGAACCTGGAGAAAATGTTAGAAAATTCGGCTTTCTTTCTATCTTCTGGTTTAATGGCATTGCTGGTTCATTCGATTGAAACTTTCCCTCTTCTTCTTTGGCTGTAACTTATTGTAACTGAATAACATGCATGCAGCTAGATAGCGGCTCTGAATCTGATTGCGGAGCTACTAAGGTTTCATACCAGGGTTTGCAGGATGGAAACCATACATTTGAGGTCTGCATCAATGGGTCTCAAGGAGTTGGCTGTGCTACGTATAACTGGACTGTTGGTTAAGAAACCTTCCTTCATTCTTTTTGAGTAAATATTGTGAAATTCGTTTATTTTCTTCACAAATGTACAAATTTTTGGCTGATATTTGCCCTGGGAAAGCTTAATCACACTTCAAATTTACAAAACAAGAATACTGAATTAGCTCTTGCTTATAAACAAATGCTGTCAATGAAGAAAGCTAGGTTTATGAAGTTACAAAGCCTGATATTGAGTATGCAAGTCTTTGTAAATTCACAATTGTATATTTAGGAACATGGAAGTTATAGAGACTTTGAATTTCTTGCTAATATCAGTTATCCTTTTTGCAGATACCATACCCCCAACAGCGTATATAACTGCATCAAAATCATTTACAAATGCTCTTAATGTCTCTGTAAATATTTCTTTCACTGAACCCTGTACTGGAGGAGGAGGTTTTGGATGTTCATCTGTGAATGCGTGCAATGTGAGTAGTTGTTCAATGAAATTAGATTAACCTCCCTTTTTTCTGTGTGCTCACTCAATGTTATTGGTATACATTAGCTATTCATAATTATAATTGTGGTATCAGGATAGAAAACTACCTTTTATCTTTCCCACTGCTTAAATATAGTTTTGTTTGATTCACATGAGTGTCTTAAATATAGATTCAAGAAATCCTAAATAATATTGATTGCCAGCTAAGCATTGTTGAAAATGTTGTGTGCTCATCTGCTGATCTATTTTATAGTGAAGTTTCTTACGATCTTCAGACTTAACATGAGTATCTTGGTTCTCATAGAGCAAAATTTAAGGCTCTTGATATTGAGGAGGATTTGATCTATGATTGCATGGAATGGCACAAAGGGATCCATATAGCGATCCCAACTTGTTTGGGATTGAGGCAAGGTTATTGTTGGATGGATCAATATACAGTTAATAGTATTCCTAGGTCTATAAGAAGAGTTGAGATGCTACATACTCTTTGTTCAAGTGAAGTATTGATGAAACTAGTTCTTATGGATTTCTATGCATCTATTTACAGCTGATAGTCTATGGTGCTGGCCAAGTAATACCATCCTCTCTCACTGTTCTGGAACCAAATCTGAAATATACTCTTCTGGTGGGTTTATATCCTAATGTTTTTTATGGACGTGTGGTACTGGTAATGGATAAGAACTTCTGTACTGACGCTGCTGGAAACAGATTTACAAGAGCTGCCAATTCAAGTTTCTTTGTGCATCTTGGTGAGTTTTGTTGTTCATTCCTCAAATTCTTTTTTGGAACCATTATGTGCAGCATTTTTTTGTCAAAACTGTTTTCTGCTTTGAGCTCAACAAGAAGGTTTAAACCAATTTTATATTTTTATGCATGTAACTAACAAAAGTTGAACTGTTAAAATTTTGCATCCCTTTTATATTGGATTCTTGCGTTATAAAATTTTATTTATAGCTATATAGAAGCAGTTTGTTTCTGTATTTCTCACTTAAGAATTGAACATACTGGAAGACTTCAGTCAAGGATCCTTTTCCAGCCTTTTGTTTCATCCATTTCTGTTTCCATGAAAGTTTTCTCATCTCGCTCTGTTCAATTGGTTTATTCTACAGATAGAAGAAGGGTGTTTGTTGACCTGAGGATCCACATTCCAGAGAAGCTACTTCAACTTAATAATGAAATCAGAACAGTCAAGGCAACCAATAATTATGATAACTTGAAGTTTTACTTGTACTTCTCAGAACCTATTTTGAATTCATCTGCCGAAATTCTAAATTCTCTCAACACAAGTGAGGGAGTGCTTCTTCCTATAAGTGGAGAAAACCTTATGAACCGAAAATTTGGCTTTCAGGTCAATCTGTGTCCGCGGTTAATTTGTTTGTCTTGATGCTCATATCTCTGTCTTTGCACCATTTTTTGCTCGTATGTTTTGATGCTTACTGCATTTGTGCTGTCTTCTTTCAGGTTGCAAATTTATCCAGCATTGCAATCATTACAATCAGCCTTCTTTCAAATTCTATTATAAGCAGGCCAGGGACCTCAGTTTCTCCAATTGCCCCATCTACTTTTCTTTATGGTACAATCTACCATAGTTATAAGAGGTTATAAAAAAGGATAAAAAATATGTTATAAAATTTAGGTTTCATATTCCCTCCCTTTCCTGTTGAAATTGAAAACTTTCAGATTGATTATAAGTTTTTTTGTCCCTTTACCATTAATTGAGCTAAACATGTTTACATGAGATATTTGAGATATCATTATAATCTTCTGATATGAGTATTAATGCAAGTTTCAGATTCTCAAAGACCTGTTGTGAGACTGAGTACATTGTCTAATACAAGGACAGGGGAACATAGCATTCCAATATCAATTAAGTTCATGAAGCCAGTATTTGGCTTCAACTCCTCTTTTCTATCTATCGGAGGGGGTCATTTGCAGGGGTAAGCCAACTCTTACCAACTCGTGTGTTGCAATTACGAACCTACACAAAAATGAGCGCATGTGCACACACTCTCATTCTCGCTCACACCACAAACACAATAAAATAGTTCTACAAAATGAATATGTCTAATAGTTTTGCGAAACAGCTTACTCTTTTGTTTTAATGCAATCCAGCTTTCATGAAATAAGTAGGAGCAAATACATTGCAGAGGTAAAAGCAGATGATGATGTTGTTTCTGTCAGTGTTCCTCAAAATGTAACTGGGGATGTTGCTGGAAATAAAAATCTAGGATCTAATATTTTACAAGTGAGACGACGTAAGATATTAATTTTTCTTTATATACTCTCCGTTTCCTATTGCTGTGCAATGTATATATCTTGCAGGTGATTTCCTTGGATCTTTTTGGGTGTTTGCTTATTTATACTCTGAAATATATTTTCAGATTCTGTGCCAATGATATCATCTGTAATCTCTGCTTTTGCAACTGCTTGTTTCCTTGCTACTTCTCTTGCCGCTGGGCTACTCACTCTGTCAACTGCTAGCCTTCTCTCTGCTGGGGCATTTTCAAGACCGTCTCCTTTACTGACAGCTGAACCTACAAGGAATCTTTTTGTATGATACTAACCTAAAAGTTATCTCCTATGGTATTCACATGGTTTTTCATGGCATTTTACAATTTCTAATGGTCTTTTACATTTGGGCTGGAAAGGTTTCCCTCCAAATTTAAAATTTATATTCTGCACTTCCTGATGACTTTATATATCAGAAAGATTTCTAAAAGACAACAATTCTGCACCTCAACTCAAAGTATTTTCAGATACTATGGACATTGTTTCAATATTTTCATAATTGTCTTTTATATTCATGAGATTATAGTTATTACTTGTAATTTGCTAGAGATAAATTGGTGTTGAAATTAGTGGAATGAAATTTATAAAGTGTAAACGCCCATCCTTTATTGAATTTTATATCTGTTGTGAATGGAATAATAGAAGCTTGTGAGCTGTCCATTTCCATCATCATGAAAATTAAGAGAATTTTTTTTATATATACAGAGAAGTGCATGCCATATTCAGGTTTTTGCGCTGTCAAGATGGTTGGCTGTTACACTGCCAATCGAATATTATGAGTTTGCAAAAGGTTTACAATGGAGCATTCCCTACTTCATTCTCCCATGGGAAACTGGGGGTATTCATCCAATCATGGTGAAATCAAATTCGTTTTCCATATTAAATTCCTACATCTCAAAAACTCATGATATATCCCAGAACATGCAACTGGAAGGGAAGAGTGGGAATAAGTCTTCTCCGGTGTTTGGATTGCCCCTTGCTCCAATGGAGTACATATCATTTTTTGAGGTCAGGAACCATTTTCCAGATACTTGTTTTCAGTTTCAAATAGCTGTTATTATATATGATAGGTTCCATTATTTGTATGCAGAGTCAAAATTTTAAACCAGAAGCAGAACATATTATAGATCCACAACATTCGAATGGGTGAGATTTTGTAATGCTTTTTGTTATTTTTTCAATATGCTCTCCACTCTTCTCATGCTAGAGACATGATGAAAGTTCACTGATATAGAAACAGCCATTATAAATGTGCGTGTTTATCAAAAAGGAAAACTACCAAGAACATACCACATAAAATGCTCATTTATTTGATTATTTTGCATAGGTGCTGCCAAAATTTTTGGTTAACTATCTTGCTTTATTGCAAAACGATGTTCATGATCAAAACAGATAATGTGAATTCCAATTGCTTTATTTTTCCTTCTATTTTTTATGGTATTTTTGTCTTTCTTTTTATCACGAGAAGTTCCTGCTTGGACCTTCTTTCAAGTGCTGCAAGATAATATTTTACTCTTTTATCTCTTGCAGATGGAGGGATTTTGATAGAAGCATGTTCTGGTTAGCTGTAATTGGTGTCAGTTTGGTACTGCTCCATGTCATACTCTTATTTATTATAAAATTAAGGAAAAGAACTGCTGATAAGCAGAGGGACTATGGAGCACTGACCTTCCCAAGATTTGAGATATTTCTCACTGTTCTTGCTTTACCTTGTATTTGCAAGGCCTCAGCTTCTCTAGTTAGAGGTAACCTTCATTTTCATTTTTCTTCCATTTATATATCACCTCGTCTATGCATTCCACTGGAAGCAAATATAAGCTTCCAGAAAAAAATTAGTTGTTTCCGCTCTTGTTATATTTCCAATTAAATCATTTATATCCTTTTCATGTACTTATGTGACTGTCACTTTTTTGGGTGGAAAATATAAAACCATATTTTACTTTCATTTGTTTGAGGTGCTGCATGAGAAATAGTTTATCATTGTTGTAACATGTGATGCCTTTTCCAATCCCTATATGATTATAGGCCCCTCTTGTTAAACTTTTGCTTAATACTTCAGTGTGGAAACCCATAATGGAATATCTTTGATCTATTGATGATACTAATCTAAACGAATGTTTGGAATCCCACAAATTTATTTCAATAGGTCAGAGTGGTTTTCTTCACAAATGTCGATACCGAAACCCTTTGATGCCATCTTCTAAGCTCCGTCTCCGATTTTTTCTTGTAGTATCTTTCTCTTATAGACTATTCTTTAGACTATACATCACTACCATTGTATGTACTGCTATACACTAGTTGCATACAAGGTTGAAGATCTACACACTAAACTTCCATTCATTGTTGGAAATGGTGTTGATCCATCACATTGATTGATATTTGTATCTATCACAGCATCCAACTGTATTACACTCTTTACATACCTGTTTCCCCAAACGTATACAACTTGTTACAGTTAATTGATTTTTATTTTATGGTTCAAGGAGGGACAGCATCAGGGATTATAGTTGGCATTTTGCTGCTGGGTGTGGTGGGATTCTTACTGCTGGCCTTGCTCCTGATTCTTTCTATTGGAATCACTTTTGGAAAGCTACTTCAGTACAAGGAAATCCATCAAGAAGGTCAGATATTTCACTGGTATCGAGATATTACCCGAGTAACTTTAGGTCCTGGTAAGAGAGGCCAGTGGACATGGAAGAATAAATCAAACTCTGTATATCTAATCAGGTTAGGTCCTTTATTTGAAGATCTAAGAGGCCCCCCTAAATACATGCTCTCACAAATTGCTGGGGTTCCCCGCAAGCAAGGGGATCATATCATTGCCTCTGATGATGAAACAGAAGATGCAGAAGCACCATTTATACAGAAGCTGTTTGGAATTCTTAGAATATACTACACACTGCTTGAGTCAGTCAAGAGAGTTTCTTTGGGCATTGTGGCTGGTGCCTACCTGGATAACTGGTCCTCTAAAACTCCAACAGTCGTCTTATTGTCCATCACTTTCTTTCAGCTCTTCTTCCTTGTCCTTAAGAAGCCTTTTATTAAGAAAAAGGTCCAACTGGTTGAGATAATCTCTATTACCAGCCAAGTTAGTATTTTTGCTACTTGTTTCATTCTCTTGGAGAAGAAATTATCGACTAGAGAAGAAACCAGAGTTGGAATCTTCATGATTTTACTTTTCTTAATTGGATTCTTGGCACAAATGGTCAATGAATGGTACGCATTGTATAGACAGATAAAGTGGCTGGATCCCTCTGAGCAGTATTTCTTAACAGGTCTGAAAACTGCATCAATTGGATTTCTCTTGTTTTTCATTCCGAGAAGATTGAGCCAAAACCTGGAAAGCAAACTACCAGCTAGACAGCATGGTGATAGAGAAACTGGGGGAGAGACTGGTTCTTCTGTTGACAGAAACAAAATCTCAGGGAGCAAGGGCTCTGGCAAGCCAGATAAACCATGGCAGAAACAACTAAGAGAATTAGCACGGGCCAGCTTCAGCAAAGAAAGAAGTGGATCACAGAATGATCCTTCAACCAGTCGAACTAAATGGAGTGGATTTTGGACAAACAAATGGAGTGGGAGCTCATCTCAAAAGACCTCTTCAGATTTAAAGTCCAAACCGAATCAGTTGTACAAAGATTTAGAAGACATTTTTGCATCAAAATGAGATTAAAGGATTGAGGAACATATCATGGTATTTTAACAGTGACTTCATCCATTGGAAACAGCTGCCGTACACTTGGCGCAAGTTTTCATATTATAATATCTGTGATTCTGGCTCATTGTGCATACCCATCAAATTGGATTGCTCAAGTATTATTGATTAAAGTCTTGAGGAAGCTAGTTTTATTGAATGTAAATCTCAGGAATTTCAGCCAAATTCAAATTCTTCCTTGTCTCCTCAACACTTGAATTCTGCAGATAAACAATAACTACTGTATTTTTTTGAATGTTTTTGAACTCTATTGCAAATTCTTCATTCTTATAAAATTCTGTTTAGTTTTCATGGTATAAGAGCTATTGGCATACACCTAGAGATCTTTCACTACTATTTGCTATGGCTTTAATCTCTTCTGCTGCTACCTCCAATGTGAACTTTGCTCCACCTAACATTGGGCACCTTGTATCAATCAAACTTGAGTGATTCAAACTAGTCATCTCAGATTGTGCCAGTATTAGAAAGTCATGAATTGATAGGCTTCGTGGATGGTTCTGAACCGTGTCCATCAAAGTTCATTGATGATAATCCAGAGGATTCCTCACATTCTCTTAATCCAGATTATATTCTCTGGAATAAGAAAGATCAGTGTGTACTAAGTTGGATCAATGCTACTCTATCTGACAAAGTGTTAGCCTCTGTCTATGATATCACATCTGCACGTGAATGTATGGATAATGTTTTTTAAACGGTTAAAAATAATGTTGTTTTAGTTTTTTACATAATAATATAATGTTTATTTGAAAGTGCTATTTTTGGAACAATTTATAATCATAGAAATGCATGCATAACGGGAAGCTTTGTCATGCTATAAAGTCATTTTCATTTGGCTTGTTTGTGTTACCATTTACAGTAGAAAACATCGACTCTATTTTCATTTTTGGACAAATATTTGTGGACAAGGTTGATTTCCCTCAAAATAATAGAGTATATATTTGTTCGATAGTGTCGATTTTTCTAAAAAAAGACAGTGCGTAGAATGAATTTCTGCTCTGGTTTTGCTTCTTCAATTGCTTCCTTTTAGTGGAAAAAACCATGATAAAACCCATTTATGTTCTGTACAATCAAGATATTATTCTTGTTTTTAATTACGAGGATCTAGCTCAATTAGTCGGATCTTGAATTTATTTCCCAAAGATCACCAGTTTGAATACCATAAATTTTAGGGCTATTAGAAGCTTACATGATCATCAATTTCAAGATCTTAGAAAATTAGTTAAGGTGAGTGTAAAGTAAAAAAAAAAAAAAAGACTCATTTTCACAAATAAAAGAGAGTTCACCATTCATTGTGACATGGAGGACATTAACATCAAGGGTAATCCAATAATGAATAAACATCAAACACCAATATGTCTGATTGGAGATCCCACAGATGGGTGCATTTCTACCTCTTCAATGGCTTCTCCATCATCATATTCCTCCCTATCCTCGCTCCCAAAAGCCCAACTACATAGCAAATAGTAGAAGAAATTCACAAGACTCAGGAGGGAAAGAAGCCAGTAATAATAATCATAGTGACCTTTGTTCAGATTATCTGATACCCAACTGACTTTCCCTCCTCTTCTGGTCACATCATCCACAATTCCTATGATTAGACTGGCCACTAAGTTCCCTACTGCCATACCGAGTGAGAAAAGAGCAACTGCAATGCTTGTCATGGTCTTCGGAAACTGAGAGTAAAAGAAATCTATCTGCCCAACTGCACTGAAAGCCTCTCCTAAACCTACAAGGCAATACTGTGGAATTAGCCAATTTGCAGACATGTCAACGACATCCCTCGGATGATCTGCCAACCCTTGTCTCAATGCAGTAGCTCGTCGCTTGTTCTCCACTGCTCCTGCCGTTGCAGTGGCTATACATGAGATCACTATGCCAATACCCATACGTTGCTTATTGCTTAGTCCTTGAGGTCTATTGGTGAACTTGGCTAACAATGGGACTAAAAGTCGATCATAGACGGCAACCCATATTGTCAAAGCAAGGATTGTAAACACACCATAAGAGCCTGCTGGGAGTTTTTGGTTCCCTATGAAGTGCCTGTCCATGGTGGTGGCTTGGAGTACAGGGAATGCGTGTTGGTTTAGAGTCACTGCGATCATGATGCCAGTGGAACAAATGGGGAGGACTTTGATCAGTGATTTTAGCTCTTCTACTTGTTTAACCGTGCAGAGTCTCCATGGATCTATAGCCAATCCATCACAGTCCAAATCTTTCTCAGGATTTCCAATGACGCATGCTTTGTTCAAAAACCTGTGAAGGGACAGAGATACCTATGACTTCTCGACACTCTAAAGCATAGGGCACCCATATACAGCATCATGATCACTATCATAAATTCAAATTAATGAATGATGACCAAAGAACTTATAGCACTACGAGCACGCATAAAACATATATGATAATATACGATTGTACCGAAGTTTTTCGGTTGGTGCGACAAGCTTTGAGCCCTTGTGATGGTACCATGCAGCATACTCCATTGATGGCAAAGCAAGGTTCTTCTTCTTCCAAGCTGCAACTGTTACTTGGGCGAAGCCAGCTACCAAGCTCTTGTTTGCTTTGACTTTAACGTATAGTGAAGAGCCCAAAAAGAAGAAGATAGTTGACAAGAGCATGAACCCCACCGCAACTCCAAAGCCCACAACCCAACCTGCTGCATCTTGAATTGCTACTATGACTAGCACTGAAATCATGATTGAGATTCCAACAGAAGCATAATACCAATTGAAGAAGGTCTGCAATGTACGCTGGTTTTTTGGGTTGGAGGGATTATCAATCTGGTTTGCTCCAAAGGCCAAGGAACATGGTCTAATGCCACCAGCCCCAATGGCCAATAGAGCAAACGATGAAAATAGAAGCAAAAACTGTCCTAGCTTTGGCGATACACAATCTTTCAAATCATCATCAGTTTGGGCACAGTGGGGAGGCCTTGCATGTGGAATAAGGGCTGTTAACCATAACACAATCATTCCCTGAAAGAAGAAATAGTGACAGTCACATGGGAACGCGCTTATTATAGATCAACAACACAGCAATGACTGTTATTGATACTGTAAGCCACAGTCAACAATTTTCAGATTTATCATAGCAATAAATAAATAAGGTAAAAATAAAAATATATAAAACTTGCTTACAAGAAGGCTGATGACTGTTCCATATGCAATCACACTAAACCGACCTAAGTAAGAATCAGAAATGAAAGCCCCAAGGATGGGCATAAAATATGATATTGCTCCCCACAGAGACAGTATGTAGGCCCCGGAAGCGTTACTCAAGTTGTATTCATTTCGTAAGTACAAGATCATGTTTGCTTGAAGCCCCACCCCTGCAACCTTCTCAAATGTCTCATTTGCTGCATATTCAGTAAGAATTCCACAAAATTCATCAGATGATCCTGTGTTCTCTAAAATCAATTACATAATGTTGTGAATAATGTTGCGAAGATCATTATAATCACACAAACAGAACATGTGCTCGATCAAATTAACATCTTTTGCATTTAAAATAAATTCTAGAGGACTAGTAAAAAGAAAAAAAAAACTAGTTTACCTATAATAAAAGGCATGGTCCTAAGGCCACCCTTTTTGCTTGCAACCTTTTGGGTTGCTTGCTTTTCATCTACTGCAATCTCCATCCTCTCTTCCCCTGACATGAATTGGCATCAGGCAGTGTATATATAATGAAGAATGACACCTAAAAGATGGAGAGATCCTGTTTTGATGCAGACAACAACTTCATTCGGTGGACAAGAACACCATCTCACACTCACTTCGAAATGTATGAAGTTCTGATTCCTGTTTTATTTTTCATGTCCTATATATGACCTGTTCGATTCTTTTGCCTTCTAAAATGAATTCTTCAAAAAAAAACAAAAAGATTTTATGAACGATGTCTTCTGCTGGCATCTTTCTGATACTGCGATGCATCCAATGTTTCAACATTTGTTTTGACATGCAAAATAAACAAAAGATAGTATATATTATTGTCCTAATGAGTTTCTTAATAAATGGGTTTATAACACGATTGTAACTTGTCTTGAGACCGATATTTTCACACAGAACAATAGCTAGAGATCTTCTAAAATTGAAGGTTAAAGAGGATTCATTTTGAAAAGTGGATTTTATGATCTTTTAAAAAATAAATTATTTTTGTTGTTTGTTAATCTTATAAAAAATAAGTTAGAAAAATACTTTTCAGTGTTTGATAATGTTATGAAAAATAAGCTGAAAAATAAATTATTATTATTTTAATTTTTTTCAAATTTATTAAAAGAATGAGGAGCATATTTGACAGATAAAAAGTTAGAGGAGGATGAAATTAAAAAAATAATCTAATTTCATAAATTATTTCAAATAAAATAAATAGCAATAAAAAATAGAGACCAAATTTGACAAATAAAAAAGTTGAAAGATGTTGAAATTGGAAAAGAATTTCAATTTCATAAATGATTTCAAATACAATAAATATCAATAAAAAGAATAAGGATCAAATCTGATAGATAAAAAATTTCAATTAAGAAAAGGATAAAAGAAAAAACAAATAACAATTAAAAGAATGAAGACCAAAATTGATATAAAAATCAAATTCTAAGGCATAAAATTGAAAAAAAATAAAAAATATACAAAACAAAATATATAGGAATCAAAAGATCGACGACTAAATTTGATATAATCAACAAATAATAAAATATTTTTGGAGTTTTATAACTTTTGAAAAGTGTTTTTATCCCAAAATAAAAGGAAAAAACTTTTCTAAAATCCAAACTAAATTTTTCTTTGTTTAAAAAGTATTTTTCATTGACTAACTTTTTTAATAGTAAATAAATACGTGAAAGTTTGAAAAATTATTTTCAAAAAATTATTTTTCATGAAATAAAAGGGCCTCAGAAGAAATTGAATTTTTCTAGCATTTGGCTACTTGTTTTACTGTATAAGATGGAATAAGAGTTAATTTCCTAATAAATAATTTCCTTATTTAAGGCTCTCTATTTCAATTATTTTTTTATATTTTGTAGGACAAGAATAGATTTGAGTATTTTAAAGAACGCATCTCTTTTTATAATTGTTGGAACCAAGAAAACTCACCCAATATTTTTTTTATGGCAAGGGCAAAACCTAGCTAGTTACGATGCATTACCGAGATGTGATTAGATACATATCAATATGTGCATCCCATCCTCTTTACACCATATTTTAGCTATCACCACAACTACAATTTTCACTTCTTGGAGTAATATTGGCTCGATCGAATTCATATATACAAACATGAAGAGGATTCTCTACCACAGACCTTACAAGAGTTAGGAGTGAGCAAAAAAACCTAAAAAACCGATTAAACCAAGAAAACTAGAAAAAAAATAATTGAAAAAACCGAATAAAAAAAAACCGATTAAAATTTTAAAAAAACTGGCCGATTCGGTTTGGTTTTAGGAGGAAATGCCAGTGCAAGATCTCCCTGTTCAGGATTTATAGGACTGGGGAGTGGTCAAAGGTTCCATAAGGGTTGGGAGGATGGTGAAACCGTCCACAATGCTTTACCTTTCTACACATTTTAGCTTTCATTGCTTTGTAGCTGCTCCAGTATGTGAAGTACATCCTGACCTGGTACT
>Ga0307515_10016937_pt1 | contig 13321 bp, 7 predicted proteins | sample 17_EM_MG_FD_194513 | JGI IMG/M metagenome (GOLD analysis project Ga0307515, IMG submission 194513) | Populus trichocarpa ectomycorrhiza microbial communities from riparian zone in the Pacific Northwest, United States - 17_EM | ecosystem: Host-associated > Plants > Roots > Unclassified | place...
ATCTTGCTGTCTGTGCCGGTCTGCCTTGACTTCTCACCCCCCCTTCTTGTCTCAGCTGATCGTACACATTCACCAATCTCATCTTTCTACCCGACGGGTATCTTATATCAAACACCTGTACATCTCCATTTCCCCCCTTATCCACTTCCGAAAACTCCAGGTGTGTATCTCTTCTTATTGCGGTCATGGTTCTTCCTCCCCTAACCAACCTATATCCTGGGTGACTAATGTTGTATCCTTCCCTCTCCACATACGGTTCTTGCAACATCACAACATCAGCCCCCCAAACAATTCCTGTCTCCAACGCCATCATAGTCGCCTCATACCCCCTGCCACAATTATGCATAACGCACCTCACCATTGCGTCATGGGGGTTTCTTGGGTCCCTGCGTTAGAAGATTCTCCTTCGGTCTCTTGGGTCGCTAAGACCTGGACTTCCGGTTCCTTTTCGATTTGCTCATCATTCTGAGCCTTCTTTTCCGCATCTGCAGTCGATGGTCCCCCATCCTCTGTAGTATCCGGCTTCTTCTGTTGATCAGTAGTAATATTTCGATGTTCCCCCTCTCTCTCCTTCCAGGTACGTCTTTCCTCTCTCGCAACTTTAATGGCCTCCTGCTTCTTAACACAACAATTGGCCTTTGCGATATGATTGCCCTTGCAGTTGACGCACTTGTCGACATTATGGGTGCAGTTCTGTCCTGCATTAGCTTTGCAACCTACAACGTTGCACTTATGATCTTTTGTTAGATGCCTCCCCGCACACAACATACACGCTGGCATCTTCAAAGATCCACACTTCGCATCAACATGTCCCCATCTACTACACACTCCACAAAAGGAATCTGGTCCGGCATTCACAAACTTCTCCACATCATACTTCACTCCTGCCACCCTCAGACCCCCCTTCAAGACTTTTTCGGCCATTTTACTACCCTTGACCGCAAACACAACCGAAGATGCTTTCTTTCCTTCCGCCTTCTTCTTCTGCACATCTTTCGGTCCTCCAATCCAGTTGATGGCGAGGGGCAACACCACCCCCTCGTTCTCAGCCTGCAATTCCTGTCTCAATTTTTCAAGTCCTCCCCCGGTCTTCTTCCCCAAATACCTATCAAAATTGACACCGTGCATTTTTACTCTCTCCCAGAGTTCACTCGTCTCGATGTCCACAATTCCTGCATCCACCTTCCTCGCTGCTTTAATCACAATCTCCCTATACCGAATCAACATTTCGGCCGTTGCTGCGGGGGTCGTAATCGTAGACAATCATCCCCGGGTGTTCTTCGTGACTCCCTGAATGCGAACAAAATATGGGACTTTTGCCTTGAAAAGTGCTCTATTCACTTCCGACGAAATGTCCAAATCCTTCTTCTGAGAAAGGGGGAGGCCGTTATCCCTCTTAAAGGTAACCCTCCTCTTCTCCATCGAATTTTGTCCTGGGGGGACCGGCTTCATCTCCTCTTTCTTTTGTTGTCTCTTTACCTCGACAAAGCCATCCCCCTTCTTCTTTTGTTGCTGCCCCGATTGTTGTTGTTGTTGTCATTGTTCGGGTTGCTTCTTTGGTGGTGGAGGTGCCGCTGCCCTCTGCGCCCACGTATCCTTCTTCTTTTCTTCTGGCTTCTTTGCCGGTTGTTGCTGTGCGGGTTTCTTAACCTCCGGCTTCTTCTTCTCTCCTGCCTTTGGTCCCTTTGGTGGTTCCTTCACCTCCGGTTTTTTCACCTCCTTCTTCTTTTGTTCCGGTACTGCTGGTACTACCGGTCTTTTCGCAATTGTCACCTGTCCACCTGGAGTGAACCTCGGAAACTCCTGCCTTTTCTCTCCTGGCGGAATAACTGGTGCATGCTTCGACGCCTCCAGTTCCTGTTCGTCCACCTCCATCTCAACCCGGATAGCTCTTTCCACCTTCTCATCTTCCTCTCTGGAAAAAGTCGCTCCCGGCTCAAACTCAATCTCACTCATCTCTTCCTCCTCAGGGGTGGCTTCTACCTGTTTCCCCCTTCGGATTTCATCCTTCTTCCGGCTTTCTTCCGCCGCATCCTCAAACCTCTTAACCACTCTATCGGTCAATTGGTCCACCAACCTATCCATGCAAGCACTCATTGCATTTTCAATTGTTTTAGCCATGTTAACCGGAGCTAACTTGGCCACCTTTTTCTCAATCTTCTCCAACCTCTGGTCGAGTTTTTCCGCCCTCTTTTCCTCATACTCCCTGCTCAACTCAACCTCGGTCAAAATCTTTTCCGACGTCTTACGATTGGAGGTAACCCCCGCATCCGTATGATTTTGTCTCGCCGCCATAAACTCTGCCTGCTTTAGGCACCATTCATCATATCGCTCATCATGCAACTGATTTGTGGCCATATAATCCCTCAGCCCATTAGTGTTCCGAAGATACTCACCAATAAAAGCTTCCAGATTAACTGGCCCACTCTCACTCGCCAACGACTCTGCAGGCTTGGCCCAATCAGCCTCCAACTTTTTCCTGCTAGGCGTCTGCGGCATATTCGGGATTGGTTGATCGGGCGTTTCCGGCCTCCTCACCCCCTTCCCCTTATTGCGCTTTTTTCCCTTCTTCGTTGGCGTCATGTAGGGCGACTCGTCCCTCCACTCCACCTCGGTCATCGTATCATCCTCGTTGTCGCTACTATCGCTCAACTTAAATTTTCTCGGAATGGGTGTGCAGACTTTCCGGGTCTCCTCCATTCCCCCCTCCTCTTCCACGCACTGACTGGTATTTTCCTCCGACTGAATGTACCTGCGCGCAATAATTCCAGCACTCGCCCTAGGAGTTGAAAAAGGATCCTCAGGAAGAGCGCTCGGAGGTAGGCCCAAAAGGTGTAACGGGCGGGGTCGAACGCAGGTGATGTGGATGTTGCAGGACTGAACTCGAAGTGCGTATCGAGAGAACAAAAATCAGAATATCTTTTCCAAAGTCGTACTATTGCTTGCTATACAAGAGAACGAGTAAAGAGAGAAGAAAAGGAAATCCTCCAACGCTATCACCACTCTCTTTATATACAATTCGTCTGCCACCTTCGAACCATTCTTCATGCTCCGATGTACCATCCGAATCTCATCCCATGATCTTACACACCACTCCATTATTCCTTATCGTAACAACCACGCCACCTCTCCTGACGTCGCAACACCTCAACTCACTTCTTTATCTATACTAAATTATACCGCCACCATCTCTCCGCTTCCTCCGCGTCTTCCCATGTCTCCGCCTTTCCGTAACACAATTCCTTCCACACCTTCCGTATCTTTCTGTTATATTTCCCAAGTACCTTTGTACCTTCTTGCGCCGTGACAAAAGGCTTCCCTCATAATTCGTAGATGGGCGGGGGGACTGAACCCTCTCCCTTGGTGTTTGCGACGGGAAGGAAATCTCGCTTCCTCCATAGCTTGTCGTAGGTGGTGGCGACGACAATTCAGAAGAATGATCGCTACCGTATCGTGTGATTCCCGTAACTCCAGTTTTTCCCGTCAGGTCGGAGTACGCTCTCATATCGTCGAGATCACTGGGAAGTTGTCCCGTATCCACTCTAGAGGTTGCCTGGCTGTCCTCGGCTCTCCTCAACTCATCTTCAATCCGAGCCTTATAAGCTCCGTACTCAAACTCTTCCTTCTTCTCTTCGTCTCTGAGTCTCTCGTACTCAGAATCTCCGTGAAGCTCTCTCTCCATTTTTTCGAGGTCGTCCCTCTCACTCTCTATCGCCGTCCCGTCGTGAGAAACTGGTCCGGTGATCCTATCCAATTGTTGCTCGAGGATGGCCCCGATGCCGCTGCTAGTGGTGGTGGTCGACCGCGCGCTCGACTCTTTTCCCTCTAAATTCTTCTTCGCCTTCTCAAGTGACTCCTTGAGGTTAAGCTGTCTTTTGGCTCCGAAGAGACTCATTTTGGCTCCTTAGTTAACTGAATTCGAAGAAAACAGCTGAAAACCGAAGCAAAAGTTTTCTGACGATAATAGAATTGATTGGACGATAAGGGTCTTGGCAAAACTAGAAGGTGGTGTGGTGTGTTGTCGGAGGTGTTGCCTGGGTGGGCACGCTTGCATGTATGTTGAGCAGATGATTTTTGATAAGGAGTCAATTCGGACAGCTGAGAACTAGAACTACTACACTAGTATAGATTTTCTCGAAAGAGGACGAACCCAGACAAGGAACTATAACGAAAAACACCCCCAAGACCCAAAACCAACATACAGGGCCACATACGAAGCTTCGTTCTTTTTTGCTGCTACTCATTTCCAAACGGACTTTCAACTACAATCCGCGCAACCACTGGCGGACTAAGAATCCCAATAATACACTAGACAAAGTTTTGCCAATCTCCTGATATTCATTCAACATGCGGTTGAAGTATATGCATTTTTTTTAGTTTTTTTCTCGATTTCGCTTTTGTCGCATCCATTTCAAAAGCGTTTTCTTGCGACACACGTTCCTCCCTAGTGAATTGTTGATATTAATGTAATACGTGCTGATTGTTGTTTGCCGTACAAGGAAATATCAAAACGTTTGCTTTCCGTAACCTAATCTTCGCTTGGCCCGTGAATTTTGCGGAAAGCTGCCGTCTCATCAATTGTCTTGCATAGAGCAGCTCCACAATCTGTGTCGATCTCTTGACCATCACGTCCGATAAGTACGGGCTGGTTCTCGTTAAGCCGATTTTTTAGGTGAGCCACACGGTGGAAACTAATATCAGTGACAGAAATCCAGCGGATACGGAAGGGTCCAGATGATTCCCAAAGTAAGTTCTTGGCCCAAGTAGGGACAGGTGCAGATCCGGGAGGCCCCTCCATTCGTGCCTGACATTAGGGGTTAGCACCGAAGCTAAGATAAAGATTTCTTAAGGTGCGAGAGACTACTATCTCAAGGTAGTATGAGTATGGATTGCCGGGAACATACATAGCCTTGAAACTTCCCGCTCTTATTGATTGAGAAAAATAATATAACATCGCGAGCTTCTTTGAATGCCTGTTCGAGGACTTCAGAGTTCTTTTGTTGAGTGGCCCATATGTTCTGTCGCAGTGAAAAAAAAAAGCCACTGGTCAGTACTGGACTATTATATCCCCGGGAATTTCATTACATCTTGTTGCGCCATCTTCACATTGTCTTGGTTGAAGCTTTTTATCATAAAGTACCTAGTATCCGAATTCCTCATTGGTTCTGGCAGATTATATGGGTAAGCGTCCATTGTTTGTTTGTTTTTTTGTGCTGGATCCAATTGAGTATGAGAGTGCAGCTCACCACCTGGGAATCCGGAAATCCTATCCATATCCATGAGGTCTCCAATATTGTTTCTCCTGTCGTAATGATCGTTTCTATCGTATGGTGGATAGTCTTTAGAATATCCACGGCCTCTACCACGGCCGAACGGCTTCCTGTCGTGAGGACTTGTGAGTTCACCGAGCGAATTCCGCCTTGGGCGCGGAAATGGTTTTCTGAAGTCATCCCTTGGAGGAAATTTTGAAGTACCTCGGCCTCTTCCTTCAAACCTTGGTGAAGGGCCTGGGCTCTTGCGTCCCTTGGAGAATTCTCGCTTGTCGAATGTAGGCCTCTGAGGACTCAAACTTCGCCTCCGAGAACGATCGCCAGATGCCCCTGGAGACGCGTCGCGAACCCGAGCCGACGCAATTCTCTGAGACAAAGCCAGTCGCACTGCCTCAGTTTCGTCCGCGGGATCATCACCACGTACATTGCGTGGCATAGAACCACTATCGGCTCCATATGAACTGGGCTTGCGGTGAGAATCGTAATTGTGACGTGCTGATTTGGCAGAATGTGGAGGTTCTGCGAATTCGTCATCTCTGGGCCGTCTCTTCAGACTACCCGAGTTTCCAGGTAAATCGTCTCCACGGTAGCTGTCTCGGCTACGCTCCTCAGGTAGTGTGTATCCGGGGCGGGCAGGAGCACCTCCGGGTAAGGGCCTTTTTGCAGCTTCCCTTTCATCCCAAGCGCCGGAGGCAAGAGGCGGAGGAGGCATGGAGTACATGGAGGAACCATGAGGTCTTCGAAGGTCCGAGTCTTCTCTGGGAGCTCGGGGCGCATATGCTGGATCGTGTTCCAGTGCATAACGGCTGCTTTCTTCCAGTGCTCGTGCCTCCCTATGTCGCTGAAGATGCATTTGCCGATATGAATAATCGTGATAGCCAGTAATGTCAAGCCATTCGGTAAGATCTCTGTAGTAAAGAGCAGCATAGTCAGCCTCCGGGGGTCGAGGCACTGGTTGAGGGTACCGAGGGTCTTCACGCGGTGTAGCGTAGCGACTAGGAGGGGGATAAGGAGGATAATCGCGATTTATGGTGTTATATTCCACATCTTGCAGAGGTGGCTCTGCTGGGTACCGCGGTGGCTTCATAGCACCATATGCATCTTTGGGGTGATCGACTCTAGCAACCTCGGGCCCTCTGTAATAGTCATTATATCTGGGATCTCTCCGTTCATCGGCCGCAGGTGGGTAGCGGCTATCATTAACCGCTTTTCGACCGCTTGGACTACTCGGGCCACTTCTAGGTTTGAAATCTTTTGGATAATTTGAATCCTCGTAGCGATCGTACCGATAGCGCGGCTCGGGTCTTGCCCGCCTCTCCTTCTCATCATAATCCGAAGGTTTTCGAACTTCACTGCGTTGCTCATGCCTGCTTGATGAAAGCGACGGATTCCTAGAACTTCTGTGACCATCCCTGTACCTTTCATGATCATCTTGCCTGATACTATAATCCGACGCACATCTCGGTCCACGGTGCCTCTCGCCACGGGAAGGCGGTCGAGCTGATGTATCATCATACTTGTACTGTTCGTGTTTCAATTGCTGAGCATCGGATGTTCCTGGAGAGATGTGACTCAGAACACCAGAAGTAACATCAGTTTCCGAGTTCTTTCTGCTGACGACCGTGTCTGCTGACGGCCCGTTTTCTTCCTTGCTTCCAAAGGTGGCCAACAAAGCATCAACAGCGGCATCTCGTTCAGGATTGCCTGTCTCTCCATTGCCGCCTTGGCCCGTATTACTTGTAGACGCTTTGCTGTCGTTAGGCTGATCCTTATGGATGGATGCTCCCTCCTTCTCCATATTCATGAACTCCGCTGCTTTTTTTTTCTTTTCCGCCAATGACTCTAAAACTTTTTGTCTTAACTCTTCCGGATCTTTGTTCGATATACTGGATTCTTTGGTTCCAGCACTGTTGTCTTCTTTTCCAGAAATAGAGGTTGAACGAGCCATAGCATTTTGTGGGGTATCTCGTGTTGCTTCGGAAGACTCGGCTGTATAATCGTTCTCATAAGAAGGTTGCTCAAACCTCGCCAAATCGTCCTACGTTCAATTTAATAAATATATCACTATACAGGGTGGGCAAAGTACCATTGCACTGTTACCCATGACTTCAGCAGAGCTAGGGTAGTGATCATTTCGCTCTCCCGGAAGGGAGATGCGGTCCTGAAGCGGGCGTCCCTCGTTAACAGTCTCCAATCCAGTATCCTGAACTGGTCTGTCATCGTATAGGTCCTCTATGTTCATCCGATCGGCCAATGAACCTCCAGTGGAGTCTTCGTAGTCCAAGGGCTGGTTTGAATCCTCCGAAATATATGGTCTGTTGTTTTCGTCTGAGTTTTTAGACCTTTGATGATCGTTGTTATAATTGTTCCGATTGTAATTCTTTGAATACCTTCCCCGACCGCGACCTCTGCCGCGACCTCGACCTCGATACGACGATTCTCTATGAGAATTCGAGGTACTATCGTCAGATACGTGACCCTTATTGCGCACCATGACGACTGTAGGTGTGTTTGGTGAACTGCTTACTGTACCCACGTTATTGCGTCGATGATTCAGGATTTATCGCATCCAAAGTGTTGATGGAAAGCGAAAAGTGTACCAGCCCTGATAAGAGACGTGCCAATTGTTGCGAGGCCTCGACAGATAGACAAGTAACAGCTGAACGTGATGAGACGAGGTAATAGGTAAAGCAACTGCTGGGGGTGAGTCTGGCAATGGCAGAACGATAATAGGAGAAGTCAAGTTCAAAAGAGGCGGGCGCTGGTCGGAAATTGGTGGACGAAGTAGCGCAAGCCTAAAAAAGCTAGACCAAGCCGTCGGTAGAGTAGCGCACCTCGATGGTGACGACGATGACACTCTCCACTCCAGCCTTGTTCAGTAAAGAATGATAGCAAGATATAAACGTATATCTGTATCTGTACTGCGCGTGTGTATGTGTCTCTCTCTGTGTGTATGTGTGTATGTGAGTATGTTTGTGAGATGGGGAGAGAGGGAGGGGGTCACTAAATAGCGCATTTCTTCAGTCGTCGATACAAATTTAGTCTGCCACACACGTGATATTGCACCAGTCACAGACAAAAAGCACATCCACCAAGCATTTATCTGACGAGCCTCATGTCGACGATGCATGGCACAACTATCGCAGTCGTTTCAACCTGATAGCCAAGGTACCCTTTACTGCGCGCTCAGGAGTAGTTCACCATGAGTTTGCGGATCTATTTCAGGGTACGACAAGTGCGGGCAAAGGACGAGAAGACCGAATGAGACCAATTTTCAGCAGGACGAAATATCTCGAGGTCGACCGGTCTGTTTCTTAGGTCCTGGGATCATAGACAGTCGCAAATTTGTATTTTAGGAGGTGCAAAGCATTGAGACACCCATTTGACCCATTTATCAATTCACACTTTTCTTTCCAGAGGAAGAGGCTGGGTTCCTGGGCTGGAAAGTATCGGTGGGTACTCTATAATTGAACTCCAGAATTGGACTCTAGTTTTTGGTAATTAATCTCTGAAGATCTCAAGACCAATTCCTGAAGGAATCTCTATGCCGAAAATATGGAGCCTCTTTATTGGTCGGGACGTATTGCGGGCCCTGTGGTCGGTATAAATAGATGGCGTAGAGTTTTATAAGGGCGCAATTTGAGTTTCGACAACCGGAGAAGCGGTGCTATTAGCCTTTCGCGGAGTCAATTTATTGGATACCCGATAAACCGAGTAGAGACTTGTAATAAGGGGGTATTGGATTTTCCACTTCGCAAAAGATAGTACTCGGGGCTAATGATTTACAAGAAGTGAAATGCTTCCAAGAACTACTAATCGATAAATAGTGCTCTCTTCCTTCTTTGTTCGTAAAATATACCATCTAAACCTGTAATAGACGCCATGTTCACCAATAACGGAAGACATTTTGAGAGATTCGCAAAAAACACCAGAGAAACTTGTTATACTACTCTCACAGTTCGCTCTCAGACAAATGAGCTAATCGCGAACTCAAGCAAGGCTCTACACTACTAAATCAGTTATCGTGTACCTTTTTTGGGATGGGAATTATATGCGCTTCAACATACCCCTGGAAACCGACGACCGAATCCCATAGCATTCGGGGCTTTCTTCTTGATAGAACCTGCCTTTTTGTGATCTGGTATTCCTCCATTGGCTTTTGATTTGGCATTCGATTCTTGGTCGCTCTCATCATCGTCGCTTGAGCCTGAATCCGAGTCGGACTCCGATCCCGATCCCGATTCTGACTCACTGCTCCCCTCGTCTTCTGGAGAGGATTCGCTGTCGTCTCCCTTCGCCGCTTTTTTAGATAGAGACATTGGTTGACTCGACTGAGATGGTTGAGAAAGCTGCTGACTCGAAGGTGTGTGGATGTCCCTAACATCAAAACTCACATCTTCGTCTAGACTCTCAAGCATACTGAGCTTGGGAACGACCTCAGTGGTGATGGAAGAAATTGGAGCCTTTGGTATTCCCATAAGCGAATTCAATGCAGAAGCTGTCTTTAGCGCTGCTTCATCTTCATCGCTCTCCTCTTCCGAACCTGTCTCGTATTCAAACTCAGACTCGCTTCCTTCTGGTTGCGTGCTTTTAGGAAGCGGCTTTGCGGGTTGTGTTGGCTTGGAGGGCTTCTGTGATTGTAGTGATGCTCCAGGTTTGAAGCCTTTTTTCAAAGCAGGAAGTGGAACCTCATCTTTGTTGCTTGAACTGTCCAACTCCGAATCACTCGACACTATTGGCCTTGTTTTGTTGATTGTAGTGGAATGTTTCGGTAGAGATAGTCCTGATGGTGAAGGCTTCAGTGATGCAGTAGCAGGGGGGGCATCGCCCATTTCGATGTCCGAACCTGCGTCAACATCGCTTAAAGCTTCGTTCGACTTCTCGGAAGGACTGATTCCTGATGGAGGTGGTTTCTTGACTTTTCTGTTGGCCGCCTGGTTTCCTAAGTTTCCAACCGGCTTAGCAATTGTGTTCGTCCGAGCAGCAGCCTTGGGGGCTGTAATCTGTTTTGGAGCCGGAAGTGTTTGCGAGGCTGCCTCGTCTTCCGATTCAGAGCCTGATTCAGATTCAGATTCTGACTCTGATCCCGATTCTGACACCGATTCCTTCTTTTTCTCAGATTTGGGTTGCTTCGTATCCACAGGCGCGACTCCACTTTTAACTAAGTTGAGCGGTTGAATGGGGGTGACATTCTTAGGCGTGGCAGTTTTTGACTTCACCGGTAGAGGACAAACGATTGGTGTCTGTTTTGCTGGAGGGGGCCGAGCACTAGGAGTTGGAGTGGACGATATCTCACTACTCAATGGATCCTCTGCAAATGACACAGAGTGCCTTTGTTTGCCGCTTGCCGAGTCTTGCGATGATGAGTCCTTTTTCAAATTGCTTCTCTTCATAGCCGAGCTCGGAACTGGAGGAGGCCCCATATCTCGTTCGACAGAAGGTGTACCTTTTGTTTGGCCTTCTTTTCCAGGCGGTGATTGAGTTCGTAGCTTCTTCGTTCCATTTGTAGTCGGAGACATTTTGCTATCTGCACTAGCAGTACTCTCACTCCTAGTTCGCTTTTTCGTTGTCAAGGCTTCTGATTTGGTGGCCTTGCTAGCCTCTTCTTTCTGCCGTTTCTCCTGCTTCTTTTGTTCGACTTCCTTTTCTACTTTCGCCTTTTTTCCCTCGAGCTCTCGCGCCTTTCCCGCTGCTTCTCTTTCCCGTTGTTCTTTGGCCTCGCGAGCTTTCTCCGCTTTCTCCTTTTCCAGTTGGTTTTTTGCTTCTAGAGCTTTTTGGGCCTTTGCGTCTTTGGCATTCTTCTGCTTTTGCTTCATTTCTTCCACTCTCCACTTCTTTTCCTCGGCCTCGGCCTTACGCTTCATTTCCTCCTCTTGTGCTTTCTTTTTGGCTTCCTTCGCGGCCTCGGCCTTGCGCTTCTTTTCCTCCTGTTCTTTCTTTTTTTCCGCAAGTTCCCGTTCTTTGTTTTCTTTGGCTAGTAGTTCTTCCTCCTCTCTTACTAGTCTGTTCATCTCAGATTTCTCTCGCCGTCCACGCTCAATCTTCTCGCGCTCTTCTGCAGCCTTAGCAGCCCGGAGCCTTGCTTCCTTAGCCGCTCCCTCACGTGCTTTCCTGTCGCGTTGTTCCAGTTCCTCGCGTTCTGCAGCCGCTCTAGCCTTAGCTTCTTGGTCGATTCGTTCGTTTTCTAAGCGAGCTTCTTCTGTTTGCTGTACCGTCATTTCCTGTAGCCCTGCATTCCCACGCACCACGCAATCCTGACTAGATCTAGTGAACTCGTTCTCAAGCTGCGTCGACGGGGATGGTGGAATACTGCCGTCCACCAATCCAACACCGTTGGGCTTTTTTGAGCGTAAAAGCCTATTCAGAGGGCGAGGTGTTGGCTCTTGAAACTCCCTATTGTCATCACTTGATGGAAAATCGTAGACGTCTTTTTTGTTCCGTGATGCCGTCCGTTTGGGTGCTCTCTTCACGACAGAACCAGACTCTGGACCGGTCTTATAGCGGGGTGGGGCGGCAACAGGAGAAGGGCGGTATCTCGGGCGAACAGAACCTCGTCTAGATGCAGACTCTATTGAAGAACTGACAAGTCGCTGCGCGGGTGGCGGTGACTGGAATGCCGCTTCAGGAACACATCCGAAGGTCGGAGAAAATTGTTCATCCTTCACCTGGGGTTCTAAGAAGCCGTTACGTTGACCGGGGGAGAGCTGTGAAGAGCCCATGATCTGGACATCTGCGGCCTCGGAGTGACGCGCTGAGACCGACTGTAAACTCGGCACATTCTCTCCTAATTCGGGGCTGAACAGCCGTTGAAACGAGTACCCCTCTTCCTCTTGAGGATTATCACCGTGTGTCTCTTCCCTACCCATTGACTCGTTATCGCCATCATCTTCACCCAACCACTGGCCCTTGCCTGCTGCTACTGCCTCTCGCTCATCCTGAAAATCATCAATGACACTCAAGTCTCGAATCTTCTGCCTCTTGCTGGACCGTTCGGGCAAAGGATGTTCCGGAAGTGCACCAAGGTGGGAGACGCGAAAGGCAGTACCGTGCCGCATCCTCCAAGAATAGGATCTCAGGGCGGACTCTGGCGGTATCGAAGATTCCCGGAGAGTCGACGCTCGGATAACCCTTACAACCGAGTCATTCTTGTTGGCCGACTTGTCGGAGAAAACATCAGAGACAGTGTACGCGAGATCGAGGTCATTGCATTCTGAATCTTGAAGTTTGTGGATCTGAAGCTCTCTTCATGAAACACCAATCGGTCAGCTCTAAAGAAGCCCCGATTCGCGGTAGGTACAGAGAAAGACTGACGCGCGATGTGGATACAATCGACTGTAACGCTTACAGACTGAAATGCTTAAATCCTCCAGAGTTAGGGTTGGTGAAGCGATCTCGAGGAAACTGCAATCCGCCTGCGCGTTAGGCGCGGCATGCGCGGGGTAAACGTGAATTTGCAGACGCATTCTTTGGGGTATCAATTTGGAGAATGTGGGCGATACATTCAATCTAAGTCCGGAATTGAGTTGCTTCGGGAAATCGTGTTAGTGGAGAAATTTTGGCGTTGAGGCTCCAATGACGGCCAGGGTCAAACTGTAGCGTAGTTTTGTATGATTTATTACCCTTCTTTGATTGCAAACAAATTGAACCCAAAATGTACCCGCGACATTCATGCACCCTTCTTGACGCGTCGACAACGGACTGGGTGGAAGATCTATCGACAATTGGTCCCCATCAAAAGCGAGAAGGGAAGGGAATAACCATAGACCTAGATTAAACCCCCATAAACCAGCTGCCGAGAATGATTCATATTTGTAGGCAAGAAGCACGAAAAATTTGGCCTCGAATCAGGCTCTAGCTCGTTCCATATGGTGTAGTAGTACGGGTTATACGCAGACTCGGCGTTTCTAGTATACCCGGGGCAACGCGGTGCTAACCCGGATTAAGTATGTCCATATCGGGCTTAGTCTAAATAGTAATAGAAAGGTTTGAGCAGAGAGCCTGGAGACATGCTCTCACAGTAAATTCACGATACCAAAGAAAGTCAATTCCGT
>Ga0307515_10016938_pt1 | contig 13319 bp, 3 predicted proteins | sample 17_EM_MG_FD_194513 | JGI IMG/M metagenome (GOLD analysis project Ga0307515, IMG submission 194513) | Populus trichocarpa ectomycorrhiza microbial communities from riparian zone in the Pacific Northwest, United States - 17_EM | ecosystem: Host-associated > Plants > Roots > Unclassified | place...
CTAGCCTCAGTGGTAAAAGAATCGAGAGAGGTTGATTACAAGAGAAATCAAGACCTTAATCTACCTTCGATGATGAAAGAATCGAGAGTGGTTGAATTAGAGAAGCAGACGATGCATAAAAAAAGGCTTGCTTTGTGATGCTGAAGATATTGTTACTGGCTATGCATCTTCTGGGATGGATCACATAATGTAAGAAAACCTATAAAAAAATGTGTTATTTGAAATCCTGAATGTTATGATATTTGATTTTTTTAGCATAATGTAATGATTGAATTATCTTTAAAAGTAAAATTTTAATATACCTTTTGCAAAGGCGTTCTTGACCTTTTCTTTTTATATACGTAGTTAAAATATTAAATTGCCCTCTAACGTAAGAATTTGTTTAGCTTAGTGGTGTTTAAAATAATCGATCAATCAATTAAACTAGAAAAAAAAAACATTAATAAAAAAAGCCAAACTAAAAGAAAAAAAACAGAGAAACTACTAAGTTTGGTCTGATTTCAATTTAAAAAAACTGAAACCGTTTGAACCAGATCAACTCATCCTATTTTTTTTTTTAAAACACTCTAAATCATCTTTCCCCCTTTTTCTTTGACAGCAGACGCTCCTCCCGTTGCAATTTTCTCCCTCGTTCTCCCTCGTTGAAACTTGAAAGTTGGAACAATCAAGTATCCCCCCTCCCCTGTCCTTTCGCGATCTCTCTTTTCCTGTAGCCCACCATTTTAAACCTCACCTAAACCTGCTTCTTTTTTCTTTTTCTTTTTGTCAGTCTTGGATTTTACTACTTGAGCAAGGGAGGGTCCGTTTACGAGTCCAGTTTTGACGCCACACGTTCATGCAAGAATGATTAATCCATCTTTCCTTTTCGTTATCGTGTAAAGGGTACTACAGTGAAGGTGTATTAATTCTAAACCTCATCTTGCGTTGAATGAGTATCATTTTTTACAGAGAAAAAAATATATATATTTGGCCTGCAGCAAAGCCCCGCGATATGACTAGTTATATCCTATTGCCCTATAGTAGGAGTGCTCATCATCACTTCCCTACCCTTAGTGGCATGAGGTGTCTGTCGCAAAGTTTTAGGCTTTTGCGTGGTAAGTTCCTTAATAATCATTTCCTTAAGCTGTGTGCTCCATTATCACAAAGCTCTCATTGCATGGCCATCATCCAATACGAAACGTTTTCAATGCAATCCTTGTTGGCTGCCAGAATATGAGGTTTGCCTGAAGTTCAGAGGTTCCCATTCTCGTTCCTGACTGTCCTTTTCTGGTGCTGAAAGTGGATTTCTTTGTAGGCTAAATTTAACTCATTCTCCTTCGAAGATTTCTGTTTTTTTTTCTTGGCCTTTGCTTAGTTTCTGAACCAAGAGAATAAATTGAAATTAGCACGATCAAGACCAATTGATACTAGCGATGGAAAGGGCTGGTAAGATTTACAGCAGAGGTTGGACAGAGATCAAGTTGGTTTTAAAGCCTTCGCAATTGTATGAAAAAACATTTTGGAGAGATGGCAAAGCATTAACCGTTGGGTTATCTTAAGTGGGCACGTTAAGTATCAAAAGGATGGCAAAGCATTAACTGAAATTTTTGATCGTTTACTAAGGTCACGTGATTAATCAAGTCATCGCCATTAAACTGCCACGCAATATGTGACTACTTCATCCGCGGATCCAAAGCTGCATCCGGAAGATTCCTTTCCATTTCTCCTCATTTCTCTCTCTCGCTTTCCGAGAAAAGAAAAGAAAACTGAAATCTCTGTTTTCTTTCTTTCTTATTTTGTCTCTTTTCATTTATTTGTATAACAACGTTTAAAGTATTTTTTATTTTTTTTAAAAATAATTTTGACATTAAAACGATTTAAAAATTTAATTAAAAAAAAATTATTTTTTTTAAAACACCAAAGCAATTCCAAGTTATCTTTCCTTTCCTACTTCTCTCATTCTTGCTTTCAATTGATAGCTGCATTCTCCATGGGATAAACTAAATCATTGCTTCTCCGGCTACCAACAGACAACCTAAAAAGGTTATATATAGCGAAATAATTTCCACCAGAAAATAGTGATCCTAAACAGGGCGTTTTCAGTGAAACGTTTTTAATGAGTGTTTATTTTTGTATTATAACTGGGTTTTTTAAAGTATTTTTCTTCTGAATTGATTATTTTTAGATATTATTTTGATAGTTTTAATGCATTGATATTAAAAGCAAATAAAAAAACATATTATTTTTTTATATTTTTATTTAAAAAATATTTTACGCTGCAGTATCAAACACACGTCGGTTTTGAATTTGAAGGGGAGGTTTTTGGGGTGACTTGGCAAAAATCCAAAGCTACCACTAAATTAATGTACAATATGTTTTGGTGTTCAGTCACATCCTATTAGACCACTCATGAAATCCAATCATGGTTTAGAATCACTCCCACCATGCCGCATGAGCAATTTCTAAAAACTCTATAGCTATTGATAAAAGTCTAAAGATGTGAAATTTAGATAAAAAAGAGAGAGTCTCGTGGAGACAGAGACAGAGACTTTGGGTTTTTTTTTTCAAAAACACTCGAGGAGGCATCTTTAGTTTATCATAGAATTTCACATATATTGGAGAAATTATATCACAATAATCCTGGAAAACACTATAATAAATGAGATCAAATTAACACATTGCCGAAGTTCAAATCCCGCTCATGTTAGAGAAGAGAGAACTGCTATATATTGCGAGTTCAAGCACCATGATGCTTCTGATTATGAAGAAAAGAAGAAAAAGAGTAACACAAGCTACCTAAATAACCCTTGTTCACCTCTAAACGGCCCTGAATTCAAGCCATAACTAGTCATGATTATTTGCAATGCATGATAACGAACTAAAAAGCTTTCAATAAATCATGTGAACATGGATATTTGATATGTAGTTGCTTGGTTTTCATGCAAATCATCATGAAGCCAGCATGGTATCATCATAATCAACATAATTGCTCACACTAGGAGTGGCCCTCTATGCGTTTTCAATGAACTTTTATATTCACTGGCATGGCTTCACTACATTTGTTACATACAAGGCCAAGAATTACCATTCAATGCCTCTAGTCATGCTTATAATAAAGTGAAAATGGTGTATGCAATGTGCTGATCTTGTGTCTGCTTTTGTACCTTTTCAAGTTTTTAATATGCAAATCTGGATCCAATCTGATTCTTACTGGTAAACCAAACGCAAAACAAGGGGAGGATGCCAGTAGTGGTGGTCCTGACCATATTTTGATTCATTTTACATCATCTATAGAAAGTTCATCGCAGTGCTGTCGAGAAGCATCTTAGTCCGACACGTGCAAATTGATCATAATTGGATTAATCTGATCTAGACCTCGATTATGTGCTTAAGCATCGACGCCCCGACGGTTATCATGATTAGGGAATAGTTTTTTGATTAATGTGATGCTGTTTAAAGTGATCTGCCTAAACAGTATTGCATTGCCACCATGTGCACTGTGTTGGACAATCAAGCACAGAAAATCCTTTCTTTCTCCCTTGTTAGTACATCCATGAGTTGTAAATGTGCTTGCTTTTAGGTTGCGCCAAAAAGGCAGAAAGCAACCAGTTGCTAGCTAGCTAGTACTCTGCAATCAACCAATGATCACGAAATCTTGCAGTTAAGGGAGATATTGGATCCTCCTAGTCTGATATTGTTCATACACTGTCTCCAAATTATTCTCCCTTTCTCTAGCAAAGTTAGGGACAGTAGAAGATACGAAGATGATTCTCCTCAAGATTAGCCATGAGACAATGATGTAAGGAATGGAGTGTTCGCAATTAGCAATAACCAAATGTGATCAAAGCGTATGAAACAAGGAGAAAAAAACATGTGGTTGGGTCAAAGTTGACACAGGGGATCTATTTTCCACAACAAGCATACGGGATCAAAACTAGAGATTATATTCCTTTGAGATCCTGATGGTTAAGATTAAGCATTTATCATGATTTAAAACAATTCGCGTGACGATAAGTTGTCGACTAATTACGTCTTAAAACCCACACCACACAATGACTTTTAAAATCCTAGTTGACAGGCTCGAAGCAATAGGAATCAAGCGTTTCTTAAGGAATCAAATTCTTTTTGTAAGGGTTAGAGAATCTAGCAGTGTTTAAAGTGGTAGAGTCAGCACCATGTGTATGAGTTCAGAAACCCTTTACAGAAAAGATAAATAATGGGGACCTTAAAACGTGGTGTGATTGAAGAGTCACTTTTATAGGGATATGCCCAAATGGAATATGAGATGTTCTTTGTTAATTTTATAATGTAAATTGCTGTTCCTTGGTGATTCTAGGGCTGGATGGGATTCTTGGACAAAGCTGGCAAGTAGTCAAGTCACGTTTAGGCCAATCTGATTAGCCAGTAGCTACTCTCTCGGCCAAGCAGGGCTCAGCTTGTTAATTAAAATATAGCCGATGCATGAGAATCTTCTTGTGAGTGCTTTCATTAACTACCCCATAACCTATTCTTTAATCACTTGGTCACCATTCCAACACAGAGTTTTCTTAAAAGAAAATCTTGACCTTTTACAAGTTCTAGTCTTTTAGACTCTTGAAAATCAAGACTCGAGATATAAGATGTCCTTAACCAAGTTTTTTTCTTTTTCAAGAATGAACTAAACAATGCGTGTGATGCTTTATGGCACTTCTAGTGATAAGAAAATAAGCACATGAAATATTTTTTGGAACAGCATTTCACCAAAAAAGTTGATTACAATTTACTGTACTCTATCTGCTGTAACAGAGTTTGAAAGTATGGGGTCATTCCCATCAAAACCCCAACTTGCAGCAATGCGCCATAAATTTAGTAGAATTAAACATAATCGACACTTTCTTTTTTATTCCTTGCTTTTTTGGGTGCACAGTAATCATTTAAATAACCTTAGTCAGACGGACATCATTTGCATCCATTCTTTATTGAGAGAGAGAAATGAGAGAGCCAGAGACGTGCCATGGGCTCAGGGTACTAGGCTACAATCAAACTAGTAACTGTGTAAATTGAGGAACGAAAATCCTAAGAGCTAATAAAGACGGGTCATTTCTTAAAAGGCAGTGTAGTGGCAACAAGAAAGCGAGCTGTGTGTCAGTTTTGGCGTGCATGACTGAGCAAAGGTGGCGGTGAGTGACATCTTTAATGCTCCCTTCTCCAAAAACTGAATGAACTTATCTTTACTTTCCTTCACAATAATTAAACCAAAACAAGAAAAGACTCTCAAAGACCATTTTTATTTTTGGTTTGATGTAATAACTGTAAATTGTAGGATTGGCGGCAATACACGCTTATGTGATAAGACATCGGTTTCTAGCTTATGTTTTTGTGTAAGAAAACTTGTGGGGTGTTCGGTTTCTGTAACCAAGTGACGACTCATCTTCTTGGAGATTTTCCTTGGTGATTCCCTTGGAGTTTTGTCTTGGTTAATGTTTTTAGCTAGTTAGGACTCAAAATTCGCATCTTTTCAATGGTACTAGCATAGCAATTATTGGGTGAGTGCCTCTATCTATTTTGTTGTATCTTCACGTTTTGCCTTCAAGGTCTGGTCTTTTTGACGATTTTTTTTCCTTTTATTGTTGTTGAAATGGGGTTCTTTTTGGAGGGTATATCTACATTGGTCCTAGGAATATGGTAGCAATGTTTATGGCTTTGTAGGCATGGATACATGGGGTTAGTCTTGGATTTCATCGGGGTTTACACGGAGAGTGGCTTTTGGAGTTTTGTCTTTTGGTTTCCAAGTTGGTTCTATTGATACGTCAACATATGGGGTTTTAGCTTTAGGTTTTATGATCTTTGGTTATTATTAAACTAGATGTTTGTTACATATTCTGGTAGATTCTTTTGATTTCAGTTTCAGTTTTGTTGTTGGTAGTTGAAGTTTGATTGTTCATTACTAAAGCGTTTTTACTACGTGTCTCTCTCATTTATTCCCATACTTTGCCTTTTTATAAAAAATAAAAATGAAGATAGATGCTTGCTGTCTGCGTTTTTGGTGGTTTATTCAACTGATACCGAGATGCTGTTTCTGTTGCAGGTTTTCAAAGTTCAACGGTAAAAATATACATATTCTTTATACTGGTGGAACTTGACATTTAATTAAGCTGAATTCTTCTTGTTGATATATGAATCTTTAAATAAAGAAGGGAGGAAACAACGTATCAGAGAAATCAGAGATGGAAAGATAAAAGAAATAGAGTGTGGGTGAGGTGGAATCAGATTTATGCTTGTGGGTTGTTTCTATTTAGTGAATTGTTTAGTGTAGAGTGCCTGTTGGCTATGTCTCCTGGGCTGATTCATTGCCTCCGTACTCTGTGGGCTTTGCCGCCGATTTAGGCAACAGCCATTTCTTTGGCTTTGAATTTATATAGGAGATCCTTTTAGCTGAGAAACTACTCGATCCCATCTTCTTTATATCCCTTTTTAACTCTCTCTCTCTCTCTCTCTACCCTTCCTGCCTCGGTTGCTTTCAAGATTTGCACATACCTTACTTGGTACATATTGTTCACTACCCTTTCAGATCCTTATTGACTCTCACGTAGGCCAAGAAGTCTGTTACAATTGAGGAACCTGGTCCCCACACCAGGAATATCCTTTCCAATTCAGGAAAAATTTCCTCGGGTTGGGTTATGTAGATGTTTCATTGGGAATGTGTGGTGGCGAGCGTATAGCGCAAAGGTGTTTGATTTAGGAGTGATCAATTGAGTGCGGGGAAGAATATTTCTTTTGAAGTGCTACATTATTTGGATCTTCTTGTTTGGCAAGATGAAGTTCATGAAACTTGGATCAAAGTCAGATTCGTTTCAAACAGATGGGAATAGTATTAGGTGAGATGCTTTGTAGCTTAATTTGCATTTTGTTTTATTCCTTGCTGAAAATCTTATTTTGATTCTTGGAGTTGCTTTTATGTTTGATACATTTTGGTTTCTTTTAAGTTAATCCTCTAATTGATGAATTTGCACAGCTTCTGCTTTGTCATAGATTTGCTACTTGGTTGTATGACTACCTTCTTTAAAGAAACAAAATTTGGGTTCTCTACTGGAAGGCCATACAACATTTGTATTGCTGGAAAATGAAGCAAATGAGGATTTATTCAGCCTCTGTTGGTAGTTGCTAATACCACAGATGCTTTAACAAAATGAAATAATCTTTAAAATGTTTTGCCAGTGTGTTTAGTTCCATTTCTCCATGATCTCACTTTCATGCATGAGCCCAGTGTGCACTGATTATTTCTATCTTCTGTGAAATTGGAGCTGCTCTGAAATGCCAAGTGGTTCAAAAGGAGAGATTGTTCAGTTTCTGATTATTTGAGGAATTGAAATTTGTTCTGGTCCGAAGTCATTGTTGGATGCTCATGATTATAGTGTTTTTTTTCCACCCATGGGGTCATATTTATGCACATGGGCCTCATAAAGTTTGGTCAGCCTGTGAAGCTTAATACATTCAAAGAAAGTAAAAGAATGGTTTAGATATTTGGAATAGCATGTGGTTATACTTGGCAGTATGCGTATTGCCACATTTAAAAATCTTTTGAACTGTTGCTGACATTACCGAGACTTTATATTCATGTGCAGGTATGTGGCTACCGAGTTGGCAACTGATATCACTGTTAACGTTGGGGATATAAAGTTTCATCTGCATAAGGTACTCATAATCTTTCAATCCAGTAAACATTTCAAATTGATGACCAGGGTATTATTTCTGTAACTTCGTCTTGATCTTTGTATCTTTAGTGCATGATGCAGTACATGACACTATTAGATAGCTTATTTGCTTATCAATCTAATATAAGTGAGCCTGTACTGTGATTTTTGGTTCTGCCTTGCGAGGACAATGATCTGACCTAGCTCAACTTGGTTTGGCAATGTCGGAAACAAGCATAGTAGGATGGCAGCAATACTTAAGTGATTCGATGCATTCAATATTATTGTTGAATAAATCATCTAACCTTTTGTCAAAGGCGTCGCTGGACTAAGGCTTCAATTATGCTGTGTAGAGTGTTGTGAAATGGAACTGTGTTGGCAAGCCAATAGGAATCTGTGTTAATATGCTATGTTGCAACAATTATTTTGATGCTAATTAATTTAAAATCCTGCTATGCAGTTTCCTCTTCTGTCCAAAAGCGCTCAGTTGCAGAAGTTGGTCACAACTGCCAATGGAGAAAACAGTGATGAAGTTGACATTTCTGATATTCCGGGTGGGCCTTCTGCCTTCGAGATATGTGCAAAATTTTGTTATGGCATGACTGTAACCATCAATGCTTATAATGTTGTTGCTGCCCGATGTGCGGCTGAGTACCTGGGAATGCATGAGACTATCGAAAAAGGGAACCTCATTTACAAAATTGAAGTCTTCCTTAGTTCTAGCATTTTCCGCAGCTGGAAGGATTCAATCATTGTTCTTCAGACCACAAGGTCACTTTTGCCATTATCCGAGGAACTGAAGGTGATCAGCCATTGCATTGATGCCATAGCTGCAAAGGCCTGTGTTGATGTTTCAAAAGTTGAGTGGTCCTATTCATACAATCGAAAAAATCTCCCTGAGGAAAATGGGACTGAATCAAACTTGAATGGTCTGAGAAACCGGTTAGTGCCAAAGGACTGGTGGGTTGAGGATTTGTGTGAGCTTGAAATCGGATTATATAAGCGTGTTGTTATTACGATTAGGACCAAAGCCATACTTTCTGATGAGGTGATTGGAGAAGCTTTGAAAGCTTATGCTTACAGAAGGTTGCCAGGTTTCAGCAAGGGTATGATCCAGAGTGGACAAGCAGCAAAATATCGATCAACAGTTGATACCATTGTGTGGCTGTTGCCTGCTGAGCGAGGCAGCGTCTCCTGTAGTTTCTTGCTGAAGCTATTAAAAGCAGCCATGTATGCTGACTTTGGTGATACAACAAAAGGACAGCTGATAAAGAAAATAGGTCATCAACTAGAGGAGGCTTCTGTAAATGATCTTTTGATTCGTGCAGGGGAAGGAGAGACTATGATATATGATGTTGATTCAGTAAAGAAAATGGTCGAAGAGTTTCTGATGCGAGATCAGATTGCTGAGATTGAGTCAGAAGAAGGCCATGAGGTTCAGGAGATGAGAAAACCTGGGATTTTATCTGATGCTTCCAAGCTCATGGTGGCAAAACTGATAGATGGATATCTAGCTGAGATAGCAAAGGATCCAAATCTGCCCCTGTTGAAGTTTATTGAACTTGCTGAGATGGTATCTGGTATCTCTAGACCTGCTCATGATGCACTTTACAGGGCAGTTGACATGTATCTCAAGGTAATCTCGAGATTTTCTTTAAATTCGCATCAAAAGTTTTCAAAATATAATAAACAGCATGTTTTACCCCGCAAATCCACATTCATGATTGAAATAAAACACGTTCAGTGAGTGTAGCCAATCATAAAACTTGGGTGCATTCTATTTCTTAGTGGTTACTGATGTGTAGAGTGCTGCTGTTCTTTGATGCAGGAACACCCAGGGATCAGCAAGAGTGAGAGGAAGAGGATATGCAATTTGATGGACTGCAAGAAGCTATCAGTTGATGCATGCATGCATGCGATGCAGAATGACAGACTACCATTGCGTGTAGTCGTGCAGGTACTCTTCTTCGAGCAGGTCAGGGTGGCTGCGTCATCAGGCAGTAGCACTCCCGACCTTCCTAAAAGCATCAGGGATCTTAACAATGGGTCTCAAAGGAGCTCAAGGTCAACCACTACTAACACTGAAGAAGATTGGGATGCTGTGGCCACTGCTGATGAGCTCAAGGCTCTAAAGGAGGAGGTAGCTTCCTTGAGATTGGCTAATGGTAGAAATGGTGTAGATAAGGCTGCCAGTAACAAATTGAAAGGGATGCTTAAGTCGAAGAAGATCTTTACTAAGCTCTGGTCAAGCAAAGGAGAAAAGGGTGAGAAGAGTGGCTCGGATTCATCAGAGAGTACTGGTTCTGCTAACATGGAAGAAGCTAAATCTACACCTTCCAGAAATAGGAGGCATTCAGTCTCTTAGTAGAATTTAGTTATTATGCAGAATAGTTTTCTTGACATGTTTCTTTATCGGCCTTTTACCTATGTTAATGACTCCAACAGCTTGAAAAGAGCGGTGTTTTATCTTCTAAAAAGAGCAAAATGAAGTGTATACTTTGCAACGACAGTTTTTCTTTTTAAACAGATTTGCAGGGAAGAATAAATCTGTGAATATTACTGCTGCAATAAACGAGTATATTACAAATACTAGCAAGAACATCATGAATAGAATAAAAGTTTCCTGCTGACATAGATTATTGGAATTCCTTAGCAAATGGGAATAATTGAGAATCTAAATAGTTTTGATACGTTCATGTAAAAAATAAATTAAAAAAAAAAAGAGAGAGTAAAATGCGAGTTGAGTTGGGCCCTATTTTAATTGATTTGGCTTTCTTATGGATCCATGGTTTTATTTATTTGGGCTACACCTGACTTGCAAGTTCGGGCCACGATTTAAATGAATGGTTGGACCACTAAACTGGGCCGACTCTAGTTCAAGTTTGGGGTTGGAAGCATTCCTTTATCGTCTTTCTCACCGGTCACTGTCACTTGGCAGCCGGCACCGCCCTGTGTATATTTTACTGGAGAAACGGACAAGAAAAGTGCAGTGAAAAAGAGGTGAGGCTGCTTCGATGATAGACTAGGAATGTTTCAACCTTATTGGCATAAATCGAACAAAACAAGCTTAAGAATGATCGTAGTTTGCGCCGCATGTTCTCCACATAATCGACTCTTTGAATCCCACTTTTCTACACGTCGAGTGGGTATATATAATTCTTAGAGACATTAAGGAAAACCACAAAGCACTGCCTTTCCTTTTGACACTTTATTCTTTCTTATAACATGTTTACGTGGAATCTAATAATAAGTTATGATCCTTTAACTCCTAAAGCTTCATTAAATTTGTCAAAATCTTAACTGCGAAGACATAACTCACTGAAGCACCAAGATTCGAGAATGGTCAAATACAATTTCTCGTATTTTCAAGGAATTATATGCAAACAAACCTAGAGTTTTTAAACCCGGTTCAAGACCTAGGTCACTTGGATCAACCTCTGTTGTTTTGGTTAAAGAAACAAATAACCAACGAGTTACAAACAGATCTTTAACTTTCCAGATCTTGCCAGGTCGACTCATTAGGACAAACCAAGTTTTAAAACTATAAAAAACCCTAACATCTTTGTACTACTAACAGTAGCTAAGATCTAGATGTAATGCGGCTACAAGTTACCCAGAAAGAATATGGTTTTAATAATTTATGCAATCCAACGTTACTATGAAAGTTGCCAATAAGATAATCTTGTTGTTAATTACAATGAGTTGTAAGAACTGGAAGCTTGTAGTTTTGCTTGCCGTTTATCTCAAGGTAAATGGCCAGTCTAATGCCTAAAAACAGATTAAAATTGTCGCAATTAGTCTTATTTCCTATCGTTTATTACATAGGAAGTTACCAAAGTATAAAAAAACCAAGTGCCAAAAAATGTTCCATTTTTTCGTCAAATTGTTTCTTTCTTTTTTTCGCGGGGGAGGGCGGAGGGACTGTAAACTACGTACAAGACAAACCACTATTATATGGTTTACGAGTTCAGCGAGTTTCCCCTTGACATAGCCTTGAAAAATTAATTTTTTTAATTTAAAATTAATTTTTTTATATTATTTTGATTCCGTTAAGGTTAAAAATAAAAAATATATTTTTAAATAAAATATATTTTTAAAAACCACAACGTCTACACCCCCAAACTATTTTTTTTGTAATTACCCCCTCGAGAGCTTTTGGCAGTGCGTTCAAAAAGCGCTTCTGAAAAAATTTGAAATTTTTTTTGCTTTGAATTAATATATTTTTGATGTTTTCAAATCATTTTAATGTGCTGATCTTAAAAATGATTTTTAAAAAATAAAAAAAAATGATTGGCATACTTTTCTGAATGAAAAATATTTTGAAAAGCAACCACAACCACACTAACACTAGTAAGATATTAGCTTTGATTTCAAAGTCATATCTCCGTTCAATTTTGCTTCGTTACTTTTATCTTTTGTGGTTCATGGATAACATAATCAATTTGTTGAGGGCTTTCAAGTAACACACACACACACAAAGAGTCTTTTTTTTTTTTCCCATTTGGACGATTTCGGTTTGCTCGAGGTCGAAATTTGGACTAACCTCGTTTGACTTTCTAAGCCAAGGAGAAGACAGACACTTATAAAGAGAAGTGCATAAGCATGGTTCATAGAATTGAAAACGCCAAAAACAGTACCTCATTCTTATAGCTAATGTGAGAGCATTGGAGAGTGCTTTCTTGGCAACACGCATATATGAAGCCAAAAGTTATTTAGTTGCCAAAGCTTTTTTGAGATTTCATGTTTTTTTTTGCACATTTTAATCATTAGCTTATCATTTATGTCAGAATTAATTATGCACATTTTGATCAATTAATTAAGGCTTGTTTTGGGGGCATTTTTGTATTTTTATTATTTTTAGCACGGTAAAATCACGAGATTAACTTTTATTTCAGAATTGATTTAGGCTTGATTTAGGGGCAATTTTGTATTTTCAAGTAGGTTTTTTAGTTACAAGCATATTAGTAGAGAGGTAAATTGGCTTTCTAAATTAATTAAATAAATATATAAAATAACTTGTCAGGCGCATGAGAGAAGTTGTTGTGCTTCGGTGGCGCGTACGCCTTCATACGACCAAAACAATGCTTCTTTTGTATTGGATTCCTCACGAGGTCCTCTTCCATCCCAGGTGGCGCATGTTGAGTTTTGATTGATGGATATCATCAAAGCTGCTTTTTTATTGTCTCTCTTTTCTCTCCTCCCTTGAGATTCATGCCTTTTATTTAAAATCTCAGGGTAGTCCCCTTAGTTAGGTATATTTGGGTATTGATCTTTATTTTTTTGATTTGTTAATTTTTATCCTTGATCTTTTTGTAAGTTTTTTTTTCAATTGCATCCTTCAATCTAGATTTTTCATGTTTTTCTTTTAAAATTTGGTCCTGATTTGTTTTTTCTTTTCATTGTCTCTTTTATAAACTTTTAGTTTTTTTTTCAATTTTATCCTTTAATCAAAATTTTTAATTTGTTGATTTTTAAGATTTGGTCCTCATTCTTTTGGTGATTCTCATTCTTTTAATTATTTATGCCTGGCATTTAAAATCTCAAGGTAGTCCCCTTGGTTAGGTATATTTGGGTATCGATCCTCATTCTTTTGATTTGTTAATTTTTATCCTTGATCTTTTTGTAAGTTTTTTTTTTCAATTGCATACTTCAATCTAAATTTTTAAT
>Ga0307515_10016939_pt1 | contig 13319 bp, 2 predicted proteins | sample 17_EM_MG_FD_194513 | JGI IMG/M metagenome (GOLD analysis project Ga0307515, IMG submission 194513) | Populus trichocarpa ectomycorrhiza microbial communities from riparian zone in the Pacific Northwest, United States - 17_EM | ecosystem: Host-associated > Plants > Roots > Unclassified | place...
AGACAAATGGAATACCATTACACTTATAATAGTAATAGTAGGAAATACAGACAAGTCTATAAGCGAATATATCTAATTACTAATCTATAGACTTCGCCAACTATAGTATAGCCTTAGACCTACCTTATAAACTATAAACTTCCTCTATAATAAAATTGTCACTTCTTGCTAGGGAATACTAGTATATAAATATGCAGTCTCTAACCCACCGGATAACCTTAGAGCCCTTATTAATAAACTTTAATTGTCTATTATAGTATACGAAAAAGAGCATACGGAGAAGATATAAGCTTTCTTTACGGACCAACAATTTTATAGAAGAGACAATAACTATAACTGTAATAACTATAGCAACCACAGCAACCGATAGAGGCTATGTTACTCTATATATAATAAAAAAGGATATTACTTATAGAAATATACTAAGGAGAAGTAAGAAGAGTCTAAAGCTAAATTTAGGACTGCTAATAGAGACAGGTTTAGCAAATCCAGCGACTAATTTAAGAAATAACTTAATTAATATATTATAGACTACGAGGATAATAATATTAACTTAGAAGAAGAGCTTAAGGAAGCTTTCTAAGTATTAACTATTAACGCGAGTTATAAGGCAACTAATAAGAACTTATAACTAAACATTAACCACTTCTATACCTCCTTTAGCCAAGTAGAATAGCATAAAGTAATTTCTATAGCTGCTACCCTAGCCAATAAAGCCTTTAGCTATTTAGTTACAACCACAGATAATATAGTACCTCTTTACCTACAATATAACTATATCTATATCCCGCTATACTATAGACAACTTTATAGGTATAATAATTAATATAGAAGCATCTAAACGATCTACAGTAGGATATAGCCAATTCTTAGCATTTTAGAGACTCGATACTAATATATAGCTTAATACTACCATATAAGGCATAGTTAACGTATAGTTTGGCATTAGATTAACCTCATTAATTAAATTAGCTAAAATAACCACCCTAATTAGCATAATTAAGTTTCACATTATTAAGGGTCGACACCCCATTTTTACTCTACTTAGTAGATATAGACTACCTATAAGTGTACTTTAACAACCTAAAAAATATGCTAATCACCCCTTAGAGCGAAGTACCGGTTATACGCCGCTTTAGCCACCCTTTCCTACTTTAGAAAATATCCCTATACAATTACCTAACTAAGTTATTTAATTAAAACCCTTGCTACTTAACTAATATCGAATTAAGACAATTATATCGTCGCTTTAGCCACCCTTTAGTTAAGCGTCTTGCACAAATACTTAAACGCTTACGATATATTATTAACAGTAAGACCTTAGATCATCTTATACGCTACTACTACTATTATTAAAAACATAGAAAGTCGCCTAGTAGATTCAGATTTACCTTATATAATAATATTAACTTTAACTATTTAATTATGGTTAATATTATATATATTAATAGCGCACCCCTTTTATATATCGTTAATAAAGGAATACGATTTTAAACTGGCAGATAGCTGTAAAGTATTAGCGCTAAGCATATATAGGATATATTATAAATATACTAGATTAATACATACCTAGGACCCCCTAATATTATTACACACAATATAGGCAAGAACTTTATAAGCAAGAAATTTAAACAATACGCCATAATACTTAGAACAGCTATAAAAAGCGTACCTATTAAAGCCCATAATTTAGTTAAAATAGTAGAACGCTATTATAGCCCCCTCCGTTATATATACCACATTATTATTATAGAACTACCGGATATTGGTAAGGACATAGCTCTATAAATAGCTTTTAAAGCAATTAATAATTCCGCAGGCCCTAACGGCCTTATACCTACCTTACTAGTATTCGGAGCTTACCCACGTATAATGGAATCCGACGTACCTAATCCTATAGTTGCATAATAAGCAGCAGCTCTTAAAAAGGCTATAGAAGAAGTTAAGAAGCTTAGAGCTAAGCGCTAAGTAGTAGATGCCCTTAACATGCGTAGCGGACCTAAGATAACTGCGATTTATAACCTACCACTTAACTTACTCGTATTAGTATAGAGAGAAGGACCTATAGGCTAACCTAGTTACTAGTCTGGTCCATATAACCTACTTAGCATTAAAAATAAGACCTATATTATATAACTTCCCTATAGACCCACTAACTTCCATAGCACGATTATAAAACTATATTTAGTAGACCCTAAAATTATAAAGAATACGCAGCTAGAAAATAATAAGAGCGAACTACCTTAAACTAAGCCTAGACCCTTACCTTAAACTAAGCCTAGACCATAACCTATTAAGTGTAAAAGAGGTAAACTATATAAGTACCCTATTAAAGCTAATACCGCGAACATTTTAATATATCTATAAGATAAGGATAATAATCAACTTATAAATTCTAATTAGTTTATAGTATTACGCCAAAAGGAGATTAAGGGATTACTTAAGAAAGGAGTTTTTAAACTAGTTAACCCTAAAGATATACTACAAAGTAATAGAGTATTTAACTCTAGATTTATTAATAAGATTAAGAACCCCAGTACCGATAAAGCCTTTAAGAAGTTAAGACTAGTTATATAGGCATATAATAACCTAGAAAAAGACCTTATACTAACCTAATTACCTATAATCTAACAAGTTAGCTAACGCCTTATTCTCTACATTATAGCTATAACTTAAAATAATAGTATATATCTCTACCTATGAGATATTTTATAGGCCTATATATAATTAGCCATAAAACTAAATTAAGACTTCTATATTAGAGCACCTCTTAAACTTAGTACGGCGCTTAGAGTCTTATAAGGCACAATTTTAAAGGTTATTAGACCTTTATATAGCATTCCTAAGGTATTACAGCGACTTAGTCAATTAAGGCACAAGCGCCGTAGAACGTATGCAAGCCTATATAATTAGTAGTCTATAAACCCAGTGTAACGAAACCTTGTAGCAAGTACTACGGTAGGTCCTGTTAATAGGCTAGGTGTGTAGGTAATACAAGTAAAAGTCAATAACGTAATAATAACTAGTAGAGTGATTGCCCAATAGATTAACTCTAATTGTATTCTAAGAATTACTACAAGGAAGGAACTATCTAGGTAGGGACTATAGTCCTTTAAATACCCGACCGTACTCTTAAGAAATCCTCCTTATATATAATATACGTATTATATATAAGGTATATAAGTTCCTCCCATTCCTCTTATTTAATACGTAGCACGTTATATAACCTTAGCCTACTATTCCTCGTTATATAGTTCTATTAGTTCCATCCTAAACTGTGCTTATATTAACTAACTAGCTTCTTCTAACTCTTCCCCAAGTAGTTATAACATTGTACTTAAAGCGTCCGTAATACTATCTCCCTCCTCTTTATCTTCGTCCTTAAAGATTTCTAATATCTTTAAGTTATTTACTAAAGGTATAATATCCATCTAATTAATTTAGTTAATATCTTTACTTATTATACCTAAAGCATCTCCTTCCTTATACACGCAACGTTGTGCTCACACTATTGCGGCTATACTGTTACTTAGTAAGATCATACTATCTCTATGTTCTCGTTATACGAAAAAGGGGTTAGTTTATATTACGTTAGCGAGCCCTTCCTTACGGCAACCCTCCTCTTACTTAGAGTGCACTAAGGTAAACGTTTAATTATCCTGTAATATTCGTTCTACCTTTAACGCTAAGTATACGCGTCCTATAACTCTTAATAGTCTCTAAGTTCCCTAAGTAATTTATTATAAGGTCTTGTGTTTAAACTGTCGCTATAAAGCTTAATAGTAACTTAGCGTAGGCTCTTACTAAGCTTAAGTGTTCTCGGGATGCGGAGCAGAAGGCCCTAAATGCTTATATTACGGCGTCTGCCCGACTACTTTGTCTTAAAAAGGTATATAAAAAGGTCCGTTTTAAGGAGTAGAAGCTTATAAAACAAGGTCTATAGGAACTTAGTAATAAGAGGGCTAGTCCTCCCTTAGTTAAATAGGGAACAGCTCTAAATAGTTTAGTAACTGTTCCTCCTGGGTCCCCTTTAAGTAATTCGTTCTTTAACAATTCTTCCTTAATAATGTTATCTAACTTACTCTCTTTTAATACTCTTATACCTTTTCTATAGCGTTTTTTAGATTTTCTAGTAGTTTCTAGATAGTCTTATTATAGCCTATCTACTTAACCTCGTACTATATTTTATTGTCGACGTTCTTATAACTAACGATCTTTAAAACTTACCATTTATCTTCTTCTTGCCCTCTATACATGTCTGCCTTATAGCCTAGTAGCTTAATATCTCTATATACTGGTTCTAGTATTGTAATATACTATATAGGGTAGATCTTTATTTTAGCTAGTAGGTTTAACTTAAATATAACTGGTAAAATCTTCTATATAATTTTAAAAGGTCCTAGCCTAACGTAGTCTAACTTCTTACTTAGTTGTTAACTTTTAAAATTTTTGTGTAGTAGCCATACTTTATCTCCCTCCTTAAGGTCTAGTCCCTTAGATTTCTTAGCATCGTAGTACCTTTTTATTCTTTATTATACTACCTTTACTGTTTCTATAAGGTCTGTATAAAGATTTATTAGTGTCTTTATTCTCTACTTAGCTATACTACTTATTTTCTTTACTTAGCGTAGTAATAATAATGTTCTTAGCTTATATCCGTAATTTGCCTTAAATAGTAACGTACCCATTCCTTCTTGTGGTATTATATTATATATAAATTATATAACTAGTAATAATAATACCCAATTATTCTATATATAACTAATATAGTGCCTTAGATACTGTTCTAGTGTCTAGTTTAATCTTTCCGTTTAACCGTCTGTTTATAGATAATATGCGGTAAAAGTTGCTGCTTAAACTCCTTGTTCTGCCAAGAATACCTCCTAAAATGCTGCTATAAATCTTAGATCCCTATCTAATATAATTTTATTTAGTGCTCCGTGTCTTATAAACACTTCTTTAATATAAATTCTAGCAATATCTTCCGCTAAGATTTCTTCCATATACGCTATAAAGCATCCCTACTTTGTAAGCTTATCTACTATTACTAAGATCACGTTATAATCTTATCCGGTAATAGGATTTTTTAACTTTAGTAACTTAATAATAAAGTCCTATAATATAACCCCCTATAGTCTCTCTAGTATTTTAATAGGTTATAGCCCTCTGTATAGCTTATGCCTTATTAGTTTATTTTTTTTAGTAATCTAGATACTCCTTTATAACCTTCCTAGCTATTCTCTAGATTCTATTAATAATATACTCCTCTTAGAGTCTTAATACTAAGCCCGTGGCTCCATTATATCCTTAAGTTATCCCCTTATAGAAATCTTCCATAAAGTGCTCTACTATACTTCTTAGAATATACCTTACCTCTCTGTGCTTATATAGTATTTCTTCTCCTAGATATTTCAACTGTTCTTCTAGTTGTGCTTTAAAGATCCTCTAAGCCTAAAAGCTTTCTAGTAACTCGTAAACTTAATCTAGTTTCTCCTCCTAAGTTACTGCGATTTTTGGATAATTATATCTAATCAATCTATCTGTATCTTTTCGCAATAAAGCCCCTAATAGCTTCTTATCGTTCTATAGTTTAGCCCTTCTGCTTAGAGTATCTGCTCGTGTATTATCTATACCCTTAGTATACTAAATCTTAAAATAGTATTCTATAAGCATCTCTACCCATCTAACTTATCTTTAGTTAAGTTCCTTTATTATTAGAAATCCTGTTAAGTTTTTATAATCTGTCTTAACTATACCTTATAAGAATGCTCTCTATTCCTTTAATGCTGTAACTATACCTAATAACTCCTTGTTATAGATGTTATAGTTTAACTCTAGTAGTATTATCTTCCAACTATAGTAGGCCACTAGGTGCTATTTATCTTAATATTTTTATATAAAGTATACCCCTAGTATAAAGTCTAATGTATCCGTTTCTATAACCGTTTTTAGTCCTAGTTAATAGATCTTAAGAACTAGCTCCTGGGTAAACAACCTCTTAATTTCCTTAAACAGTTCTTATTATTCCTTCCCCTATACCTATAGTTCTTCTTTCTTTATTAGTCTTGTAAATGGCTTAGTATTTGCTAACCACTATACTATAAACCTTTTACAGTAATTGCAAAACCCTAGAAACGATCTTAACTATATAACGTTCTCTAGTTCTTACTAATTCACTATAGCCTCGATCTTTTTTAGATCTATACTAAGTTGGCCTAATTTAATAATAAATTTAACGAAATCTGTCTTCCTAGTAAAGAATTTATATTTCTTAATTGCTACTAGTATTTGTTCTTCTTATAGTCTCTTTAAGACCCATTTAACATGCTCTCTATATTCTTCCTTAGTTATTAAGTAGATAATAATATTGTTAAGGTATACCATAATAAATTTATCTAAGTGTTCTCCTAATACGCTGTTAATTCGCTTTTAAAACGTTACTAATACGTTTATAAGCCCGAATTATATAACTAATGGCTTATATAGTCCTTCCTTTGACCTAAAGGCTGCTTTCTATTTGTCGCCTTCCTTAATTCTAATCTAATAGTATGCCTATCTCAGATCTATCTTCGTAAAGATTTGTGCGTTACCTATCCTGTCTTAAATTTCGCTAATTAAGGGTAAAGGATACCTATCCTTCCTTATAATGCTGTTTAACTATCTATAGTTAATATATAACCTAAGTTTTCCATTTTTCTTTAGTACGAATAGTACTGGATAACCCGCTAATGATTGTGATGGTCTAATATATCCCTTTTATAAGTTTTCCTAGATAAACTCTTTTAGTGCTCTACCTTCCTCTTTAGTAAGCTTATAGATTGGAAAGAACCTTAGACTTATTCCTAGTTCTAATTCTATCTTATAGTCCTATACTATATACTTTAACAGCTTTTTACTTTCCAGTAACCATAACTTTTTACCATACTTATAGTATCTCTTTAGTACGTAATTTAACACTTTTTAGTTTCTTTATATGTCGCTCTAACTTAGTACTATACTAACTTAGTTTATTATTACATCTTACGGCGTTAAGTATTTTTAATATTAACCTAACCTGTAACCTAATTGATCTTTAGATTGTATTCTTATAACTAAGGCATTCCTAGTACTGCCTTATTATTCCCTAACGGTAATATATTAAAAGATATCTTAATTTATCTCCCTTTAATGGTTAACTAAATAGGTCCTATTTTAAGATTAATAATGCCTCCTCTATAGGCTATTAGATCTCCTAAAATTATTACTAATAAGTAAAAATGTTCTTTCTTTTATATGGTAACCTTATTCTTCTAACTACTGCTAGTAAGATATAGTTCCTTATTACTCTACTATCTATTAGTACTTTAAACTATTAATCTTACTATTTAACTTATAAGTTTAAGTGTTATCCTTAAATTCCTTTAAGGGTTTAAGGCTCTATTACTGGTTCCCTTTAATCCTATAGGCCTCTACTTTTTCTAACTATTAGCTGCTTAATCCTGTTTATACTTAGTCTACTTTTAGCTAATACTTAGTTCGCTTCTTATCTTTAATATACCATAAATAGGTATTTTCTGGATATTTCCACTACTATTATCTATTTAGGTATTCTTCCGTAAGGAATCTTTCTAGTTAAAGTATTAAGTCCCCTTATTCTTAAACTTCTATAGGTTGCCAATTATATATATACTTAGTATTTCTATATTTCGCTTTATCCGGTGCCTAATATATCCTTACTAGGTATTTCTGGTTCTTATCTTTGGGTACTCTATATATATTATATATATTATCTATATATACAATCCACGCTAACGTATAATATACTTAGTGTCTTAGGTTAACTCTTAGCTCGTCTTTATTCTTAAGTTTAAACCTCTTTTATATTAATCTAAGCGTTATAACTTTACTTATAGATACTAAAATTTACCTCTCGCTTCTCTAGTCCTCTAATTACTCCTTTAGATCTTTTAATATTATAATTAAGGCTCCCTTAATATAAGTTATAGCCTTTTCTATAATTGGGTGGTCTTAGATAACTTTTTTTATCTAGCCATATATAGAAATCTTCCCATTTGTCGTTATATCGCTATTTATACTACTTTTAGTATAACCCTCTAAGTATATATAGTGTGTCCGTTAAGAAGTATCTCCTTATTACTGCGTTATAACAGCCTTTTATATATCGTTCTTTAAACCTAGTTAGAATTCCTAGATCCTCTTCTTATTCTAGTTTAATAAGCTACTTAGCTCTTAATATACCCACCTTAGGCCTATTAGTAATTCTTTATATAGGTACTTTGTCCCTTATACGTCCTAATATGCTAAATCTTTTATTTAGTTTTTATTCTTGCTATAAGGTAATCCTTACTCTAAACTCCTCTATAGTTTCTTTTTTTTATATCTTATAAGTAGATCCTTAAAGTCTTCTTACTTCTTAATTCCTTTATTAATAGTCCTTATTCGTGTATTAAAGTCTTAGTTTTATAGGATTCTTAATCCTAAGCTAGCTTCTTTCTTAAGCTTTACTCTTACCTTAGTCCAACTAGGCTTAGGTGTTTTTATCTTATCTTAAGAATCTTAAATCTTACTTATTTTGTTTTAAGAGTCTTATACCTTTAGGAAACTCTATCCTAAGCTTATTCGTATTTTACTAAATTAAGCTACTACCCTACTTTATTAGTTTTTGTCTGTTATGGGTCCTTAGGTATACCTTATCTTATTTTAAAAATCTTAGTTATCTTTTATCTCTTTTTAAGAATCTTAAGCCTTTAGCCTTTTGCTTTTATTGAGTAGTAAATTAGCACTAGTAGTTGTTTGCTTGCTTAATCTTTATAAAATACTCTTCCTTCCGTTTTATAAAGCGATAGATACCGTATCTAACGGTGTTATAATTCTTATTACTAAACCTTGCTTTATAGCGGTCTCAGTTTCTACTTCTATTATAGCGTTATTAAGGTTTAGATACCCCTAGTTGGTTCCCTTATTTCCCTTATCGCTATTAGTTAATAAGTACCCTAACTCTATTACTATTATTACTAATCTTTATCTATATATTACTATAATGTCCTAATCTAGCTTATAGAGTTAATCTTACTCTTTATCTAACTCTTTAGTTCTTTTAAGTTCTTTTAACTCTGGCTCCTGTGGCTAATAGCTTACGCTATACTTAGCGTCTTTATAAATCTGGTATGCGTTATTATAATAAAACGTAAAACTTCTAATTAAATACTCTTTTATTCCTTATAATATACTATTATCCCTTTATATATATGTGTTGTTTACTAGTCTAGTTCCCTTTATTATATAGTAACTCTAATTATCTTTATAATTCCTCGCGAAATAACCTTATTTCCTGCAATTTATATAAGCTCTGTCTCTAAACTATTAACTTTACTATAGAGTCCGCCTAAACGTCTTCTGCTACTAAGATCCCTAGTTTAGCCTCTGCTCCTTAGTCCTATAATTACTTAATCCTTAACCTCTAGGTTTCTATAGTTTTTTAGCCTATCTTTTATAGGTTTCCTTAGTACCGCTTAGGTCTATTAGCTTTACGCTATACTATAGTTTCTAACTTAGCTTGGGTCGCTACGCACTCTACGTCCTATATAACTGTAGAACTCTATCCTAACCTCTTTTAGTCTGTTTCCTTTAATAGATCCTATTATTGATCTTTATTACTTAATCTATTAGTTCCCTTAGGGTATCTATATTTTTTATTAGAATAATTACGTCCTAGACTTTAGCCTTAAGTCCTTGTTTATACTATGCTATAAGCGCCCTATTATTCTACTTAACTTATATAGCTAGCGTTTAGAACTACGTTATGTACTTAATTACTAAGGTTTATTATATAATATCTTAGAGTTTTCTTTCCGCTGTAGTTGTCGCCTCTAGGTCTCCAAATATCTATATAAGTCGCTCCGTAAACCCTTTTTAACTTAAGAATATAAACTATACGTCCTAATTAGTGGTTATTATTCTATTAGCTTATATTTCTATAAGGTAAGACTTAAACTATTTAAGTGCTCTTCTTAATAGGAATAGTCCCGCATAAGCTATTCGATCTATAGGTATTGCTAGCTTTACTCCTTCCTACGCAACCTTAAAGTGCATTTATGTAAGAAATCCCTTAAGCTTTAATCTTTCTCCTAAGAATCTCTTAATCGATAGTAACTTAACCTTTACTGCCCTTATCCCGTTAATCCTATTTTTAAGTATTATATTATTCTCTATTAACTAGTTAACTATTTCTTATAACTATCTAACTGTTACAGGTTATTGCGAGTTAGTGTCCGCTATACTAGTGTCTCCTCCTAACCTTAAAGTAGTTGCTGCCGTTAATAGCGTTATAGTAGCTACTTTTGGTATATAACGGAACCTTGTAGTAAGAACTACGGTAGGTCCTGTTAATAGGCTAGGTGTGAAGGTAATGCAAATAAAGTCAATAACGTAATAATAACTAGTAGAGTAGTTGCCTAATAGATTAACTCTAATTGTATTCTAAGAATTACTGTAAGGAAGGAACTATCTAGGTAGGGACTATAGTCCTTTAAATATACAACTATACTCTTAAGAAATCCTTCTTATATATAATGTACGTGTTATATATATTATACGTAGGCGTATAATGCGTATACCGCGTATACTGCGTATAATATTATGTAACTTGCTTACTATCCTTCGTTATATAGTTCTACTAGTTCTATACTGGACCGTGCTTATATTAACTAACTAGCTTCTTCCAACTTTTCCCTAAGTAGTCATAATATTATACTTAAAGCGTCCGTAATACCATCTCCCTCCTCTTTATCTTTGTCCTTAAAGATTCCTAATATCTCTAAGTTATTTACTAGAGGTATAATATCCATCTAATTAATTTAGTTAATATCGTTACTTATTATACCTAAAGCGTCTCCTTCTTTATAAGCGCATTATTATGCCCACACTATTACTGCTATACTGTCGCTTGGTGAAATAATACTATCTCCATATTCTTATTGTGTGAAAGAGGGGTTAGTTTATATTGCGTTAGTAAGTCCTTTATCTTAGCAACCTTCCTCTTATTTAAAGTGCACTAAATTAAACGTCCGTTTATCTTATAACGTTCGTTCTATTTCTAACGCTAAGTATACACATCCTATAACTTTTAATAGTTGTTAAGTGCCCTAGTTAATCTGTCTTAGGGTCTCGTGTTTAAACTATTGCTGTAAAGCTAGAGAGTAATCTAGCGGCCGCCCGTAATGAACTTTGTTATTCTTCTAAAGAGACCGCGCTAGCTCTTAAGGCCTAGCGTTATACCTTTAAGTCTTAATAGAGCGCCTTTGCTTATCTTTAACGGCTTAAGAAGGTTCGTAATAAGGTCCGTTTTAAAAAGTAGAAACTTATAGAATAAGGTTTATAGGAACTTGGTGACGAGAGGACTGGTCCTCCCTTAACTAAATAGGGAACAACTCCGAATAGCTTAGTAGCTATTCCTCCTAGGTCCCCCTTAAGTGACTTGTTTTTTAATAATCCTTTTTTATTACTGCTGTCTGACCTAATCTCTTCCAATACTCCTATACCTTTTCTATAGCGTTTTTTAAATTCTTTAGTGGCTCCTAGGTAGTCTTATCGTAGCCTATCTACTTAACCTTATACTATATTTTATTGTCTACGTCCTTATAACTAATAATCCTAGAAACTTGCTATTTGTTTTCTTCTTACCCTCTATACGTGTCTGCTTTGTAAATTAGTAGCTTAATATTCCCATATACTGGCTTTAGTATTGCGATATATTATATAGGGTAGATCTTTATCTTAGCTAGTAGGTTTAATTTAAACGTAACCGGTGAAATCATTTTTATAATTTTAAAAGGTCCTAGTCTAACGTAGTCCAATTTCTTACTTAGTCGTTAACTCTTAAAATTTTTGTGTAGTAGCTATACTTTATCTCCCTCCTTAAGATCTAGTCCCTTAGATCTCTTAGCATTGTAGTACCTTTTTATTCTCCGTTATACTATCTTAGCTATTTCTATAAGGTTTGTATGAAGATTAATTAAAGTCTCTATTCTTTACTTAGCTATACTATTTGTTTTCTTTACTTGCTGTAGCGATAATAATATTCTTAGTTCGTACCTATAATTCGCCTTAAATAGTAATGTACCTATTCCTTTTTATGGTGTTGCATTATATATAAACTATATAACTAGTAATAACAATACCTAATTATTTTATACGTGATTAATATAATATTTTAGATACTGTTCTAGTGTCTAATTTAATCTTTCCGTTTAACTGTCTGTCTGCGGATAATATGCGGTAAAAGTTACTGCTCGCACTCCTTATTCTACTAAAAATACTTCCTAGAATACTGCTACGAATCTTAAATCCCTATCCGATATAATTTTGCTTAGTGCTCCATATTTTACAAATACTTCTTTAATATAAATTCTAGCGATATCTTCCGCTAAGATTTCTTCTGTGTATGCTATAAAGTATCCCTACTTTATAAGCTTATCCACTATTACTAAGATTATATTGTAATCTGTCCGGTAATAGGGTCTCTTAATTTTAGTAACTTAATAATAAAGTCCTATAATATAACCTCCTATAGTTTTTCTAGTATTTTAACTGGTTATAGCCCTCTATATGGCTTATACCTTATTAGCTTATTCCTTTAGCAATCTAAATACTCTTTAGTGACCTTTCTAGCTATCCTCTAAATTCCGTTAATAATGTATTCTTCTTAAAGTCTTAATACTAAGCCTATAGCTCCGTTGTGTCCCTAAGTTGTTCCTTTATGGAAATCTTCTATAAAATACTCTACTATGCTTTTTAGGATGTATATAGCTTCTTAGTTTTTATATATATTTATCTATAGATCTTCTAGTTTTACTTCTAGAATTCTTTACGCCTAAAAGCTCTCTAGTGTCTTATAGATCCTTTCTAACTTGTCTTCTTAAGTGGCTGCGATTTTTAGATAATTGTACCTAATTATTCCGTCTATGTCTTTTCGCAGTAAAGCCCCTAATGGCTTCTTATTGTTTTATAGTTTAGCCTTTCTACTTAAAGCATCTGCTCGTGCATTGTCTATACCCTTAGTATACTAAATCTTAAAATAGTAGTTTATAAGTATCTCTGCCCATCTAACCTATCTTTAGTTAAGTTTCTTTATTGTTAAGAATCCTGTTAGGTTTTTATAGTCCGTTTTAACTATAAATAGTTTCTCTATTCCTTATAAGAACGCTCTCTATTTCTTAAGTACTATAACTATATCTAATAACTCCTTATTATAGATGTTATAGTTTAACTCTAGTAGTGTTATCTTCTAACTATAGTATGCTACTAGATGCTATCTATCT
>Ga0307515_10016940_pt1 | contig 13319 bp, 3 predicted proteins | sample 17_EM_MG_FD_194513 | JGI IMG/M metagenome (GOLD analysis project Ga0307515, IMG submission 194513) | Populus trichocarpa ectomycorrhiza microbial communities from riparian zone in the Pacific Northwest, United States - 17_EM | ecosystem: Host-associated > Plants > Roots > Unclassified | place...
AAGCTCTGCGTACGGAGGCTATGCACGAAGCTCTACACGAAGCTCTGCACGAAGCTCTGCACGAAGCTCTGCACAAAGCTCTGCGTACGGAGGCTCCGCGTACGGAGGCTCTGCCGAAGCTCTGCGTACGGAGGCTCTGCCGAAGCTCTGCGTACGGAGGCTCTGCCGAAGCTCTGCACGAAACTCTGCGGGAGGCTCTGCATAACGGCTTTTATCGGATGAAGAACTCTGTCGATTAAAGCAGGCTCTAGAAGCTCTCTATATATATAGGGTAGGGACCAAAAGACTGACGATGACGCTGACAACGCTTGCCACTGTGGACGTCGCTACTTACTTAGTAATAGGTAATAGAAATAGGTAATAAGACATACAATGGCAAGAAACAGAGTGTTAGTTATAAGGTGGTACCTAACAGTGACCTCAACATTCGATAGCTTTGCGTACGACAGTTCTGCGTACAACGGTTCTGCGTACAACGGTTCTGCGTACGACGGCTCTACTACGGAGACTCTATATAAAAGCTTTGTGCAGAGCTTCGTGTAGAGCTTCGTGCGGAGCCTCCGTACGCAGAGCTTCGTGCAGAGCTGTTGGAAAACAAGCCCGCAACGATATCACGTGATGAGACTTGTGGGAGAAAGCTCTTGGCAGGAATCTGACCAATCAGACAACTTCGACCGGCGGTCAAAGTTCCTTGAAATCTCTTTAACCACCTATATAGAAAATAAGCAATACACAGAGTTTTTAGCTACATAACCTTAATTTAACAGGTTATGAGCCCGGGTTTGCGCCTGATGAGCTAAATCTAATTGCTTTATTATTGTTACGATAATTGCTGTCGCAATATTACCACACGGGCGTTAACAGAAGTTGGTGAACGTTTACCAACTTATAACGCCAAAAACCTATAATAAGCAGCTACGTAGCTACTGACGGACTCTACGCCGAATGCACAAGAGGATCCTACCGAGGACGAGCCTAATATAGTCCGTAACTAAATAGCGGCACCGGAGGCTTAGGAGGACCTCTCATTTAGTAAATAACTTTACTATCGTTATTATAGAACGATAGAGTTTCGAGAATAAAGCTTTATGATATCCGCATCAGTGGGGGATTAAAAGAAGCTTATTAGAACTGCCTACACCAGCTAAGGAATATATTGAGTTAAAAAACCTATACTTCCTATAAAGGAAACCAATCTAATAACGTTGTTTCTAACAAGGCCTACAGACTACCTACTACAAACTACCTATAATTAAAGCCCCGCTAATATGAGCGACGAATGTACCGCCTAAGCCTCTATTCGAAAGCTCGTTAAACGGAAAGACTAGCCGATGTTTAGTATTAATATACAAAACCACCTCCGATCTAAGAACATTAAGTAGGTCCTTAATGATCCACCGCGGCCTCTTCTTATACTAGAGTTAATTAAGGAGAAATGGGCAGACTTGGGCTTTACTAGTAAACAGCTAAAAATTAAACTAGCTAAGCTAGTAAAGGAACGGGAGAAATATAAGGAACAGCTAGCCTATACAGCTGGTTTTATTAACTAGAGCGTTAGTAATATCTATAAGCCGTTTATATTAAACGCTAAACGGGCACTTGAAAAATGGAAGGCCTTAAAAGAACGTTTTAAGGATCTTAATCCGGCAGCTGTTACCAATATTATGGCTACCCTCTTTACTAAACGTGTACAAGACTTTAAGAATATAGAAGAGTTTGTCTCCTATATTATATTAAACCTTAATTATCTTATTAAAATAAACTAACCTATTAACTACGAACTCCTTGCCTAAGCGGCCCTTCTATATAGGGTCAACTCTACTAAATACGCTTAGTTTAAAACAATAAAACGAATAAATTGGATATAGGAAAATACTAACCCGCGAGCTTTAGGCAAGGAACTTATTATTTTTAACAGCGAACTTAATTAAGAAGTCTCTACACTAGTAGCACAATTAAACGATAGAGGGTCTATAAAGAGAAAAATAGCACTAGTTAGGACATATAAGCACCCTAACTGCGTAAGATTTAATAGAACTACGCACTATAAAGAAGACTATTAGGAGAGGAAGCCAGACAATGCTCTAAAGGAGATTGGCAATAAGATCCGCGTAAGGAAGAGGCCTAGGACTTAAGCGTCTGTCTAGCTTAACAAATATTCCAGTTAAGCTAAGCTTAACGCAAATCTATAACAAGAGCTTGCAGCAGCGGTAGTATAAGCTTAACTAAGTAGGTACGACTTTATCCTTAATACCGCCGCTACCGTCTACTGCTGTAAAGATCGCGAACTTCTTTTTAACTACGTTAATAATAACACCTCATTAGGGACAGTTGGTCCCTATAGGGCTCGTTTAGTAGGTAAAGGGTCCGTCTCTATATAAACCGCACTACCTAATAGAAGCTATGGAAGCACGCTTACTATATATAATGTTTTTTACGTACTATATTTACTAGCAAACCTTCTATCTAAAGGCCGACTTAAGGAAATAGGCGTCTTCTTTAATAATAAGACTCACGAACTTGAATATAACAATAAGGTAATAGGATACGCGCCTAAAGTTTAACGACTCTACCCGATTTAATAGTACAACTATTTGTTAGAATCGGTCCTCTATATAATTAAAGACGATAAAAGCCTACTTATTTGGCATTACCGATTTGGCCACCTTAACTATAATGACCTTAAACGCTACCTAAATGAACTCGGTATTAAGTTTAATAACGTTAGTAATGAATACTATAAGCCCTGCGCTTAATCTAAAGCTAGAAAGAAGTATAATAAAATACCTTAGGAACGAGCTATATGGCCGTTTTAATTTATCTATACGGATCTAGTGGGATATATTACCCCCGTTAGCTTTAAAGGTGAAAGATACTACGTGTCTTTTACCAACGACTATACGAGGTTTACTATGGTTTATACTATCTGTACGAAGGACAAGTGGCTCGGTACTCTATAGAGGTACTATAACTAGATCCACACTAAATTCGACCTTAAAATCGCTAGAATTCGTACCAACTATAGAGTAGAGCTTTATAGTAAGAAAGCAACGACCTAGATAGACAATCTAGGTATAGAATTTAAACCTACCGCCTTATACGCTTAGGAAGAGAACGGAGTAGCGAAGCGCTCACAGCGAACCTTTACTGAAATTACTCGCTTAATGATTTTTGCCGGCAATATACCAGATTTTCTGTGGCCTAACGTACTTCTTATAGCTATATATATTAAAAACAAACGCCCTATAAGAGCTCTTAGTGGCATATTACCTTATGAAAAACTTAAGGGTAAACGTCCCTTAGTACACTACCTACGGGCTTTAGGATCTACTATCTACTCCCTTATAGCCGAAGAAGATGTCACGGCACTGACCTGACGCGTACTGTTCCGTACTGTCTCGTACTGTTTCCTACTATTGGCTGGCCCACTACTAGCGCCTTGGCGGCTGGCCCTACTAATTGTGTACGATACCCCCTTTTACCTTCTTCTCCTCTTTATACTATAATGTAGTTATTTAGCCTACTTACATTATAGCACTGTGATAGTTTGTGGTATCTCTAATTACGCCCCATCGCGACCTTTGTTTTCTTTCTTTTTTTAGTATATTGTTTCCGTTTTCCCTAGTGTAATTGCGACCTGGTGTAACCAATAATACCATACCGCAGTCCTAGCACAGTCCTAGACAATCTTAGTATAGTCTTAGATAATCTTAGCATTATAGCCAGCTTTATAAGATTTCAATTACCTTACCTAGATCCCTTAAAATGGGCGACTATAATATGGATAATACCCCGTTAACGAACCCACGTAAAGCGCTCGCCTGCCTCTTTAATACCTCCTATACCTACATTACCTAGACAATTAGGAGTGGTCTGGAGTACCCTAAGGACCTTAATGTGGCAGAAACCTTCTAGCACCTCTCTATATGTATAACCTTTTTAACTAACGTTAAGAACGGTCTCTAAGCCGTTTATAATAAAGGCCGAACTATAAAGTCCTAACTTAAAGAAACTTAGCATAAAATCGACTCCCTTAAGACGCTTAAACTATGTGTATAACAATATAAATAGTAAGCCTTTGTATATACTGAGACTATATAAAGTCTAAGCTCTTAGATTACTATACTTACCTAAACTATTACCGATAAGAATATAGCTACTAGCTCTCCTCTTTTAACCAAGCCCTAGAGAAAAAAGTATAAAGTAAAAGATCTAACCCCGTTTAATGGTAAGGGATCACTAACTGAAAAATAAGAAAAATTTAAGATATGGGAAATAAAGATCTAAGGCGTTTTCTAGAGGGATATAAAGTGCTTTAAGACCCTAATGGACGAAGTCCTTTATATATTAGATATGCTGACAGATAAGGCCTATAACTATGTTAAGTACGGCCTTAATACACTACGTATATACCTAAATAACTTAAGTAAATAGACCTTCTCCGACTAAGAGTCTATATTTATATATATGAGGAAGCACTATAAGACTATAGATATAACCTAAGCGGCCAAAAATAAGTTAGATACCTTAATCTAAGGTGAGCGTAACTACTGGTCCTGGAAAGTAGAGCTTAATGAGTTAATAATTAAAGCAAATAAGACTGAGGAACAAAAAGTGGATTTACTTAAGAAGAATATCTCCTCTAAGATAAAGGACCTAGCCCTTACCCTTAGCTGTAAGATTAACGATGCTAACTATAAAGGCTGAAGTGAGCAGATAGATATGTTCGCTTATAACCTATAAAACCACGCCTACTATACTAAGCTAAATACCGCTAAGCTAAGTACCGCTAGCGGCTATAGACCTATACTACCTAACAATAATACCTTAGCACTGGTACCGTAGAATGACCTAATGGACCTTAATACTGTTAAATTTAGCGGCGGTAGTAGTGGCCTCCCTAACGACGTTTAAAGACACCGTATAGATAATAGACTCTGTATGGCGTGTGGTTAACCTAGCCACTAGAAAGATGCTTACGACCCTAAGAGAAACCTAAATCCCCTCCCGATGCCACTATACTAACCCCCTCTAAGCCGCGGTAGATTCTTTAGTAGAGGGGATAGTAACCAAGATAGTAACCGCGGATGGGGACGTGGGTTTGGACACAGAAACCTATCCCTATAATTCTCTTTCCTAATGCAGCCCTAGCTAATAGTCCCGTACGCGAACTACGGACAAGTGCTCTATGCCGCTACTAATTAAGAGACCGGCTATATCCTTGGTAAAGTACCCCCTAGTATATATATACCGTCAGAGACCGATATATTAGAATATACTAGCTAAGACTATAGTTACTAGCTAAGCCCCACGATCTAGTTATTAAAAGGCTAACCCTTAAACTAAGTCGCCTCTAAGGGTCAGAACTATACGGGGAGGAGGATGAAAGGATTAGATCTATACTACTAGATTAGTTAGACCTTATTTTAAGCCAGCCGCTACTTAACCTTAGAACAGTAAATAGTGATAAAAATGCTATCCTTATTTAGACCTACCTTTCCTTACTACGCAACCTACTCCTATAAGTTTTCATTAAAATAATAAGCCTTATTAACACTAGTAGTATAGCACTAGCGTTTACAGACGAAGACTTACTTATAAAAAAGCACAATATTATAATAAAAAGACTCCTAGTTCTAAAACTACTCCGCCTTACTAACGGACTCCTATCTAGCTTTATTACCTACTACTTTATAGCAATAATAATAATTAGCCACTATATAGAATCTATGCTCTTCTACGTTATAAAGTTATTACCCTTTACACTAGTAATTCTTAGAATACTCTAGCTTAAAAAGCATAACCTAAAGACAGACTTCCCCGCCCTAGAGCTTAAGTTTAACTCTAAGTACTATGCCTATAACTGTCTCCTATAGCATATTCCTAACTGTAACTAAGTAGCACTATACGGACGCATTATACGGCTAACGCTTAGATACCGTTAGCTAATAGTAAAAGAGGTACCTAATACTAGTAAGCTAATACACGCAGTAAATAAAGTAGAGATTCTGGAAGACTGGACCACTGCCCTGCCCCTAAGAAAGCAAACACCGCTAGAACTATAAGTCCCCTATATATACCCGCTTAACCTAGGCTAGCCAATAAGACACCTAACTCTAAGTCATTTGCTATACGCATACGCGACCACATATATAATAGCTAAAGGCGTTATAGCTGAGACCGAAACTAGAGCAATTAAGACCTCCCCCCCGTAACGCCTAACCTTATACCCGTCTCCCGCGCGTACCGTATAGGGCCGCTGCCTTATTTCCGCCCCCCTAGGCTGACCAAGCCGCGCTAGCCTAGCCGTAGCACCGGAAAACCAGACACGCCCTAACCTGGACGACATTAGATACACTTATGCCGTTAATTTTACCTAGTTCTATAAATAAAAAGGCGTAAAGGCGATAAGGATCCATATGGCGGAGTTAGTAGAAATAGTTAAATAAGAAGAGTACTAACAGCTGCTTAAAGAGCTGCCTATAGGCCTAATAGAAGTACTAAACCTATTAGAAAGGTCTTTCCGCTAACTAGTAGAAGGCGACTATATAATGAAGGAAGCCTATAAAGCGCTACCCCCTTATTTTTATAACTTCCTTAAGATAAACCTAAAAACTAAGTCTAAGTTTCTACGCCGGAAGATAGTCAATACTAATGTTGAAAAATTCCTAAAAGGTAAACCAGGATTAACCCGCGAAAACATTCTATAACGCCTACTAAAGGAGTTTTATAAATATATTAAGCATTTCCTCCCTAAGAATGTAGATAAGCTGCCCCTTTACCAACCATAGGACCATAAAATTAAGATTATCCCCGGAAACTAGGCCCCGTATTATAAAAATAGACTACTTTTACCTGCTAAACTCAGCTGTATAAAGAAGTGGATTAATGAGATGCTGGATAAGGGTTTTATCCGCGAATTAACCTCACTAGCTGCCGTACCACTCCTCCTTACTGTGAAGCCTGGCGGCGGTGTACGAATCTACTATAACTACCGAGGCCTAAACACAGTTACTATTAAGAATCGGTACCTATTGCTACTAATTCGCGAGACACTTAACGCACTTTATGGTGCTAAGTACTTTACTAAGCTTAATATAATCGCTGCGTTTAACCGGATCCGGATCGCGGAAGGCTATAAGTGGCTTACAGCATTTATCACCCGGTTTGGACTCTATAAGATATTAGTTATACTATTTAGTCTTTATAACGCGCCCGCTATGTTCCAGAACTATATTAACTATATTTTATATAACGCCCTTAATAACTACTGCACTGCGTATCTTAATAATGTCCTTATCTTCTTAAAAATACGCGCCGAGCATATAAAACATGTAAATGAAATCATCCAGAGACTTAGTAATGCTGGACTCCAGATTAATATTAATAAGTCTAAGTTTTATACTACCAAAATAAAATACCTTGGCTTAATTATCTCGATTAACGGCATGACCATAGACCCTAAGAAAGTGCAGGCCTTACAGGAATAGAAGGACCCGACGTTAGTTAAGGAACTATAGCAATTTCTTAGCTTCGCGAACTTCTACCGACGATTCATTTAAGGCTATTCTAAGGTAGTTAAGCCTATAACTAGGCTACTAAAGAAGAGCATTAGCTAGTTATAGGGCCCTAACTAAATATAGGCATCCCAGACTCTAAAAATAGCGTTTACTATAGCACCGGTCCTAGCGTATTACGACTACATAAAGAAGACTATAGTAGAGACAGACGCCTTAAACTAGGCTTTAGGTGGAGTGCTCTATTAAACCAACGAAAGTAATAAGCTTAAGCCAGTCGCATTCTTCTCTGCTAAGCACTTAGCCCCTAAATATAACTATAAAATATACAATAAGGAGCTCCTAGTAATCGTTAAGGCACTAGAAGAATGGTGTCCCAAACTACAAGGAACCGAGTAGCTGTTTAAAATTATTATGGACTATAAGAACCTTTAGACCTTTATAATAATAAAATAACTAAACTAGCGCCAAGTCCGCTGGGCTGAGTTCCTTTTTTAATTTAACTTTGTTATTACCTATAGGCCCAGCACTAAAGCCACAATCCTAGACGCTCTTAGCCGCCTCCTAGGCGTTGCACCTGCTAATGCTAATAATAAATGTCTACAATACCGAGACCGTGTTGTCTTACTACTAAAGAAAGTTAACCCTACTATCTTAGAAGAACTACTAAGCGAATCCTAAGACTAGATCATTAAAGACTTTATTACAGTAATAGACCCAGAGCCTAAGAAAAAACCCCTTAAGGAGCTTATTAAGAATGCCTATAAAGAGAACGAACTCGCTAAGAATATATTGGCTGCGCTATGTGAACAGGAAGACCGTAAAGTACGCCGTTGGCCTAAGTAGATTAGGAAGCTGCTTCACTATAATAAATCTAAATATTTAATTGTTAACAGCCTAATCTACTACAGGAATTAAGTATTTGTCTCTAATTTACTAAAACTCCGACTAGAAGTTATACACCATATATATAGTTTGGGCCCTATGGGTTACCTAGGCCGCGTTAAGACACTAGACCTCCTTAATTGAATGTATTAGTGGCTAGGTATTTTATAGTTTATAGCTACCTTTGTAAAAGACTACGCTCTCTGCTTCCGTATAAAGACCCTATACTTAGCACCACCTAGTTTCCTAAAACCACTAGAACTACCAGTCCGCCCATGGACTAATATCTCCATTAACCACGTCATTGACCTGCCTAAGTGCCTTTATAACGGCAAAATATATAAATATATCTTTGTTATTGTTGGCCGCCTAACGAAGATAAGACACTTTATTCCTGTCACTAGCCTAGACACTAAGGAGCTTATTAAAGCATTTATCTATACTATTTATAAGCTACACAGCGCTCTAAACACCATTATTTCTAATAGAGGCTCTTTATTTGTTTCTAACTTCTAGCGTCGCCTAAACTAGCGCCTAAAGGTAACCCTAAGCCCTAGCTCTGCATAGCACCCTAAAATAGATGGTTAAACCGAGATTGTTAATATAGCAATGAATAAGTACCTACGCGCCTTTATGAGCTTTACCTAAGATAACTAGGTAGACTGGCTCCCCCTTACCAAGTTTGCTATAAATAATTAGGTTAACAAGACCACGGGAATCTCACTATTCTTTACCAACTATGGCTATAACCTACGTCTGGGCGTCAAACCAGCGGGCCCCTAGCTATTAGCCCTATCTGTATATGCAAAGAAGGAGTACCTATAAGCTAATACTATTGTTAACTGCTTTAAGCGCATCTTAACCTAGTTTAAAGCCCTAGCTTATATTTCCTAGTAATATTATAAAGATAACGCTAATATAAAATAAGATAAAGGTATAATATTTAAAAAGGATAATATAGTTATAGTTAGCCTTAAAAACATAAAGACTAACCGGCCTAAGAGGAAGTAGGATAATAACTAGGACGGACCCTAGCCCGTCCTAGCTGCCTACAGAAAAGTAGTTATGGTTAACCTCCTAGACCATATCCGCGTTAATAAGTCTTTCTATACTTTAAAAGTCCGCCTCTAGTTCCCTAAAGAAATCTTAGGTTAAGCACGCATTAATAAAGAGGAACGTTGTAATGTCATAGGTAGGATAGCCGAAAGGAATAATAACGGCAATATTACGGACAAGTGGGAATTTAAAAAGATTCTTAATATATATAATAAACAAATAGATAAGCACGGCTTAACATATTATATTAAGTGGAAGTATTATAATAAGGAAACCTGGGAACCTGAGAAATCCCTAAAAGGGTGCGAGCGCGCACTACTAAAGTTCTATAAACAACACCCTAAGAAGCTAGGACCCCTAGACTGGGTATAAGATAAGGGAGAGCTATGCTAAGGCCGTGGCCGACCACAAAGATAAGTTAGGGTAGTTGAGATCTTATAGAACTTTAACCGCCGGTTAAAGTTGTCTAATTAGTTAGTTTTGTGCTAAGAAACGCTATATAGTGGCGGTATAGAGTTCTACTAACTCTATTCGTTAAGCTGACTAATTAAGATTTTCTATGCCCAGCATAGAAAATCGCTATTAGCTCGGTCAAGGGCGGTAAGCGGAAGTAATATCTTTGCAGTAAAAATAAGTTATTTATTCGGTTTAGGGACTAAACCTTCTGGGGAGGGGAGTACTGTCACGGCACTGACCTAACGCATACTGTTCCGTACTGTCTCGTACTGTTTCCTACTATTGGCTGGCCCACCACTAGCGCCTTGGCGGCTGGCCCTACTAATTGTGTACAATACCCCCTTTTACCTTCTTTTCCTCTTCATACCACAATGTAGTTATTTAGCCTACTTGCATTACAGCACTGTGACAGAAGATCGCCTAAAATTAGCTAGGTTCGCTCTATGAGCAAAGAAGGGCGTTTTAATTGGCTATAATAGTAAGACAATCTATTACATTTGGCTACTAGATAAATAGAAGATTAAGCGCCTTAAAGACATTAAGATCTACGAAGGTAACATTAGTTTAAAGACTACTACTACATTTATAGAAGAACTCATTAACTTATTTAATAAGTAAGGGAGGGAAGATAAAGACACTACTACTCCTTAGCCAAAGCCTCTATTAAGAAAAAGATAACGAAGAATTAATCAAAAGGAAGGCCGCGACAGCTTACCCCGTGGGCTTAAGTCTCTACCCAAAAACCTTACTACTACTACTCAATCAGGCCGCTAGATGTTAAGAATTAACCTACTAAGTAACCTTACTACCTTTCTTATAAGCCTTATAGGTATAGACCAAAGCCTTAACTAATGGGCCGACAATATTAATAAGCTACTAAGCAACTAGGACGACGAAGTAGGTGATAAACTAATAGCCCTTCTATCTACCTTTCCCTTACAATCTATACCTTAAGATCCTTACTTAAACAACCGCGACGCGGTCGATCCTATGGCTCTACTAGCGGGCCATATTTAATATACTGGCTCACCCGATCTCGAAACATACACATCTACTACCTTAATCAATAAAGATAAGCCTTATACTTATAACCAAGCAATTAACGGCCTAAACAGCGAAGAATGGATAAAAGTAATGATAGAGGAAATAGGATCTCTAGTTAAGAACCAGACGTAGGAACTTATTAACTTTACCTCCCTTAAGCCTCCTTATAAGCCTCTTACTAGTAATTAGGTATTTAAAGTTAAAAGGGGACGTAATGGCGAGGTCCTCCGCTATAAGGTAAGATGGGTTATTAAGGGAAATCTACAGTAGTACGGGGTCGACTATAACTAGACCTTTGCCGCGGTAGTAAAACCTATAGCTTTTAGAGCTCTATTCGCGATCGCTACCTACTACAATCTTGAAATTAAATAGATGGATATTAAAACCGCCCTTCTCTATGGACCGATTAACTAAGAACTCTACGTTATTATGCTAAAAGGCTATAAAGAAGCTGGCAAAGTCTGTCGCCTTAAGAAGGCCCTCTACGGACTAAAATAGTTACCTTAAATCTGGTACAAGACGCTCTTAAAGTCTCTACTAGAAAAGCTTAGACTTTACCATCTATACGCAGATTATAGTATATTCGCTACCAGTAAAGGATAAAAAGGTTTAATTATTTCTGCCTATGTTAACGATACCAAAATTATCTATAAGGATATAGCGGTAGTTAATTAGGCGAAAGTAGAGCTTAAAGCAGCCTTCTAAATAATAGATCTTGGGCTAATAAGCTTTTACTTAGGTATAATAGTTATAAGAGATTAAACGAAGAAGAAGATTACACTCTTATAGCGAGCCTACCTTATTAAAGCTCTTAAACGCTTTAGATTATAAAAAGCTAACACCTTACTAGTACCCATAAAGCACTCAATTAAGCTTATAGCCAATTAAGAAACTACTAGTAAGGATAATATTAGAAGATACCAGAGTATGGTTGGTTTAGTTATGTTTCCTATAATAGAAATAAGGCCAGATATCGCCTTTACGGTATTAACGGTGAGCCGTTTTGCTTATAATCCTACCTCCACCCATATAACGGCCGTAAGGCTTATCCTTCAATACCTAGCCGGCTCGCTTAATAGAGGAATTACCTATAGAGGTAATAAGAACCTAGACCTTATACTAATTAGCTTTAGCGACGCCAACTAGGGATAAAATAAAACCACGAGACGCTCTATATTGGGCTTTATATTTATATTAAATAAAGGACTAATTTTATAGAAATTAAAGCTATAAGCCACCGTTTCGCTATTAATATACTAATTAAAATATACAGCTCTAACGGCTGCAGTAAAAGAGGCTACATGGCTTTAACTTTTACTTACTAAACTAGGCGTACTAGACTAGAGCGAATAGTTTGCTAGGATCCTAATTAAAACCGATAACTAAGCTGTAAAAGCATTAGCCAAAAATCTAGTTTAACATAATTAAACGAAGCCCATCGATATCTAGTTTTACTACGTGAGAGATGAGATAAACAGTGGCAGGATTAACCTTGTATACGTCGCTTTAATTAATATAGCGGCCGACGGCCTTACTAAGCCTCTCGCGGGTCCTTAATTCTACGCCTTCCTTAAATACCTTCGGATGGTGCAGAAACTTAATTAACTACACTAGACCTTAATAGGAAATTAGTACACGACCGGTAGATCCTTAGAAAGTGCGCTAAATAACGCCTTAAGGCCTTAAGATAAGCGATAGAACTTAACCTACTACCCAAACCGACTACCTAAACCTACCACCCGAATCCAACGGCCACGATATTAGGGAGGGCTCATACCGGTAGGAAGAATGGATATACTTTAGGAGAGATGTAGGGTAAGGCTATAGGGCCTCTAGAGCTCTATGGGCAATGTAGAACACCTATGGGGAGGTGCTACTAAAATTTCAAGAGACGTTTTATAGAGTAGGCGCTGTCTCTAGACGCTAGGGAGGGCGTAACTCCTTATTAGACACCTTTTCTACCTTGGAGGAGCTTCAGTAACCCTCATTAAGCAATCTTATACCCCTATATACAGTATATATAGCGGTATCGTTGACTGAGCTTAAGGGAGGGTGTTGGAAAACAAGCCTGCAACGATATCACGTGATAAGACTTGTGGGAGAAAGCTCTTGGCAGGAATCTAACCAATCAGACAACTTCGACCGGCGGTCGAAGTTCCTTAAAATCTCTTCAACCACCTATATAGAAAATAAGCAATACACAGAGTTTTTAGCTACATAACCTCAATTCAACAAGAGCTTCGTGCAGAGCTTCGTGCAGAGCCTCCGCAGAGTTTCGTGCAGAGCTTCGCGCAGAGCCTCCCGCGGAGCTTTGTGCAGAGCTTTATGCAGAGCCTAGCTGAGGAGATTCTGAGTATTCCG
>Ga0307515_10016941_pt1 | contig 13318 bp, 14 predicted proteins | sample 17_EM_MG_FD_194513 | JGI IMG/M metagenome (GOLD analysis project Ga0307515, IMG submission 194513) | Populus trichocarpa ectomycorrhiza microbial communities from riparian zone in the Pacific Northwest, United States - 17_EM | ecosystem: Host-associated > Plants > Roots > Unclassified | place...
ACACCGACGGAAAAATTCCGTCGGTAAAACTGTTAAATCTTGTAGTGATTTTAGTTATAAATAATTTTTATAATATTTTTAATTATGAAATTAGTAGGTTATTTTTAAGGACTTTATAGTTTAAATTCAATTTTTTTTTCTTATCCGTGAAATTGAAGGTTTTAATTCTAGCTTTTGTGTATATTTTCATAATATTCAATTAAATTTTTAAAACTGATGGGTTATCTTTTAATTAATGCCTTTAAAATATATATTGATTCAAAACAGTTCTCAAGCGGAGAAATTATTTCTTACCCTGCAAGTGTAAATCCCAATAAGCTGACAAGTGAAGAAAAGGATTTTATACATGTAAATGAAGAAAATATCATAATGAAATGAAAAGAGAGTGTTAAATAAAACTTGGAATCAAAACTTTTTCCAATATAATTGTTAATTGTTGTTTTTATCTAGACCAATTGAAATATCATATTATAATTTTTAATTTAAGATATATATTGAATATTTTTTATTTACATGTAATATCAGAAGGAAATATATATATATATATATATATATATATATATGAGATCAATTCTTCTTGAGGTACCTAAAATTGTTTAAATTTTGTTAATAACGTATTAATTAGTTGATTGTATGTAATTTACATCTTATTGTTTTCAAGTAGTTATATGTATTAAAATGTAAAATAGATTATATGTATACATATTGTTAGGTTTTCTTATTAATTGTTTCTTTATCTTTAACGGTACAATTTTTTAAAAGTTTGTTTCAGTAGATAAATAACATCGTGAATTAATCTTTACCTGGATTTAATAAAGATGTGTTAATTTAGATAGGCATAACATAAAATAAATTCGATTTAAATAAATAGCTCCGCACAGGAGTTTAAAATTTAGTTATTAATTAGACAAATTAATTAAGATTTGATTTATTTCATTATTTATAACATATTTGATTTCTCCAATGGCCCGTGGAACACGACGGACTTTGACTAGTTTAAAGAAAAGAAGGAGAGAGTCCAAGCTCGCTCAAATCAAAATAATTGTATTCATTCTTAATTAGAAATATTAAATATTGTAAATTTATCCACGAGAGGAGGCATGGACTCGGACCTTGGTCTTGGTACGAGGTGTTATAATAAAATTATGTTTTAGGCTGTGTTTCATTAAAATTTATTTATTTATTTATTTAAAGCGCAATAAAGAGCCGTTCTCATGGATGTACAAATTTATTTATTTAAAATTATATTTTTGAATCATAATTTAGAGAGTAAAGCAGGGACGAATTCACACCCTTGTAAACACATGGATGTACAAAACGACACTCGTTGGCACTTCATGGCAAAGTGACCGATCAATCAACCTGATATAACATCCAGAATGAAAGAGTTGGCAAATTATAACTGAATGGGGACTAGAAACGTACCTGTCTTAAACACTTCTGGTCAGAAGCCGAAACCCTTGTCGAGGCCCTTTTGGCTATGATCGAGACCTAATATCGGCTCAGCCCTTAGCTATTTATAGTTGGACAGAAATCTCTTACCAACCAATTCAGCTTCTCAACCTTACGTTGGTTGAACACTTGGCAAGCCTGTTTGAAAATGCGGTTATTCTAAAAAAATTTAAATTTTTTTATTTGTTATAAATAATTTTATTTTTTATTTTTTAAATTATTTTAATATATTAATTTATTTTTAAATAAAAAATATTTTAAATATAATTATTATTACAATCTCAAACAAGCCTTGATGTTCATCTCTTACCAAGTTACCAACCTGTCTTGTTTGGAAGCCATGTCAAAGGAGCGACTGTTGCATGGAAACTTCAAGACTTGCCTCGTGATTCACAAAAAGTCCTAGGACTCCACAAATAGGTAATCAATCATCCTTTCCCATCTATGTTTGTTTCATGAGGGGGGAGGAGATTTCTCAGAACCACGCGGTCAAATATAGATAATTATTTGCGTAAAACTTGACTGGAGAAGTATCAAGTCTTCACACGTATAACTCGACATGGGAATCATCGAGCTAAATCACGATTATCATTTAATCCCTGCAATCACCCACCCACGTCCAAAAATTAAAGCGTTTTAAACACTTGATCCTCCTACATTTCAACGCCGGCCATTGTTGGGTTCAAAGGAATAGGTGTTCAGCATGATTCTTGTAGATCTTTTCGTAAGGAGCCATGACCATTTGTTTATAGGACTGCTAAAGTCATCTCCATGTGAGAAGTAGTGGAACCCCTAGGCATACAATAATTAAAAGTGTACTGTTCCTTCCTAATCTCCATACGTACCCTTTCAAGACCTCCACTAGCAATATCTATATATATTTGTTGTTCAAAGATTCTCAAAAAGATCATCCATAGCCCCTGAAAAAAAGTGTTATTGTTCTCTAGTGTTGCCGGCTCCATCAACTGGCAAGTGTCACGCTATATCCATATGTTCTTTGGTTTCCCGCTTCATTAGAACGTGCATCTGATCAATGAATGATCCTGTTAGAAAGAGGAATGAGGGTATACCTCATGATTAAAAGGATTCAGTTTCTTTTTTTCTACTGCAAATCTTCTAATCATGCTGTGGATAACTTACATTTGAAGCGAAGACTTAGATTACTATCAAGATAAAAACAGTCATGATGCAAGCAATGACCGCATACTCCCATTAAAGAACGGAGCTTGTAGGTAATCCGTGCGAGTTAATCATGGATTGCACAAATAATCTAAGGGCTTAAGTGAACCGTACGTATGAAAAGAAGAAAAGAGGGACAACCTTTTCTCTGATAAGCAAAACTTAACATTGATAATTCATAGTATAGATGAATTTGTTAATTATCTTACACGGTAAGCATGACTTTTTGTCATCAATGGAGGCCAATGAGTGGCACCAATTGTTTTGGAAGTCGTGACGTGATTCTTTTTCTTACAAATAACGTTGTTCAGAGTCACTCTAGTACAACTTTTGCCTTTATGGGTGTGTGTAGATGTGCTAGATTTGAATCGAGGATTGGGTTGGCTTGACTCTCGAGAAGATCAAGAAGAGGATGGTGAAAATTGCCTCTCTTGAGGTTCCCAGTTTTTTTACCAGCAATGTATTGATTCCTTCTCTGTTAAAGACAGATTGGTTAAGGTGTTTCTGCGTTTGCAAGGATTTGAAACCAATCTTGATAGATTCAACCATTTGGATATCTTTCATTTTGCTGTGGTTTTGCCCTATATTTTGCCTCTTCCACTTTCTTTCCATCATCATCATGCATTGACATTTTGTCTGGTTAACAATAATTTCAATGCAACTTAGCTGGATCCAAGGTGAAACAAATTCCCAATAGGAGATGGATGTACGTAGTAGGAGTGATGAAAGTCAATCATAAAACCATTATTTTTTTTTCTCTCTTTAATTCTTTGCCTTTCATTTTATCAGGCAGTGATGAAATTTCCTTAATGGTTTATGCAGCCTAGCTGGTGGTGTGGGTATTGAAGATGACACTTCTGAAATTATAATGTTCGGTTGTTTTATAAAGTATTTCTTACTTGTATTAAAATAATAATTTTTTTATTAAAAAAATATTTTTAATACTAGTGATAATATAATAATATATAAAAAAAATAATTTTTTGAAAAAAGTACAGTCAAAGACAAACAGGATCTTATGTCGTTAATGGCACGGTAGCATTGAGAGAGCTTGGAAGTGAAAAATAACATTTCTATTTCTTGTACAGTTCATCAAATAAAAATAAAAATACAAGGAATTCAATGGGAAGCAGACTGTGAAATTAAATGTCAAATTAAACAGAACAAAGTTATTTTTTCATTCAAAAAAAGTGTCGAAATCAAATCAAATAAAATATTGAAAACGCAAGTTGAGCAGCCAGCTCTGGTCTCTCATGAGCTGACTCTGCTCCACCACCCCCCTCCCTCCCTCCCTGTTGCTGTAAATTAATATATACTACCCCACTAAATTAATATGAAGAGAAGCCTGGGTCGATAAATAGGAAGATAACTGCAAATCGGTTGCCATTCCTTCAACTTCAGACAGTACTGAGAAAGAGAGTGAAGCTTTAGGTTGCATTGCAATAACTTCATAGCCCAAAAGCCAACTTGCTCTCCTCTTCTTTACTCAAGAAAGAGAAATATTAAGGAAAACTGCATGGCATCTATCCAGAGCTTTCTCTAAAAAAGTCAAACAAATATTCAAGATCCCTGAGCTTGGTTAGCTGTTTATCCATTTACACCCCCCCATTGCCCATACTCCCATAACAGCTTTGTCAGTGTCCTTTTATTTACCGTCACAGGTCAATTTCCAATTTTCCAATATCACAATCTCTTTTCTTTATATCAAACCCTAGCCAAGAATATTAGAGGGAGCGTAATAAGATGACAATGAAGATCCGGTGTGATGTGTGTGACAAGGTAGAGGCCACAGTTTTTTGTTGTGCAGATGAAGCTGCTCTCTGTGATGGATGTGATCACAGAGTTCACCATGCAAACACGCTAGCAAGCAAACACTCAAGGTTCTCTTTAGTCCATCCTTCCTTCAAAGAATCCCCTCTTTGTGATATCTGCCAGGTACTAGCAGCTAGATACTTCTCTTACTTTTCTCTAATGTGGTTATGGTGGTGAAAATGTTTATGGTATTTGTTGTTGTTTTTCTTCAGGAGAGGAGAGCCGTTCTGTTTTGTCAAGAGGATAGAGCAATTCTATGCAGAGAATGTGACCTTCCAATTCACAAAGTTAATGAACATACCCAGAAACACAATAGGTTTCTTCTCACAGGTGTAAAGCTCTGTGGTCCTTCTCTGTACGCAACATCATCCTCCGCTAGTAACTGTGATGCAAACATTAACACTACTAGAAATAGAAACCATCAGCACTACCTGAAGAAACCGATTTCAGCTTCCAATGAAATCTTCAGTTCTCCTTCAGTAGCGACAGCGTCGCCACCAACAGCATATAGTTATGACGATAATCATGTTAGTGGCGGTGGTTCAGTTTCAACAAGTAGCATATCTGAGTATTTAGAGACGGTAGTACCAGGGTGGCGCGTGGATGATTTTCTTGATCCTTCATTCACTAGCAATAATAGTTTCAGCAAGGGTTGGAATGCACCCTATATATAAAGAGAGTGGCCTCTTGTAGTTTTGACTTTTGAGGGTGTTAAATTTTTTAAGACTCATCTACACTCTTTTCTCTGACATTGCCCAATTTGATGTAAACTTGTGGCCATTTTTTGCCATTGCTGGATCAAGATCTTAAAAGCTACGGGAGTTCTTTTTTCACCAGAAGTTATAGACTTCTGGGTCCCCAGCCTGGTTTTGCCTAGTGGATTTAACGAGTCCAAAGAAGCAAGCAAAATGAATGCATGCTGTTTGGATTGCTCAGCACTTTAATTAGCATATAATATCAAGATTCTCGGAAATGAAAAGGAGAATAAAGATACACAAGGAGCTGATGAACCAGCGTTGGTCAGATACCTGGGGAAAAACACTTCTCATGGAAGCATACGTTGTTTCTATACATGGTGATACAAATCACAACATTCTGCTGCAAGTTCAAAAACAAGGCAACATCCTAAATTTGATACTTTGGAATGTACTGATTCTTTGTTTACCTTTGATTAATCTTATTTTACAGCCCCTAAGGGAGAGAGTGCAGAAACAATATATTGATATACCTTTTTGACAATTACATACAGTAAACTAATAAAAGAATCGCACCACTGTTCCAGTGAATGTAGCGAACAGGAAAACATCGGCAAAGCCCTGCAATTATTGAAGTGGCGGGGAAGATGGGGAAAAAAAAACAGAGCATGTCAGTTTATCTTTTGATGGAAGACACTCTAATTTTCACATGAATGACACAGCAGTTTGGGAAATAGTTCCTCTTTCTTTCCAGATTGCTGAAGAGATTTTTATTGCATGTGCCGGACTCGTGAGTCCATGACTCAATGGACACGGGATCAGAAGATCCATTCCATGTGAGAGCGATAGCCTTTGTGTCTGCAGGCTAACCTGTAGTTTATTTTGATAATTCAATTTTCCTTCTAAACTATGTACATGTTAACGGTTCTTATCTACTTGTCTAGTAATATGACAAGGCATTGAGGAACCTAAATTTGTCCAAAAGGTTGACCTATCAGCAAATCAGAAAAAATGAGCAGAGCTAGTATAGATGACCTTTATTTGAGGGTAAAAGCACAATGTCAAGTGAATGCAAAGAGCCTATCTGCAATCTTTGTGCGACAAATCGGGCACTCAGAACAAGCAAGCGAACAAGATTTACACACTGCAAAGCATAAACCAGCAGTAGTCATGATTAGACATCATGTGCAGAAAGGATAGGCACAGTTCAAATGAAAGCAACTAACTGACTTACAACAAAAATGTCGACAGGGGAGAAGAATTGCTGCTGTTGGTGATTCAAAACATACTTTGCACACGTGGGAATTGGCATCTCCATTTCCCAGGTATTTGAGTTCTTTTTCCTTCATCTCTTGCATCCGCGCCTGCAAGCAGAAATGAAGAATGATTGCAGCAGATGGGTACAACAAAGCAAAGTAAGAAACGAAAAAAAAAAGGGTTCAAATAATTAAGGTTTACCTTCAACCGAACAACTAGGGGCTCTTCCTTAGGAGTTCCATCAACTTCTTGTGATGCATCCAAATCTTGTCTCTCTTTTACAGCATTATTTTGATCAACTTCGACCCCATTCATTTTGGGATCCCTGGCATGATCTATACCATCACCATGCCTTTCATCAGCATTCATCCCAGGGATAGCACTCCCATCTTTCTTTAACTTAGCAACAAGCACCCACATATTTGCTAAGTCATTTTCCAGAGCCTCCTCCCTTTTCTTGGCCTCTTCACACCTTTTCCTGTATTCATCTTCTATGAATTCCTTTTCAGCCAAGGATGCCTCAAGTGCTGCTTCGCGTTGTTTTCTTGCCTGAAGTTCCATTTTTAAATCATCTGGATCCAGATTCCACAACTCGAAGTCATCAGAATGCATTCCTGAAATCTCATTTCCTCTGCCAGAGAACCGCCCCTTCCTCCCTGATCTTGTGGCATCATAGTACTTGCGGTTAACTCCATTAATTGTTTGCATGCCAGCACCTCTAGAATGCACGGATTCTCGGGCAGCCAGCAATTCTTGTTCCAATTTTGCATTCTGTAATGAGAGCTTGGTCACTTCACCAGCTAAATTCTTCAGCTCAACTGCAGCAGCAGAGGCCAGTTCCTTTGCATAAGAAGCTTCTTCAGACAATTTCTGATTTTGGACCCGTAATCCACTATTCTCCTCGGAAAGCTGGACCTGTTCGATCTTTAGCTTTTCATTCCCAATCTCCTGTTAGATAAAAACAAAAACATGTTGATAGCTATAAGAAAAAACTCGGAATTCCTTTGTTATATGTTAGAACTAATCACCGGGATCAACATTTTGCTTATATTTGACAATGTACAACAGTAATAATGCCTATTGTTTCATAAGAGAAGTTTAAACCAATACCCTTAGTTCAATTAGAAATAAAAACAATGACTACATCCCAAAATGGAGATATTTTTAATAAGCACATCAAAACTTAGTAAATTTTAGCATAGTAGTGATCACCTGGGACTGAACTTTCTTTTTCAATTCATCCACATATTCTTCAGATGCATTGTGTTCGGAGTTTAGTGGTGCTTTGTCACCAGAGAGTGAAGCGAACCGCTGCTCCAGGAGAGTTACCTTTTCTTGCAATTCTTTGTTTTCGGAGCACTGCCAATAATAACCACATGTAGAAACAACAGCTTGAAACATAAGCAAAGCAGGGAACAAGAAAGAAACAATAGCATTCCAGGCTGATGAATAGGACCAAGGAAGTGCTGAGCATCAAATAAAATGGCAGAAGGAAAGAGAAGGAAAGGAAGAAAAACAATCAATTAAGAGGACAAATAGGATGGAGAATGGCGGTTAAACCTTATTCTGAAGCTGTTCTTGGAGGATGCGGTTGTCAGCTGATTTTATCTGCAAAAAAGTCAAAATCATCTCATTTGTAGTGGGCAGGAAATTTATAATCTATGCAAGTTCATTCACCATTCCAACTACTATAGACCACTGAAACCAAGATGACAGGTGGCGGACTTCATGACCTGGTTTCCTGGGATATTTAGTAGTCTTAAGACTAAAATCATATAGGTGTTTTATTATGAAAGGATTTACCTCTCTCGCAGAAAAAAGAAAAGGAAAGAGAAAAAACCATTATGATGCAGATTCTGAAGCTGCGAGATTCTAAGAAAGAGATTATGGAGCTGGATTTATCTCCTCGGCAGTTATAATTAGTGATCTTAATGGGATACTTGCCAAGGAACCAATTATAGCTCACCATTGATATACAAGTGCCTGCCTCCATTGTGTTTTAATGTGACACTAGAACAATAAGTGAACAGACAAGCCCCGATAAGAATTTCAGTAATATCATGATATGCAGTGCTCACCTCCAGCTCAAAAGCCTTCTCATTACATTGGGTCATCAATCTCATTACTGTCTGTAGCCAAAATGAAATTGAAATAATTAAGCTACTATTATCTGGAAAAAGAACAAAGAAATGAAAGGATATGAGAGGAAGAAAAATGGAAATGTGGAAGAAAGTGAAACTACCTGCTGCATATCAACCAATGAGGCATTGGCAATTGAAGCCTCACCACTTTCAATAATACGTTGTTCCAAGACTCCCATTTGCCTCTTCTTTTCCATGATCTCTCGTTCCAAGTTCTGGATCTGTGGTTGGCAAAATTATACACTTGTCTTCATCAGAGCTTTAGAGAAAATTATGGATACTCAGTTGTATATTACTGCCACATTTTATATGTTGGATAATTAAAAATATGGCATTGAAAAATGGAAAACTTCTGTTTCCTAATCTGTTAAATAATATTAACAGCTAAGTACTCTAAGTGAAAAAAGGAAGTGTAGGAAAAGGGTGTCTTTGCTAGCTACTAAATTCTATAATATGCAAAAGAAGAAACATGAACCAATGGAGCATGTGATAAGCATCAAATGCATACTCAGAGTTCAATAAAATCTAAAAATCATATCGACCACATGAACTCAAATTGGCTCAAGCACAACTGAGAGACCAGTAATCTATTCAAAATGTTGGCTCAAGCATGATCAAAGCTTTGCATCTCATTTTGAACTTAAATTTTAAACACAAGCAGACATATAACTTTGCAAGAAAAGAGAAGTATACCTGAATTTTCGAGTTATCAGGATCATTTACAGACTGCTCTACCAGGCGCTTTAGGGTACTGGTGCTGAATGCAATCTCTCCAGCAAGCATTTTAACCTGCTCCACAAGAAGGTCCATCTGGTCTTGGGTCATCCCGCCCTAAAAATACCCAAAAAAAATGTCAGTTTAACAATTTCTTCAAAAAAACCAGTGACCAAAAATAAATGAAAAGTTTTGGGCTGGTCACCCAAAGGAAAAATTACTGCTAGAACATATGAGACACAAATATATCAAAATGACATGGCATTTGTGGTATGAGTGTCCTAGACTTCAGTGGAAACAGGATTTGGGTTTTCCTGATTCAATAATGGTAGGTCGTGGAAGCAAATGAAAAGGAATCTGATGAAACCAAAACCAGAGTGCTCAATATGAGAAGAAGAGAGAGAAGTGAACTTTGGATTCTCAGGAAGGGGAAATTTACTTGGAATTATATACGAGTGAGCAACAAAAAAAAATCAGCAAAACTTACTGGTGCCAGTTTTGAAGCATTCATAAGGTTGCCTGCTTGAGTCGTTTCCGTAACCGCAATGCTAGCTGGTGAGAGTTCTTCATTCCACTTGCTGGAAGATCTTCTATGTTTAAATTCACTAGTTAGATCTGATGCAATCAAAGAAGAAGAAGATGGAGAGTCCTGATTCTCATTTTCTGCAAGTGAAGCACCTTCTCGCAAATCCAATTTCTGACAGAAAAAGGAAATGCAACTTAAATATCACACTTCAGTCTTCCAAATGGAAAACTAAGATCTAAGAAAAGAAAGCAGTGAGAAAGAAAAATCATGCAAGTAAACAAAGGGTAGATGTTATGGGCAGAAACCATTGCAAGAGTAACAAAACTAACTTACAATCAGTTGTGAAGAATAGAAAAATAATTTGCAGCTTCTTTGAGAAGTTGAGCATTTACAGAATAACAGGGGAATGACAGTGAAAGGTATTAAGAAAGCAAGGACCATTTTACAAATTTTTGGGTCAAATGTTACTCTATGCTTGTCAAGATTCACAATATAACTGTTGCACTTTGCACTAACAGAACCATAGATGCCCCAAAACCAATAGAATGTTTTTAGCTCGAACCACAGCAATTGCAATTTAACTCATTTCCTGGAAAAGACATCATTCATATTTAAATCTTCAAATTTCAGCACCAGTTAGAAATTAGGCAATAGCAAAATTTACAAAACACGTGGGGGGGGGCTCACATCATCCGAATGACTCCTCTGATGACCTGGAACATCAGGCAATCCAGGAATCGTATTCTTTGTAGAGACAAGTATGAGTTTGGTTAGCCTCTGGATCCTACTCATGAGAGCAGCCTTGGCTTCTTCTTCCTCCTCCAATCTTGACTGCATCTTCACTTGACCTTCCTCCAACTGTACAAAGAAATACAAAAGAAAGATTTGTCACAGGTTAAAAAAAAAAAAAACATACAATGAAAACGACACAACAATATTCAAAAGAAGAAAACAAGATAATTTTAAAACCTTTTGCCTTAAGCTCAGAATCTCTTCATGACTGACACCAACAAGCATCCCCTGTCTTAACTGATCAAGTTCCTCTTTGAGGATTGAGATTTCTTTTTGATACTTCTTGATCAAAGATTTCTCATCAATTATCTGAAAGTTGAGTTATTTCCAAAATCAGGTTAAAGTCAGCTTTTAGATTTAATTAATCTATGTTGTTGAAAAACCATATCATAAGCTAAGTGCATACTGCACCTTATTGCGTGAGGCATAGATTTCAACCCGCTTTGCCCTGCTAGCAAACTTCAATGTATTATGAGTTTCTTCCATGTTACTTGATGCAGGAGTGACGGTACAAATAAGCTGAGGAGCAGTTTAGCCAAGAAAGAACACATTAGCTGGCATTGAAATTTGGCTCAGGAAGAGTGATTGAATATGTACAGTCAGTCTCTTGTAGGGTTTTTACTTCCCGGTAAAAAAGTCAGAAAGGGAATGAGAACGTGAAAAGTAAACATTTCTGGAAGATAATAACTAACAAGGGCCGAGACAATTCAATATGCAGCAGCACAATTGATCATTTCGTAAACTTGTATGTGCAGGTGAATTACATGATCTTCAACAACAAAGTAAAATTTCAGTAACATGTCGCCCATAAAATAGCACGAAAATTTTATATCTTAAACTCACCGAAACATGCCCATGCCCGCTCAACGAGGACTGCAAAAGGCGAGTAAGTTTGGAATCTCGATACGGAACATGAGATGCTCTTCCTTCACTCAGTTTTCCAATAACCTTTACATTGGAACCACATAGTCAATCACAGGCATCAAAATGAAATAGGCATATACACTTCAACATGCACTCAGGCTCGGCACATGCACCAAGAAGCTCAATGAGTTTATTCATTGACTGGTGTTTGAGATAAAACTTCACTAAATCTCAAACCACTTTTCACTATCCTCAGGTTGGTCTTATAAATCATCAGATAATCACCCACCGGTTATTCAGTTATTACATGTATCTGAAGGCTTTGAATAATTTGCAGGAGCAGTTTGTGATCAATATAAATATGAATAAAATAAAAAAATGGTAGATGATTGCATATAAAGTTACAGGTACATACAGTTCCAAGAGTTAGAAGGCTTTTGTTTATGTAAGATCCTTCCTTTCTCCTTAGTCCAGTTGTTTCAGTTTTTGAACTCTCAGATCCAGCTAGATCAATCAGATTCTACCAAAAGAGAAATACAAGAGAATAGCATGAGCCATGCAGCTAAGAAAAATAAATATTTTTTTTTCTTTTTTGACAATGACAATTCAATGCAACATACAAGTTGAGAGAAAATCACTCCATCATATTCGTCACCATGATCACTACTTTCAATCATCTGCAAATGCATAGGCATATCAGTGAATAATAAGAAAGGAAACAATTCATAAGTGAAAGAGGGTACAGCATTTACAGTAAATATGGTTAGACTTTATCAAACAAAAAACAACAGAGAATGGCAAGAACTTGACATAGATGATGCAATAATTGAGATGGAGAAGAGTAAGATTTAGCTACTTCTGAACAATACTTTATTATATCTACTCCACAAAAATGTATGAATGGAATGTTAACTATTGTTTTATAATGACAAATATCATCTGCATAGACCATTTACCAGAGTAAATATGGTGTGACTTCGGCTGCTGAACAGATTAAAATTATTTGAACCAACATGGCGATGCTCTGGCAACATCAAACACCAATGAAAAGCTTAGGGGTAAAATTGCATGAAACATACAGGAAAAGATGAAATTGGGTTTATATATACAATTTACCTTCTCCGGCAGCAATGAAAGAAAGTGCATGCCCAGGAGACAAAACGACTTCTTCCTTTATACCCTCAACATAGGTGCCCTGGAAAACATAGTACAAGCATTTATAAACCAACATATATGAGATCCAGTAAATAATACATTTTCTCATGGAAAGAAGGATCACAATAAGTAGTATTAAAGAACATTCATAAAAGCATAACACCTGTGCATCTTCTCTAACACGCAAATTTTGACCTGTTGGATCAAGCAAGTCATTTATCACCTGATATCAGAAGCATGCGTGGAAGTATAAATCAGACAAATTTTACTACGATGACAGTAAGTAGTTCAACTTGTAATCTGTACATTTAAGTGCTGTCATTCAAATTGATAGTATAGTGAAACTGACCTCATTGTAAATTTCAAGATAGGACACCCGTAGCAGGAACTCTCTTCCTGGAGTCTGAAGTGAGAAAGCATATGTCACCCATACTTGATCAACAAGTTGATAATTAAAAGGATAGAATATAGACAAAAAAAAACAAATGAATTAGGTTACCTTAACACCAGACTATACAAGTGTAATGATATCAGCCATACACATCAAGCACACACAAATACATACTTGGGTGATAAAAGCCAAGGGATACGCAATGAACCAGATTATAGAGAATATACTGAGGGAAATATTTTCTGAACACTTACCTCTTGGATAATACTGAAAACATCCTTTATGGCCAGTGGTATGATACCGGGTGAATTTTGGTCTCCCTGCACATATTGTCATGAGAA
>Ga0307515_10016942_pt1 | contig 13318 bp, 14 predicted proteins | sample 17_EM_MG_FD_194513 | JGI IMG/M metagenome (GOLD analysis project Ga0307515, IMG submission 194513) | Populus trichocarpa ectomycorrhiza microbial communities from riparian zone in the Pacific Northwest, United States - 17_EM | ecosystem: Host-associated > Plants > Roots > Unclassified | place...
CCGAGTCCTATTCTACCTGGTTGGGGTAGAAAAGCTCCGCACAGGGCACTTTTATCCTTATCGATTGCGATATTTATGCATATTCTATTGGATAAAGGATATTTTATGCTCGCTTATTCGCATTATCCAAAACCACCCTGGCCTTAAGCTCCAATTATATCACTAGCAGAGGCTGTAGCTACTCGGGTAGCTGTCGAGAAGCTACCACAACCACCACCACCAGTTAAGGAGACTTAGGGTGAGGGCTTCGAGCAAGAGTTTGCTGCTATTAAGGGCTTTCAGGAAGATCCTGTAGAGGACGGTGAGGTAGAAGTTATTAATAAGGATAAGGCTCTAGAGGAAGGCACTAAGGAGAGTTAGGAGTTAATTTAACGATGATTTTAGTAAGTTTAAACTTCCTCTATCGCTCTGTATTACCACCAAATATATGCTAAGACTTACTATAAATAGTATATATTTGCAATGGAGTGCCGCGGCGATCCTGGCGCCAAATCAAATATTGAGGAAGTGGATTGGATCTGACCTCAGATCCACGCCGCGCCAGTCCAAATAGATCACTGAACACTCGTTGTGGGCTGCGGCTTTTGCAGTTGGATTCTAGAAAAGCCAACGCTATTACCAGCTGGGAAATCTAATTTAAGGTGTGGGAGCAGGACGTCCATGTGTTTGGAACGTTGAAGACTCCCCTTGCCATATGCGACATCTGAGGCGGTATCAGGGTCGGCAACAACCTTATCTGACGGGTTTGGGAGCCGTGAGGTTTGACCACTCCGGTTGCGCAGAGATGACCGGGCTGGAATCGGGGGAGCTTTGATATTTGATGAATCTTCCTGCTTTGGATAAACCAAGCTATTGAATAATCGATAGATGGGACCATTCTTTTTAACCTCCACAGCTGCCGCTGCTGTACCCAATGTTGGCTCTTCACTTTCCGAAATGCTTTGTGTGTCGCAAAGGTCCCAAGCATTATCGGATCGAGGAGGTAGACAAAGAGGTAATGCCTTTAGAACCTGGCTAAGGCGTCCTGGGTTTACCCTAAAGATGCTTTCACTGTCAAGATACTCGTACTGCGGTACGACGGATTTCTCGCACTGCAGCGGCCTCCGCACAACTGGAACGGGGAGAAGTTTCTGATGGAGCTCCATCCTTCGACTATGCGTGATTCCTGGCTCGGGCCCTATCGTCGTGCTATGTATCTCCTCTTTTGCAGATAACCAAGCCTTCCGCGCAACCATTGATTTTTGAGCATAGACCTTCCATCGGTCTCCTTCACACGCATTGGCTGATATTTTCAAATCGACGGACTCATCAACAGTAGAAACTGGCATTTTGGAGCTGGCCTCCCTGACAGCTCGTCGGCCGCTCAATCTTTGTCGTTTAAAGTGTAAATTTGGTCGCTTTGGGGGAGGCCTAGGCTTGTGACAGGGTTGCAAGGGGGATATCTAGTACAATTGGCGAAGCGCTAATTGATGTCGTATGTATAGCCGGCTCCAGGTGGTCAATTTTGTATGGAATATATTTCACTCATTGTTAGACGTAAAATATAGACTTTCAGCTTTCGATAGGGTCTGGCAAGCAGCCCAATTAGCGTGTACTGGTAATCTGATAGCTTGAAAATTAGATGTAAGAGCATTAGAATCTGTTGACAATATGATCTAACTCTGAGGACCAGCCTGTTTGTTGAGGAAAATCTAATAACAAATATTGTGTGGGTCGATGTTTGGGTCAGTATAGTCATATTCGAACATTCAACCCACAGGTTGTAAAGTTCAAGTGATGCTCTTAATTACTCGATATCAGTAATTCACCCATCAAATTCTAACGAGTGACACCTAACAGCTCACGCAAGATCTGTTCCGCTTTCTCCGCCTCCACTCTACCTTCATCTCCACGACGCACCATTTGTCCCACAAACCACATCACTTTTCCATGCTGGCGCTTTTCTTTGATCGCATTTGCCATGCCTAGATTTTCGTCAAGCAGCTCCTGTGCGAAAGAAAGGTATTCTTCACGAGACATTGGGCGAAGAGTCATGTTCTCATCTTCGATGATTTGCTTGACTGAGCGGGAGTCACCGTAGAAAATGGTCGAGAGTAACAACTTTGCGGTCCGGCCAGTAATGTGGCGCTGGATCAAATGGAGGATGATGGATGCGAGTTTTTCCGGAGGTACCGTTGTATGTGACCAGTCTCGCTCTGCGGTCGCAAAGAGACCACCAAGTTCGTGAAGGACCCTTGATCAGTCAGTTCATGCCGTCAAAAAGGTTGCAGAAGAAAAAAGAAGGCAAGAGTAATTGCGTAATTTGATAAAACTGCGGAAATTTTGTAAACCAGTTAGAGAAGCCAAAGAGAGAATAAAAAGAATAAACTATTTTCTGAAACATTTCCACTTCAGCATATATACAGTAGTAAATGGAGTTGCGGCGTCGCTGCGTTAGCTTTCATAGACAAGTGAGCCGCTTAGCTAGTTGTGGAAGGAAACATTTCCTCTCGCGGATTTTGCCATTAGGAACTCTATAAAATTAATGGGCCTGGTGGCAAAACAAAAGGCAAGTCTTAGCGGGATTTTAGAGAGGTTTGACAGGGACGTCCGTTTCCTCATGCAGGAGTGTATCTCAACAATATTACTGCTGTAACTCCCGGAACATACTTGCTTCCTTTGCAATATCGGGGGACCGGAGGTAGTGGGCCGACCTTTTAGCATAGTGAGCTCAACTGATCGGACGGTGGTAAGGCCCCCCGCTTAGCTTAATACTAGACATCAGGCTTCCCGTGATTTTTTAAAGGCAACCGAGGCCAAAAAAAAGCCAAAAAACATACAGCAGCGGGGATTCGCTAGTGGTCACCCACCTAACTACTAATCCGCCGGTTGATTCCTTAAGTAAGCCGGAGCGGACGGGACGGCCTGTTCTCAATCACCTCTGGCCGTATGTGAAAGGACAGCCTAAAAGTGCAATTCTTAAATCGAAGGTTGCAGGTCCGGTCGTGGTTCTAAAATGTTCCAAAATGCAACGACATGTGACTATGAGAGAAGGAATAGAAGGATGAGAAAAGAGAAAGTGGAGCAAAGAAAGAAAAATCTCACCAGTTATTTGCTATCTTTCCCACTTTTTCTAAAGACTGTGAGTTTTCTGAGAACTCCTTTCCAAGAATTTCCACAATGTCAAGATAATATTCAAGGCGATCACCGTCATTAAGCGCAATAAGAGTTTTCGCATCTTTTATCGTCAATCCATATTCAGACGATTGGACAAGCATGTTTGTGATATCGTCTGGTAACATTGGTAAGCATTCTCGAAGATGTTGAATGATGTCCTGCAATCCCAATGTGAGCGCAGAAACAGCAGAACGTTCCACCAACACCAACCTCTCCAATTATTACGGGTTCAAGGTCCGGATCCGGCATATAGCGATAGTCAATCTCACCCTCTTTTCCTCTTAACTTCCTCGTTTCTGTACTTCCAAGCGTCCATCCCCGTGTTTCACCCTCAATTACCCCACCCGCTTCGAGGACATCAATTTGCCGATCTCTCTCAGCAATAATTGCGTCTTCCACAGCCTTGAAGCTGCTCAGATTCTTAATCTCCGTTCGCTGTCCTAGCCCCGTAACTCCGTAATAGGATTTTCCTGGCCCCGCCTCTGGCAAACGTTGCCGTTCTCTCACGGAAACGTTAACATCGGCTCTTAGACCTCCCATTTCCATTCCAGTTGTCACAACATTGACAGTCTTGAGTATCGATTGTATTTTGCGAACACACGCGGCAGCAGTTGAAGCGTGATGGATGTGAGGGAGAGTTATGATCTCAATAAGCGGGTGGGAAACACGATTGAAATCCAATAAATGGGTAGAGGGCGGCTGTTGGATAGTCTTGGCTGTGTCTTGTTCCATCTGAATCTGCTTTATGCCTATTGTAATAGATTCACCATCTTCAGGAGCAATACCGTCATGATCGTAGAGAGTGATGTGTCCATCTTTCGCAAATGGTTCTAAGATCATCTATCAGCATATTTGGTGCGACTAAAATTGCCAGAGTTGTACCGTAGTATTGTGTGATCTGATATCCAGCGGGTTGGTCTTGATAGAAGTAATGCTTCCTGTCAAAGCTGCTCCTGGGTTGGATTTCGCAATGAAGGGCTATCGCGGCGCGCAATGCAGGTATTAGTGTCTCTCTTTGGAAATGAGGCTGCGCTCCAGGGAAAGCGACATCGAATAGAGCAACATGAGTGTTTGGTACGTCACTACTCGATGTAGCAGCACTTGAGAAAAGCTTTCGAGCAGTGTTAAGCTCTGCATGTATCTCGATTCCAACCGTCAACTCCCATTTCTCCAACCCTGGATCACGTCCTTTGGAATTCTTTTTTGAAACCTTATAATTTCCCTCTAGCCATTTCCTTTTAGCTTCATCTTTGAGCTGTTTCCTGAAGGGCACAATGTCTTCTGGGGTGGTGCTGGTTTGCAGTAAATGTCTTTGGAATAATGAACTGGGTTTAATTGCTGTCAATTGTCGTTGACTTCTGGCCTGATGGATGCATGCTTGACAAACGAATATTCTTTGAAAGGAAAATCCAGGTGTAACCCTGAATGAGTGAGATAACATGGTTTGGCAGCCGTAACTTTAGTGACGCGCTGAAGCTCGAGATTCAATGACGATCGAGTCCGTGCGTTCGCGTGCAATCGATTGCTCGCGGATAGCTTTGACAGGTAGAAATTTACACATCACTCAATACCGGTCACAATATTCTCATATTGTGACATCTATAAACAGCTTTGCGATATTCACTCATTGAGTTCGTATTATTGAGCTTGATCACGGTTATGAGCGTGATGCAGCTCTGAGAATAAACAGCGCGCCTCCGACGAAATGCCATACGTTGCAACTTCCCATAAATACAGAGCTGAGCAACACCCAACATCAACCAGAGTAGTAGCCTAAAAATCTTTCAAAGGCTTTATTATCCCGTCGATCAGCTCTATAGAGCTCACTGAGCTATGCGAAAAAGCTGGTGGCCGCTGAGGATAGAAACTCTCTTATTTCTCAGCGCTCTCAAGCCCCTTTGTACCCTAGGGAGCCCCAGTATCAATGTCGCTTTGAAGGCTTCCTTCAATGCCCCGCCGTACCTGGTAGAACTGCTGTGGGTGCCCTGTCCCTTCAGAGGATAAAGTCTGACGTATCGTAGAGAGACTGCTGTGGAAGAGAATTCAACAGCATACTTTCCTCTCCTCGACCGCATAGCAGAAGGCTACTTCCAGCAAGCTTCCACAGACCATGAACTCTATACGAAGTTTTTAGAGCTTTTGCAAAATGACGGTCACATCACAGACCCAGAGGCTCTCTCCTCCTTTCAATTCGCCCTGTCTATACATTCCGCGGCCCCACGAATAGAAGCCCACTACCAATTCTACAATACTTCGGTGGAACCATCGCTGCAAGCAGTGCAAGGCACAGACTGCGAAGTATGGGTAGCATTTAATGGTAAACAGTTCTGTTCTCCACAATTAGACGTGGAGCATGGTGCAATGAAAGATTCGAGGTATTTCCAATATCAACATTGTAACCCACAGATGCTGATCTCGGTCTAGGGTCGACCCTCTTCCCTTTGATCGAATTCTCGGAGATGGCTCCAGCGCTCTCTCCTCCATTCTATATGCAGATATAACATCCTCTGCCTTCTCCAAATTCCACCGACTCGTCAGTCGCACGGCCAAGGATGGCAAAACTTCATACAGGGTTCGCTATAAGCCCTCTTTAGCAAGCCCAAATTCGCCTTTGGTTGTCAATGGATATGGCGTAGAATTAGCTTTGAAAAGGACGGACTACATTGTCATTGATGACCGGCCAGCAGAACAGTCGGGAGACAAGAATACGCAAAAGCCTCTTCAAGATAGTCTTCAAGATGAAGAGGTTGCTGACTTGAAGCCGCTTTCGGCTTCCGAATTATCAACCCTAGGTGTCAATGCCGCGAGCTTTGTCATGAGTAGCGGTCAGCCTTTAGACACGCTGCTAAAATTGTCTCAAGACTTCCCTAAACATTCTTCCACCATAAGCACACATAACGCTTCAACGGAATTCCTCAATGAGCATCGTGGCAACCGCGAACAGCTGCTTCCAGCCGGATACAACATTATCTGGATTAATGGTGTTCAGGTTACCGCTCGAGACGTCGATGCATTCTCTCTTCTTGAACATCTTCGACGGGAGCGCACGTTGATAAATGGCATCCGAGAGCTCGGGTTTTCTGGACCCGAAGCAATTAGCATCTTATCCAATTCAGCTATTACTGAAGCTCAAACGGATGATGAACCACAGCGATACGACTTTAGAGATGAGACAGAAGGGGGTAATGTTATTATGTGGCTGAATGATATCGCTAAGGACAAAAGATATGATGACTGGCCGACGAGCCTTGCCGCTGTATGTCTATAATACGAGAATCACTAACTTCTTTACTAACTATGCTACAGCTACTTCAAAGGACTTATCCGGGACAACTACCTTCTGTCAGGAGAGACATTCATAACTCAATTGTCCCCACTGACTTTTCTAACCCCAAAGATGTCACCGTAGTCGTCGACACCTTGCAAGGCTTAGTAAAGCGGAAAATTCCCATTCGTTGGGGTCTCGTCCCGCAAACGATGACACCTGGTGCAGCGGCGCAAGCCAAGGTCGTATACTACCTCCTTGATTATTATGGTCTGGCTGCTGTCATAGGCTATCTTCAGGCTGTAAGTTGAAGGCTTCTGAATTATTTTAGTCTTTACTAATTAATCTAGTCGGCGACAAGTAATAAGTTATCAAATCCCGATAGAGCAATATTTGATTCTATAATAAAACACCAAAAACTACGTAAAGATCATTCGCCGCTCCAGTTACAGGAGATACTCCAACTTGAGGATCTAGAGAAACAGCTTGCGAGCGCAAAGACGTACTTAGTAAGACTTGCTGCTGACGACTCTGATGCGCCAATCTTCGTTAATGGAGTCCCGGTGGCTCGCAACGACGACTGGCTCCACTCATTGAGTACCAGAGTCAGCCTTGACCTACGTTCGATACAGAGGAGTGTCTTCGAAGAAGTATTCAATGAAGATAGCTGGCTGCCTTCATACTTTCTCTTCCAGGCATCGCTCAAACGCAATCCACTAGTCATACCAGAGAATGAAAAGAATATTACTCTACTCGACATGACGAAAATTCACGCGACACACCCAGAGATTTTCTCTCAATTACCTTGCTTAGCAGCTGGAAATGTTGCGGATAAAGGGGAATGGGCATACTTGATGGTCGTGGGAGACTTCGATTCGCCCTCAGGATCCCGTCTGCTTTCTGAGGCAATCGAGTTCCGCATAACACATGAGAACGTGGAGATCGTGTTCATCCACAATCCTAACCAAGTATCTGAGAAATCAGCTACTGCAGAGCGTTTGTTTCAATTGACACAAAAAGGACTTCCATTAAACGCTGATGATCTAGAAACCTTGGTAGCCCAGAGAGAACTGCCAGGCGACTCCAACCATTCGAAGTCCTATTGGAATACAATGCAAACACTTGTTAAGTCATTGGGCCTTAAAAGGGGTCAGGAAGGCCTTATTCTAGACGGCAGGCTGGTTGGGCCAATTGATAATCATCGGCCGTTTGATAAGGAGGATTTTGACTCTCTTCTGGCCTATGAAAGCAATAAACGGATCCAGCCTGCAGCAAAGGCAATAGAAACTCTCCAGCTTTCCGAGAAAATCGATTCCCCTTTAACTGCCGCCAAAATATCATCCCTCATTGCAATCTCAACAGTATCCGATGTGCCGGATGGCGTATTCGAATCTGCCTCAACCGTAAGAATGGAAGTCTACAACAGATGGAATTCATCACATACTGCAATCATCACCGGTGATCTTGATACAGCTATAATTCAGGTTGTCGCTGCTGTTGATCCTGCATCTGAAGTCGCTCAGCGATGGATTCCAATTCTGAAAGTCCTCTCTGAATTAAGTGGTGTCCACATGCGTCTGTTCCTAAATCCAAGAGACCGATTGGAAGAACTTCCTGTAAAACGGTTCTACCGTTACATTCTAGAGTCAAAGCCCACCTTTGGAGAGGATGGTTCTATGCGAGACCTGCAGGCACTATTTGCAGGTATCCCAGCCGAAGCTCTGCTGACCATGGGTATGGATGTACCGCCATCCTGGCTCGTTGCTCCAGAGGAATGTATTCATGACCTAGATAATATTAAACTAAGTTCCTTGAATGGCCAAGGCGAGATTGATGCCGTCTATGAATTGGAGAACATTCTGATCGAAGGGCATTCTCGAGATATCACCAGCGGGACCCCTCCGAGAGGAGCAGAACTAGTGCTAGGCACAGCAAAACAACCTCATTTCGCCGATACCATTATTATGGCCAACCTAGGATACTTCCAGTTCAAAGCCAATCCCGGGTTCTTCAAAATTGAGCTCAAGAGTGGACGTAGCCAGGAGATCTTCAATATCGACAGTGCTGGGACTAAGGGTTATGGTCCTCAGGTTAGAGATGACACGACGGAGATCGCCTTGATGAGCTTCCAGGGCACCACATTATTTCCTCAATTATCCAGGAAACCAGGGAAGGAAGAAGCAGATGTTCTAGACGCTCCTAGTACTGTTGTCACTGATCTTGCCGCGAAAGGTACCCAACTAGCAAATCAGTTCCTCTCCAAAGTTGGGCTCTCAGGCATCAACACTGGCAAGATAATATCCAAAGGTTCGAAATTATGGTCCTCCATCTTCTCCAAGACAGGATTGTCCACTGATGCTAGATCAGGAGTCCAAGCAGATATTAACATTTTCTCCGTGGCTAGCGGTCATCTGTACGAGCGCATGCTAAACATCATGATGCTGAGCGTCATGAAACACACAAAGCACACAGTAAAGTTTTGGTTCATTGAGCAGTTTCTCTCGCCATCCTTCAAATCATTTCTTCCAACAATGGCAGCTGAACATGGCTTTGAATACGAGATGGTAACTTACAAATGGCCGCACTGGCTCCGAGGGCAAAAGGAGAAGCAGCGAGAAATCTGGGGCTACAAGATTCTGTTCTTGGATGTTCTGTTTCCTCTAGACCTGGACAAGGTCATCTTCGTCGATGCCGATCAGATCGTGCGTACAGACATGTATGAACTAGTCACCCATGACCTTCAAGGCGCTCCCTATGGTTTCACGCCCATGTGTGATAGCCGGACCGAGATGGAAGGCTTCCGTTTCTGGAAGCAAGGCTACTGGAAGAACTTTCTTCGTGGTCTGCCGTATCATATTAGCGCACTTTATGTGGTCGATTTGAAGCGCTTCCGCCAAATCGCGGCGGGTGATCGCTTAAGGCAGCAATACCACCAGCTGTCTGCCGATCCGAATAGTTTAAGTAATCTGGACCAAGATCTGCCAAATAATATGCAGATGCAGTTACCTATCCACAGCCTACCCCAACAATGGTTGTGGTGTGAGACATGGTGCAGTGATGAGAGCTTGAAGGATGCGAAGACGATCGATCTATGCAACAATCCCCAGACGAAGGAGCCAAAGTTGGAACGAGCGAGAAGACAAGTACCGGAGTGGACATTGTACGATGAGGAGATTGCGGCTTTAGCAAGGCGGGCTAAGGCCGGGGATTTGGAGAAGTCGCCAGATGAGGATCAAGAAGCTGGGAAAGAGAAACCGCCAGTAAGGATCATAAATGAGTTATAGACGTTTGGCAGGTCGGCGCATAATTATTGCTGGGGCGTGTTTTGCTTGGATGGTTGTAAAAGTATAGGCGGCATTGGCGCTGAGATACTACACCCTGATTACTACGGCTTTAAAGCAAGGGTCAGACCACTCGTGAATGCAATGTATAGAATCTCATCTTGTTTGTCCATGAGCGTCGAAGAAGGTGATGACCCAACATATCGAACAGGACGATCAAAGGATGAGAACTCTGTCCCTTGAAGCTGGCTCTAGAAGCTATCTATATACATAGGGTAGGTGGCAAAAGACTGGCGGCGATGCCAACGACGATCTGTAATTATTACTCAATTGCCACCCAGTCGATATTGCCACTTAGTCGGTAATAGGTAATAGAAATCCAATTTAGGTTAACACACCCCTGCTATAGAAATATAAAAGGTCACGATACTAATTTAGTATTAAGTTAAAGAAATCCCCTATATAGCTACCTGACTTAAATATTATCTAAATCGAATTAAATTAGATCTTTAATATTAACGAGATTTAATTATTAAACGAACGTCTTATACTTTTAACGAGGTAGAGCCTTTATTAAGCCGTTTACTAGGTAAAAAATATTAAATAATTTTTTGCCTACCTCTACTATAAGGCCTTATATAAAAAATATAGATAAAATTACTAAGTTTAAATAGGTTGCCTAACTATACTGCCTTTAATATAAATTAGGCAAAGCATTTAACTAAAATAGTAAATTAGTAATATTTATTTTTCTATAGAGAAAAACTAACACAGTTAATATATAGGCAATATTAGTAATGCGCTATAAAACTTAATTATACAGCATATAGATATAAGAACCTTTATTAGGTACTATTTTCCGCAATATATAAATATAGGTAATTGTTTACGGCAAGTAATTTTAGTTGGAGAATTTCTTTTGTATCTTGTAAGAATAGGCTATCTTATGTGCAAAGGCTAAGGAATTTTTAATAGTAATTATAGGCAAAGACACGAAAGAACGTTAAACTCGTCCACATTTCTCTAAAGGGATCTCGGTCTTTTAGTAAGTTCGTTCTGACTTGCACCATTTGGTCCCGTAATACGAGATTGCAGATCTCGGAGAGGATCACTTATGATTTCCTAGGACCTGGAGGCTTTGGGGACGATAGGGTGCTCATGTGCTGAGAGGTTGTGTAGCTCTCCTAGGAGGATCGTTCCTGGGAGGCTTACAGTGACGTCTTAAGACGGAAGCATTCTCCAGACAGTCACGTTCTTAGGATGGGTGCGTCTCGAGATGGTCATGTTCTGAAGACGGCCATGTTCTTAGGACGGTGGCGTCTCAAGACGGGGGCAATTCTCCAGACAGTTACGCTCTTAGGACGGGTGCGTCTTGAGACGGTCATGTTCTGAAGACGGCCGTATTCTTAGGACGGTGGCGTATCAAGACAGGGGCATTCTCCAGACAGTTACGTTCTTATACGTTCTTAGGACGGGTGCGTCTCGACAAATCGAATGCGTGCTCAAACGCCCGTGCGTTAAATTTTAGAAAGGGGACCAATTCCGAGCCCGCATATGCTGAACGAAAAAAAAGTGTCGTAGAAGTAGTTTTTCTGACTTTTTATTCATATCTTATATATAAATACCCCTGAAACAAGAAAACGCTACAACACCCTATGGCCGCCCGCTACGGCTGTTGCTGTTGCGGATGCGGCGCGTGTAGCTCGTAGCGTAAGGGCTCTTCTGGCATGCCCTCAGCAGGCGCCTTATGCATGGTTTGATGATGCCGAGGTGTCGAGTCTAGCTCAGCCTCTGGCCGGGAATGAGCCATTTCCGCGGGCGGTTTGAGCGGGCCCTCGAGCGCTTCTCCGTAATAGCCCGCCGGGGCGCCGGGGCCGTTATGGTAGCCGCCGTGGTGGTAGTCACCTTGTGGCACAGGTGTCATCTGGCTGTTTTTGTCGTGTTTCCTGCGTTTGAAGATGAAGAAGCTAGCGCCGATGCCGAGGGCCATTGCAACGGGGATGCCGACGCCAATCCCGATCTTGGCTCCTGTGGTTAAGCCGCCGGAGGGTGCTGGTGAAGAGGTGGAGGTGGGCGCGGTGCTAGGCCTGGAGATGGGCGCGTCACTAGGTGTGGAGGTCGGCGAGGTGGATAAGGTGGACGAGGTAGTACCAGCGCTGGTTGATGTCGTTGGGGGTGGGGAGGTGTCATCGGAGGAGATGTTGAAGTAGTGGCTGTTTGCGTCGCTTCGGAGGCTACCCTCTTCGAAGATGGACCTCCAGAACATATTGGAAAAGGTCAGGTTTTTGCCCGTTCTCACGAGCCAGGGAAAGCTGGTTGTGTTGATGGTGTTCTCTGTAAACATGGCTTAGTATTGCACAGATCTAAAAACCTGGTCCAAAAGGTCGGTTTTCTCACAGATGATGTATTCCGATGGCTCCATGTATTGCGTGCCATTCAGTTGGTAGAGCGTTATGGACACAGGCTTGTCCTCCTTTCCTGTAGTCCATTGAATGTTAAGGGTCGACTCTTCGGGATAGATGGGGTTGCGGCTGAAATCGCCCTCCTTTCCAAATGGTGGAGGATTGATGAAGTCCACACATGACACAGCAGTCAGGAGCCAGGCCACCAGAGCCACGGGGAGCAGGCGTATCATGCGGGTTACTCAGAGTCGCGTTTGGTGAGACGAATGCAGCGGTGTACTGGAGAAAGAACAGTAGAGCATCAAGCAGGTGAAAAGCAATCGCAGAGAAAATGGATTACAGAATCAAAGACTGCGGGCCTATAGTAGTGAAAACAGAGGAACAGGCAGATATACCTGGATCCGTGGCGCGTGGCCCATGAAAGCGGCACAGCAGGCTGGAGCAGCGGCTGCTAGAAATGAGCCCTGGAGGCACCTAAACATAAGACGGCGGTTCTTTGGTTCCGAATGGTCTACAATAATAACAGGGCGTAAAACCCCCCTTATTCGCTATAGCATTCGTTCGGTTAAGAGAAATTGGGATGTTCGGCTCAATGTTGAGGATACCTAGTTATTCGAGCTGTTCGTTTTGTAGCCTCCTGGCAAATTTGACTGAGATTCTTGGTGTATGGTGCGGTTTGGCTCTTCCGCTGTGCCTCTTGCTCTGCCTACATGATCTCTTTGTTAATATACCGTATGATTTGGCATGTCTCATATAGGCATCCCTCACGAACCCCTAAGTGGTCTTTGACAAGGGAAACTGATGTGACTCAAGATCATACTTACGCCTGATAGTCTCTTCTAATAATTAATCAATGTCCACCTCGCTGTGCCTCCTGCATCTTAGCGCCGGCTGACCCCTTTAGCCGTCTTATAATTTGTACAAGGGGGTATTATGCGTACTGGAAGGATTTTTGGGGTCGGTCTGGAGTCTGAGGGATTTGATGCCGTTGGGACTAATTAGTTCCTAGGTCACCCACGGAAAAAAATGGGGCGGCCCGAGGCGGCTATATTACTATAACTTATCTCATAAATCAGACCCTCAGGGGAGCGTTGGTACGTGCACTACGCGCACGGGCGGGCATACTGCTCCTTATTAACCAACGAAATTCTCCCCCGAGGGTCTGAGAGCTTATGGGCGCCCTTTATATACGAACTCAATGTTTCTTATTAGGC
>Ga0307515_10016943_pt1 | contig 13317 bp, 5 predicted proteins | sample 17_EM_MG_FD_194513 | JGI IMG/M metagenome (GOLD analysis project Ga0307515, IMG submission 194513) | Populus trichocarpa ectomycorrhiza microbial communities from riparian zone in the Pacific Northwest, United States - 17_EM | ecosystem: Host-associated > Plants > Roots > Unclassified | place...
CAATCAACGAATCTAGACCCTCAGACCCACCTGCTTCGATGCACTGAGATTCATCAAATGGTTGTTATTATGGCAGCAAAAGCAATCAAGCGCTCATTAATGGCACACCAACAGCACTGCGGCAAATCATATATGTATTGCTATTTTTTGATGGGTAAATCTGAGTGTAAAATCTCAAGAAAGATTCCATCACTACAGCTAGAGTACACAGAGTAGGAGGGAGATTAGTCAGCAAAAACAGCACAGAACGTGCACTGTTCGGCAAGCTAGAAAGGGCAGTGAGCCGGTGAGTCGGGAGTAGTGACTCAAGTGAGCGTATCACACGCTCGCCCCCTTTCTCTCAGTTGCAGACTCCTGACAGCTTGACTCTCTGCATTCCATGCCACCCCCCAGTTTACTGAGTCCAACAACTCAACTCACTACCTCCATGGATTAATGAGACCAATCTCCTTACATTAAAAAAATATATAAAAAACTAATCCTTCTATCACTTTTATGGAATATTTTTAACATTTTTTAGTGAAATTATGACATTAGAAAGCTATCTAACCAAATATATCTTTGATGATTCTAACCCATCACTATATCATTGTCGTTATTTCCTGCTTAATTTAAAAATGTTATTTTAGACATTGCAGCTCGAGTGAGGCAGTCTAGCCCTGGACAGGAGACTGGAGAGTGTTATCAAAGAAAGAGGGCTACTAGCAATCTTCTCGTTTTTTGTCTTCGCTATAGTTAAGCCACACGTGCCTATCTTGTCAAATATTTATTGACACATGGCGTTGCTTTTGGATTTTAATTCTTCGAACTCGTGAGTGCATGTTGGTGGTGGTGCTGTAAAATTGACAAGATAAATGGACTCTTTCCTGATGAATTTGGCTATTTCTTTTTCTTTTTCTTTAATATTTCTTGAGTCATTCTCTTCTTCCTCTTGGCCCTTTTTCTTCAACATAACCAGGCAGTCACCCTCCTCTCTGTTTTTTATTTAGTTTAACGTGGGTGTTCGAGTCAGCTTGCGCGCACCTCGACTAATCTCACGGGTCCTAAAGTTAACGACCATATAAGCCTCCAGTGGCCATCATATGAGCAACTATAGGGTTCGAACCTAAGACCACAGAGAAAGCAAACCTCTTAGTTTCAAATTCTTATCACTAGACCACCACCTAGATGATTTTCTCTTTATTATTTTTTTACCCTTTATGAAATTGGAGTGCACCGTTAAATTTGAACCTTCATAAGACTCGACCTTGGAATTTAAATCGCCATGATTGCAAAAGCTGATCGTCTTGTCCTTTCCTCTTATGAGTTTACTTGCAGGAAGATTTTACCCTTTTTTCCTGTTCCTCATAATAATCTCCAAGTCAAAATTCCATATATAAGGTGTCATGCTGAGAAAGTCTCGATCGCCATAACACAATAATTTTGCTTCTGTGTCTTTTCTTTTTATTTTTGTCAATGTAACTTTGACGATGGTTTGTTTGGGATCTACGGCAACAGATTCTGTATCTTCATGGGAATTGGGAAGTCATTTCTTGAGAGGTGAAAAAAAAAGGACCGGCAAATTTGAGGAGTTGCTTGCAGATTGAGAGGAGAGACGAAGGGGATGGGACTGATGGAGAATGGGCACATCGAACAAGGAGAAAGAATATTATGCTTGGCATTGATATTTTATTAGTACTATACAGTAAAATAAATATGTTCTGGATGTGAAAAAAAAAATCAGCTTTTTAAAACATGAAAAAAAAAACATTTGAGGCTATGCATTAAGAATCATTGGGGCAATGAAATCTAGCTCCAAATTCAACATATTTTTGATGTTTTTTGAAAACAAATAGTCTTTTTGTTGTTTTATTAAGGATAAACAGTCTTCTACTTCATAGTAAACTAAACACGTGTTTTACCTTAACTTTTCAAACGGATCTTGATTTTGAACTTCGGACTTCATAAAGTTAAAAATAAAATACAATATCCATAGTCAAAGAAGAACATCAAAACATGAAGTGTTTTTTAAGAGTATTTTGGTTTTATAAATTCTCAAATTGATATTTTTTTTAATTTTAATGTTCTAATACCAATAATAATAATAATAAACATTTTATATATTTTCAAGGGAAAAGTTATTTTAAGAGCACATGCATCACAATCTCAAACACATACTAAAATAACGTTTGGTTTATATTTTGTAATGGAAGGAACATAGACAATAAAGATAAAAATATATTTTGTTGAGGAAACAATGATGAATAACATCAAAATAATTCTATTTCTGAGACAATTTTGTAGTGAATGTTTTACTTAAAAATCTGGAGGTACATAAAAAACATGTCTTCAAATATAATATTTATTATTTTTTTATCCTTAAATTATCCTTGTAAAAAACTCTCAATCCCATAATTATTTAACAAATACATGTAGGGATAAAAATAGTTATTATCATGGTTTTAAAACTCAACTTGAGAGTCGATCATGGACAAAGTTTGAGTCATTGGTCGAGGTCGTGGTCACAGGTCAGTTGACCCGAGTCAATAATTATGGTTATGGTCATAATTTTAAAACTCGGGTTGGGAATCAATCCGGGACAAGACCCAAGTCAATAATAGGGTTGATCGTTGACTGAAGTCAATTTAAAAACAAAAATGATTATCGTCATAGTTTTAAAAACCAGTACGGGGATTGACCAGGGGCATGGCCTCGGCCATAGTCGGATGATCGCTGACCTGAGTAGATGCAAAAATAAAAGTGATTATTATTATAGTTTTAAGAACTAGTTTCGGGATCGATCCAGGGTAAGGCCCGGGTCACAAGTAGGGTCGATCCTCGACCCGAGTTAATATAAGGACAAAAGTAATTGTTATCATAATTTTAAAACCTGACTCAATAGCTGACCATGAATAAGACCTGAATCACATGTTAAGAGGGTAATCATAGGTCGACCCTTGTTAGCATAAAACAAAACAAGATATGTGTAAATATCTAATTATTTTTTAAAATATGTAAATTTAATAATAGATAAAATACATTTTTTATATTTTACTTTGTCTTCTCCATATAACCTAATAACATGGAAAAACAGTCACTTTATCATATATTTCATTACCGAACATGATTTTATTGATATTTTTTTTCTGTTTTTTCTTCACTTTCTCAATTGTTTTTATCTCATCTATCACAATAAATAAACGCTACCCAAGTGACAAGACAAGCGTCTCCTTTCAATAACTAGACATGCATTACTGGAGAAAAGAAAATTTCTGATCATAGCATGACCACGTTTTTACAACTCTCCCTTCGGCCTGGCTAGGTATTTTCCTCCAAGATTATCATGGCCATATTTATTTGGATTGTGCTTCTGTTTTTTTTTTTTTTAATACAAATAGCATGTTGATTCCTGTCAGCAAAAATGCAACTCGGGATTTCAAGGTTTTCCAAAGAAGAAAAAAACATGTTCATCTATCTTTTTCTACGGTGTTTTCTTCAAACCTTCTACATGAAGATAACTGCATTGTCCATGATCACATAATGTATCATTGATAGACACAAATCACACACAGTTGAGCCAGCAAGAGAGGGAGAAAGATAATCTTATCTAACAGGTTTGGCTAAGATGATCCACTTTTCTAATCGTACTCTCATGCAGATCTTCTCCCTCTCTTTTTTTTTGGATTTTAGGGCAAATGGTGAGAGTGCCAGATTACGAACGAACACTTCATCTAGAAATCATGTTATGGATGACAACACCGTTACTGCCTGAATTGATCACTCTAGTCATGTTCTTATCTATCATGTGATTTCAAGTCACAAGAGCAAGAAAAGTTGCTTTGAATGATGTGTCGAACTCTTGAAATGGAAGGGCAAGCTGTGTGCTTCAGAACATGTATTTGTCCCTGTTAAGTTGCAAAGGAAAGCATTTTGTTAATGCATCCTGGGTGTTTTTGAAAATAATTTTTAAATGTGAATTCATTTAAATTATATTTTTTATTTTTGATATCAGTACATGAATATTTAAATATATATATATATATATAATTTAATTTAATATTTTTAGATAAAAATAATTTAAAAATCAGTACCAACCACGAAAACAAAAAATAAAAACTCTCTGAGGCGGGAGCTTGAAAATGGCATGCAATTCTATCAATCACGACCTGGCTACCCTTAAACATCAGAACTTTTTTTGTCATTGTGATTACTTTGTTGATATCCAAATGCATTATATTAAATTAAATTGAATTTTGGTTAATTTCATTTATTTGCATCATGTTAAAAAATTATTTTATATTATTCCTTAAACATCTTTTCAAGTGAGATTCCCTTGACTTTAAAATTTACATATGTATATTATTATACTGTATTTAATTTTATTAATTTAATTACTTAGAATGATATCATGTTAAATAATTCCGTCTAATCTAACATTTTTAATTATTAAATAAATTTTATGTTATTTTAAAACATGTTTGATTTATACGCAGCAACTTTAGATTATTTTTTTTTAGTTTAACGTGAGTGTCCGGGCCAGTTTGCGCGCACCTCGATTAATCCCACGAGCCCTGAAGCTAACGACCATGTAAGCCTTCAGTAACCATCATATAAGTAACTACATGGCTCGAACTTGAGATCATAAAAGAAGCAAATCTTTTGATCTCAAGTTTTTATCATTGTACTACCACCTAGATGGTTGCAACTTTAGATTTTTTAAAATCAATTGAAATGGTATTAGTGGATCAACCGGTGTGACGATTACCGATGCTCAAATTGTATATGTATTTATCATTCCAAGTTTAGCAACTGAAAGTACACGTGTCATGGAAACTTATATCTGGTATTTGGAAATTCATGTTTTTATTTTTATTTTATTTTTATGTCTGGGTCTAATATTTTAAATGTAGCAATAACACGAGAAAAGAGAAATTGTACATTAGGGAAAAATTAAAACGAGAAGGAGTCTTTGAACAGTGTTAAGTACTAAAGCTTGAGACTCATTCGCATTCTAAAATGGAATGATAAAATAACTGAGATTATCGAATAAAATAAATTTCAGGAGTTTTTTCATTACCTTATTATATTTTTATTATTATTATCAAGTTTAGAGGAGGCATTTTTATAATTAAATAAATATAAATATTATTAAAAACAAGTGATACACTCATATATTGCCCATGCTTTTAATGAGTTGAAGTCGTGTTATTCGGGCGGCTCATGGAAGATGGTTTAATAGTTAAATAGTAACTTTTAAAGTGGTGTTTGAATTATCTCGGTGGAGTATGTGATATAAAAATTTTTAGTTTGATGTTAATGATTTTTTTCTCTATATTTTTTATCTTCTCCTTTTGATTTTCACGAATAAAATTTCAAACTTTCAATGTAACCTTTCAATTTAGTATTCCTTCAGATTTAGTACTTGTTTTTACTGATATTTATTTTATTTTAGATAATTGAAATTATTTTTTCGATTATTCACGGTTGTCTCGGTTCTAAATTATTCTTAGTACATATCAGTTCGATTTGTTTTCGATTTGAAATTTCGGCCATGTTTGTTTTCCGGAAAGTGGTTTCCTGGAAACCACTTTCTAAACTTTCCTGTGTTGTTTGCCATTAGAAAAGTTGGTCAACGGAAAACACTTTTCAGTCAAAGAAAAATTTAGCTTGGTTTCCAGGAAAGTGGTTTCCTGAAAAATTTGGGCGGAAAACACTTTTCGGAAGTTGTGAGAAATTTAGAAATGTCATATTATTTGCTGATTATATCAAATTTGGTCCTTAAACTTTTGATTGCTATATATATTTTGTTTTGAATATTTATTTTTCAATTTCATATCTCTTAAAATTTAATTTTTATATTAATTTTGGTCCTCATTTTTATAATTCTTATTTGCTTTTCCCTTATCATTTTCTTATCAAAATTTTTATTTATCAAATTTGGTCTTCATTGTTTTAATTGTTACTTATTTTATTTGAAATAATTTATGAAATGTTAATTATTATTATTTTAATTTCTTCATCTTTAATTTTTATTTTATTTTTTAGATTTTATTTCTATTATTTTGATTATTATTTATTTTATTTAAGATAATTTATGAAATTATATTTTTTTTTTTCAATTTCATCCTCATTCAACTTTTTAATTTGTAAGATTTGTTCCTCATTATTTTAATAAACTTGAGAAAATAAAGCATTAATAAGTTATTTTCCAGCTTATTTTTCATGACATAACCAAACACTGGAAAGTGTTTTCCAACTTATTTTTCATTACACTACCAAACATCTGAAAATAATTCACTTTCCTGAAATTCACTTTCTCGGAATTCACTTTCTAAAAGGAAATTACTTTTTAGCAAACAAACAGGGCCTTCAAAAGTTGTTAAAAACCAACCAGCCCAACTACTAGACACCTAGTTACCAACAAGTTCACTCTAGTCCTTTTGTAATAGTTTGTTTTTGTGTTTGAATGCATTACGAGTAGTTTGGGACTTTTTAAAAAAAATTTAATTTTTTATTTAAACTTATTTTTTATATGTTTTTTTATCATTTTGACGTGTTGATATTAAAAATAATTTTTTAAAAATAATAATAATATATTATTTTGATGTATTTTCGAGCAAAAAACACTTTGAAAAACAATTACTACCATAATCTTAAACTCTTTTTAAAAATGAGTTTGACTTAAAAATATATTAAATTGATAATTTTTTTGTGTGTTTTTTTTATAGTTTTAATATACTAATGTCAAAAATAAAAAATATACTTTTATATATTTTTAAATAAAAAATATTTTTAAAAAATAATTACACTACATTACCATGTTTTTTTTTTAATAATATAAGTTTCGATACTATTAACTTTACCGCATTATTACATGAAATTATTGTACAAGATTGGTTTTTTTTTTAGCAGAAAAATCCAAGTTTTAACCAAACAATGATGACGCCGAGAAAAATTCGATAATGGTTAAATTCCTGTTTTCCAGTGTGGTGACGATTAAACCATGGTTGTTTCTTTTTTTGCTCGGAATAGCAACGAAGTTTGATTTTTTGATTTTCTTTGCATACCCCTTTTTTCTCTGTGAGTTTCGAGAATATCTCATTCATAGTTTCGAGATCTATATTCATGAGTTGAAAGGTTCGAATGACCTCAGCTGTTACAATCAATAAATTTTTAAATTGATTTATTGAATGATCATGATATTTTTTAAAAATAAAAAGTTTTAATTAATAAAAGAATAATATCATCATTTTTATTTAATAAAATATCAAAATAAATAATTGATCCATTTCATACTAGGAATAATAGTAGGAAATCTTTTGACAACATGAATTTTTCTTTCTCAATAATATCGCATAATCTAAATAACTAGTTAAATTTTTTGAAATCATTTTATAGAAGATCATAGATGTTTTTTTTTTTTATAAAGTAATTCGACTTCGATTAACCTTGTGAACAATATCACTATTTTTATTCAATAAAATATCAAAATAAATAATTAACTTGTTTCATACTAAAAATAATTGTAAAATATCTTTCAATAACACAATTTTTTATTTCTCAATGATATCATATAATTAAAATAATTAGTTAATTTTTATGAAATTATTTTATAGAAATTCATAAATATCTTCTTTATAAAAAGCAAATCTTCTTTTTATAAAAGTAAATCGACTTCGATTAACCTTGTGAATGATCCCTTTTGTAAGTTTTTTCATGCTATCTTTTTAGATTTTGTGAATGTTCATCAACATCTCCATGCATTACTCTGTCCAAAAACAACAAATCTTGAATTAACATTTTCTTGGCCCTTTCTCATGAAAAAACTATTTTCCATCTTTACTCGACATTTCATTTTTTTAATGCGCCATAATGTTGCGATTCAGATTTCAAAAAACCATCATTTATCTATAGAATCAAATAAAGTTATAGTGAGTATTTTATTTAATGCTTTAAAACGTAAGTGTCAATCTATTTTATTTAATCATTTAATGTCTCGTACCACCTTAAAGAACACAGCAAGGTTCTTGATCTCGCTTGGAAGCCTGTCTTGAATATCCCGACCAGAAACTGGCCTGAGATTTTCCGAGTGTGTTCCGATCATCTTGGTAAGGACCAGAACAGGGAAAAAATCGGAATTCTGCTGGTTTTCATCGTAATTAAATTGCCTTTTTTCTTGGATATCCTTCCTTTAATCAGAACTTCTGATTTTATCTACCAAGCGTGAAATTAAAAGCGTGTTTAAAATTGATAATTCATAAATTAAAAAAATAAATAACATTCAACTTTGATTGAAGGACTAATTTATGATTTTTAAAAATAGAAAGACTAGCTTACAAGATCATGAGAAACACAGAGACTAAATTATAATTATCTCGAAACAAGATGCAATATATATGTTCATGGCTAAATAATTATAGCAGATAGCATAAAACATTGGTAGGTTCTACGTAATATTGTAAGCATTTCTAATTTTATTTCTAGCTGGACTATAACTTTCATCCTGGCCGTCGACAATTTTTTTCACAATTCGTTTGTTTTGAGTGCATGTTAATCTATTTTAAACGTCTGGAAATGTTGTAAAGTTTTAAATTTATTTTTTACATAGCTGACATCTTGTTTGTATTTTACCATTTAAAGCTAATTTATGTCTTGGATTTGAGTTGAAAATTACACGTTTTGAAATATCAATTTGAATTATTTTTTATATTACTTGATATCAAAATGAAATATTCTGTATCAAAATATACTATCAAATATATAACAATATTGTATTTAAATCAATATTATTAGACCAGTTAATTCAGATCAATTTAATAATTTATCAATTTAAAATATAGTTTTAGTTAAAATTCATTAGAAATAAGTATGAATTGATTTTATTAAACTAAATCAATCAAGCATATTAATAAATGACTTGACATGATCAAAATTCATTGGATTTTTTTTAAAGAAAATTAAAGTTGGTATTTTTTTTGAAAAAAAAACTGGAAAGAAAAAAATTGATTTGAGCTGGCCTCCCTATCTCGGAACGCGAATCTTAGACAGGGTTTTGTATCTATCATCAGAAATTGAATTGACAATTATGCTCCAAAGTTGGATAGTGGCCCGGAGGTCAGAAACTACAAACTCACCGCCTTGACGCGGCTGGTTTGGACTGGACAGGTTCACGATAAGTGACAAGTGTTGATGAAATTGACATCGGTTCGTTCATAAAATAACGTCTCAATAAAATATTTTCTTATGAATGCATTGTTCCGTGGAAAATAGATGTTGATGGTTTATTCCATGCCTGATATTTAAAGATATAATATCGGCCCACGTAATTCATTAAATTATTGTTGGTATTGTACTTGAAAACTATACAAAATTGAATAATATTTTAAATATTTGATTTACAGTGATTTTAATGAGAATTCAAGTTTTTGTTTCTTTCAAAAAAATATCAAAGAGCAACATAAAAAGAGTCAAGGTGTTCGAGTCTTGAAGGGTGAGATCCAATATAAATAAGCTAAAGCGTGTGTGGCACGCCATGCTCACTTCCTCGAGTATTTTTTTTTATTTATTTAATAAACAAATGACAAGTAAATTGTTTTTTTTATTTAAACAAGAGAAACGACATGTTGTCTGTATTTGTATTTGATTCTCTGTTAAGAAGCTGAGATTTAGTGACCGAAAAGTCAATGGCAAGTTTTAGAACCTTAAAAACTTATTTTTCAAAATTTTTCTCCTGGAAACACACGATAAACATCTTAATAACCTCTCCAGATGATTCTTAACCTCACAAAACTCTTCAACTAATAATAAAAAAAATTAAATTCAATCAAATAAAAAAAATCTTTACTCTCAATCTAGTTTTCCCAGTGAAATGAAAACTCTAAGGCTCAGTTTGTTTTTGTGGTGTGGTATGTATTTTGATTCAGTCATGAATTTGAAAGTGTCTGACCAATCAACACACATCATAATTTTACACGAGTCTCACTAAAAACTACACCTCAAAAACATTGGCTAGGAAAAAAGTTATAATTTATCTTTTTATTCTTGAATTTATCTTTTTAAATTCAAACTGTAAAAGCTATTACAATGCTAAGCACATTAATTTTGAGAAGTGTGTTTGGTGTTATGGTCGGATCATGATTTTGAAAAGTTCTGAATTTCCTTTTAGCTTTAATTTTTTTTTTGTGTTTTTGAATTATTTTAAAGTACTGGTATCAAAATTTAATTTTTAAAAAATAATAAATTATTTTAATATATTTTAAAGAAAAAAAACTTTGAAAGCACAATCTTTACGGTACTTTCAAATACTTCGATGAAATTTTAATACATAAAATATCAACAACATAGCACACGATGACGAAGAAAGAGTTTGACAATAAATTTAAGTTCATGCATTACATAAAAAAACAAATTCAAGAAAAAGTAAGAAAAACTAGCTTTTATATGTTAGATATATGCATAGTTGGATGGCCTTCCATCCCAACTTTAATTCCTACTATTTTTTTAAATAAACAAACTCGAAAACTAAAAAGAATAAAATTTAATCATCATAGTAAAAAATAAAAAAACGATATTCTTATATTTATATTCATACTGTATAATCATTGAAGAATGCTGTCAATAATAAATCTAGACAAATGCACAGTAATAAAAAGTAAAAAGAAAAATAATATTATTATTTTGGCTGCATAGTATACTGTATAATATAATGATTAAGGTTCCTATATTTTTATCCTAGCACGTGGTCCCGATAAGGCTCCATGGCCGATTCCCTAATCTAAGAACAACAATAATAGAGAAGCAGAGGTAGAAGGACTCAAAATAAGAAAGAGATCTTTACAGAATATAAATAATACAGGAAAAGGAGAGAGATTTTCACTCTCCAAGTCCAAGCCCGCTTCTTTCACTTCAAAACCCTATCTCAAGATCTCCCTGTTTTATTCTCTGGGCTATTTAAACAAACAGAGAAAAAACAAAACAAAAAAACAAAAAAACACAAAAACCTCATTAACCAAAACTTCCACACACACGTCCCTCTGCTTTTATGTCTTTCTTGAAGTAATTGTAAACCACCACCACCACCAACCAGAAAAAAACCCTAAGAAAACCACCATGGATACTCATGAGATAACTAACATACTGCTAACTAAACTCAAGAGTTTAGATCCAGAAAACGCTGCTAGAATTATGGGTTTTATTCTCATACAAGTCCCTTCTGAAAAAGATTTGTTACGTTTAGCCTTTGGCCCTGAAACCCTTTTGCAAAATGTAGTCTTTAAGGCCAAAATCCACTTTGGACTCTCTACAAACACGTTTTCTACACCTTCTACACCATCTTCTCCGTTGCCTCTCAATCCCATAGCAAGGCCTTGTAATAGCACTAACCCCTTTTCACTATCGTCTCCAAGAGTCACAAATAATGATTCTTTCCTTGATTTTGGAAAAAACCCGCCTCCAAATCCCTGGCCTGTTCATGGGTTGCCAAATAATAGTAACAGTAACACTTCAATTAGCCCAAAGTCCAGTCCTTTTTTGTCCTATGATAATATACGTTCTGGGTCTGTTTTAGTGCCACCATTCTCGAGGAATGGTGGTAATGACTGTGGTGATTGCAGTAATAATAGTGTTGACTTCCCTGATGAGTATCAATTAGATGATTATCTTTCGTTTCTTGATGACCCCTCTTCAAAAAATGAGGGCTTTATGGACCAAAGGGTTCAATTGGGTGGTTATCCGGTTGATAATGGAGATAGCCATTTGCATAGAAGGAGATTTTCAGAGAGTGATGCGTGTTTTGGTGCTGAAGATGGGGGGTTTGGTCTTGGGTATAAGCCTTGTCTGTATTTTGCTAGAGGGTTTTGCAAGAATGGAGAAAGTTGCAAGTTTGTTCATGGTGGTGAAAATATGGCTGAGGTTAATGGTGGTGGTGTTCTTGTGGGTTCACCAAGGGAAATGGAGGAACTTTATTTGCAGCAGCAAGAGGAGTTGATGAGAATGAAGGCTGCACAGCAGCAGCAGCAGCAAAGGATGGCTTATAACAAGTACATGAATTTTCTGTTGCAGCAACAGAATAAAACCGATAGGTATATTCAAGATTACTAATTTTGCTTTTAGCATGCCGTATCCTCGTATAACGTGTCAGATTTTCAATTTCAATCAGTTCTACTGGTGGAATTTTGGTCTTAATTTGGTGTACCTGTTAATCTCGGGACATTATTGCTCAACTGAGCAATCCCTTATTTACATACAAGATGAGACCAAGGGTACGCGATAGGTTAAGTGTTTCCATCTTTCAGTTTGCTTTTATTGTTATTTTTTTGCTGGTCAAAGAAAGAAAGAGTCTTTTTTAGAGGGAGGTAGAGAAAAAATAGTCATAGTGAGGATATATAGATAGGAAAAAGATAAAGAGAAATTCATCTTTTTAATTGAGCTAGTTTTGGTTTTTCTTTTTCTTGTCTGGATGCTGTTCTAGTCTAATTGGATGATTTGATGGAACTCATTATGCATATGTTTCTCCGTTTAACAAGAAAGACTTTTTTCTTATGAATTTGACTCGTTATTGGAGTTTTACTTCGGGATTGGGTAATGGTGCGATTTGTGGATGTTTGGTACTTGCAGATTGGGGGCAGCAGCAGCTATGATGGGTGACGAATTTTACAATTTCAGTCGGCTTCGTGGTGGAAGGAATGGCTTTTTTGCAATGGGAATGGCTGAAAAGGCAAATTCAGCATCCAGACAGATATACTTGACATTCCCGGCTGACAGCTCTTTCAAAGATGAAGATGTTTCGAATTATTTCTGGTAAATTACCACTTTTCACTTGCCCTTCTCAAAGAATCCAGTTTGGTTATTATTGTTGTTTACTTCTACAAGTAGTACCTAGAGGTTAAGTGCTAGGAGCTGATTAGATTGCCTGCAAAAAGATGAAAACATGTTTATGCCAACGAAACTTAAGTATAATTTGTGAATTGTACATGGTGGAAATTCCTATTGTTAAAAGTTAAGAATACTGGTAAACTTTACGTTGCCAATTGTCACAAAATTTTTCTTGGTTCAAGGGACGGCATTTGTGATCGGTGCATTCCTCTGATTGATGATAGGGAGTAAACAATAATATATTGCTTCAAGACTGTATGCCAGTTTGTGTTTTTAGTCCTTCTCTGGAGTTGGAAGGAAACAATAGACGAGTAAAGAAAACAATAATATATTTCTACCATTTCTGGCTAAAGATAGACGAGCGTCTGATATTCATGCCCATCTGAAAAAAAACAAACAAACAAATGAAAAGCTGTTGGTCTATTTGAAGAAGGAAGGGAAAATATATTGCTAAGCTGTGGAGGT
>Ga0307515_10016945_pt1 | contig 13317 bp, 10 predicted proteins | sample 17_EM_MG_FD_194513 | JGI IMG/M metagenome (GOLD analysis project Ga0307515, IMG submission 194513) | Populus trichocarpa ectomycorrhiza microbial communities from riparian zone in the Pacific Northwest, United States - 17_EM | ecosystem: Host-associated > Plants > Roots > Unclassified | place...
CTGAAAACCGAAGCAAAAGTTTTCTGACGATAATAGAATTGATTGGACGATAAGGGTCTTGGCAAAACTAAAAGGTGGTGTGGTGTGTTGTCGGAGGTGTGTACTATCCTACCTTTTGCGCTCTCTTGCTACGGCGGAGGCCTCGCATGAGGTTGACCAGAGCGAAGCCGAACTGCTTCTGGTCTCTATCCTCTCCTCCACTAGCTATGTCAGTCTCTTTGTATTTGAATAGCTGAAACTACTGATGCAGATCTAGCCTTCGTCCGCCATCCAGTCATCGAGCCTATCGTCTCCGACCTCTCCAAACGAAGTAGTATTCGGCACGAGACGAGATATCCCGAGTGCCCGTCGAGAGCCAAAAGCCGAGCCTGACGAGTCTTTAATAACTACGAGGCGAGATATCTCAGGACATTTTTCAGATGTCTCGAGATCTCGTAAATGATATCTCTGTTCCGACCGATACACAAACTTTTCCTGTTGACGAACCGGACAGGCCAGTTTGCAAACTAGGGCCGGTTTCCAAATAGCACAGAAAATATGCGAACCCACCCAGGAGCTACTCTCGTATAAGTGCCAGATGTTATTTTTTTTCGCTTTTCACCGAGTGAGCTTGCGGGCGAGGTGAAACATCTGGCCAACAAGAGCACCAGGCCTATGAGTCTAGAGGTGACTTACTGATTTGATTCAGGGAAAATCCCCTAGTAGTAAATGACAATGCACTTTGCAGCAGGTACTCCGCTATACAACATCTATTCGATGACAGTAGAGTTACATATATATACACCTTTAATCGTTACTATTTGTCCCAAAATTTTGCGTTATCGGAACATAGAGTACATCATGGGAAAGATGAGACTAGGTTTGGAACTAGCTTTTCGAGTTTGCAAACTGGACAGACCATCTCCAAGCTTTTAGCCACTTCGTGAACTGGGTGGGGATATAGCGAACTGAGTTCTCAAGTTTGGCAACCGAACAGGTCAGTTCCTGAGCCCGGTTTAAGTTCGCGAATTGGTCTGTCCAGTCGTGAACCGTTGAGTTCGCCAATTGGTCGGAACATGTACACGGAATCTCAAGAGCTCGGGCAAGGTTACTCTCAAGTCCCAGGCCCGCGAGCTTAAAATGGTACGGAACGAGATATCCCGGGCTTAGCTCGGATCTCGCTTTGTTTCGTTGGTGCCGAACACTACGAAGAAGTCAGCCTCTTTGTTTAGTACGTCCTGACCCGACCAGAAGTAGAGTTGGACCGCGAGACCGCCGAACAAGTCGTGCAAATTTAGCAGAGAGACAGAAGCTTCCTCCGCCTTGCTTCATTCGACGAGTTGTACAATGTCTGCAAATCCTCTCTAGCAACCTTCGAATTTACACCCGAGGTCCATCACCTGAGGCCATGGAATGGAGCTCCGAGATCCATTGCTTGTATGCTGAGGTCATGAACGAAGCGAAATTAGTGTGAAGGAAGAGAGCCTCCCAGGTACGCAGCTTTAGTTTCATATTGACCTCTGTATTACATTGCTTACTATGGGCTCATGCTAATGGTATTGTCAATTCAGCTGTCGCCAAAGTGGGTGCTGGGTTTATGGCAGACCAGCTTGGTCGGGTCTAGGCTCTGTTCCCCCCAAATTGGATCTCCCCGCTGTAAAGAACATGGCAATCGCTGGCCAACACACTCTACCAGAATAGACTTTTTTATCTTATCGTATATTGTTAAGGGGGTGCTTCCACCTAAGTAACTATACTTACTTATATCCAAAGATACTTGTAAGAAGATACTAGGTACACGGCCGTAGATCCTAATAATTTCCTTAAGCGTAAACCCAGTAAAAGGGTACAGGTAATCTGTAAAGATTGTATACGCAACAAGGACAAATATAAATTATCGTATCAGAAGCTATTAACAGAATAGCAACTAAATTGTATCGTGGTGTAATGCAAAGCTGGCAATACATATAACTATGTATAATCGATCCCGCTTTGTTCTTACTTATCCCTTCCGGCTAAGTACTTGGAGATAGTATCCTTTGGAATTACCTGTAACCTATTCCTTTGTTTCTTGGTTAAAGGCCGAACCGGAATCTTTCCTGATCTCGTTCGAGATAGCACACAAGGCTTATTTTTAAAAGCCTGCCTTTCCTTCCGGGACTTGCGAAGGAACTCCTTGGCGTTCTCAACCACCCTGGTAGCTCGATCTGACTCAGGCTCGCTACACTCAGCCTGACAGCTATCGCTAACTGTATTACCGACCTGTAACCATCTGTCCAGATGTATTTGACTTTTTCCGGAATCAACTTGAAGATGTATAGGAAGCGCAGACTCCAACTCCTGTTCCGAAGACGACTGCTTATTCCTTATTGGTACTTGGCTTGCCTTAGATCATATTCGTAAATTATTGATGTGGATGACAAGTCCGTCAGAAAGTCCAATAACGGAGGCTATCCACCAAACACTTTGCGCCACAAAAATATACCGATTCTTTTGGGCGTAACTGATAATCTTCTCTAACGCATAAACAATAACGTCGTTTTCGTTTTCGAAGTTAATAGTCATTCGTATAGGATAATACATAGTCAATGGTGCGGGGCTGCCGCTACATAAAGCTAATAGATTTGGTATATATAAGAATAGATATAGGTATCATAAAAACTTAATAATAAATAATGGTTTTCTTCCGCTGGTAGGTATTGCTGTTTGTTTCGCTGCTAGAGCTTGTTCTTTTCATTGCCTGGACAATGTGATCTCTTTATATAGAAGCTTCTTCGGGATGTTACGCATGCGCACCCATACTTCGTCTTCCATGATTTTGATAGCAATGTGCGTTGCGTCCTACATTCATTATCGTCTGCATGCATACTAAGGCAAGTCGGCTCCGAATGCGCTAGTAGAGATTGCCACGAATCCCTATGGTTATCATGTACATGCCGGTGCGGTATTAAGCGTTACGCTCCTGATGAGACTCAGACCACACCCGCATGATATCATATATCAGATCATAACTTCAACTTGGACATCTCACTTTCGTATGGTTCGGTAATCGGGAACGTCTGCCGACATAGCGACAAACGTTTTTCAGCTAATCAATACTATAGTATGATTGCATCATAGGTTTACGTGGCGGACAACCACTACTATGCCGATATAGATTAAATAACACGCACGTAGCGTTGCAGTTGCCATTCCGTCACAAATCAATGTGCGGGGATGCTTCGACCTCATATCAACAGTCATGCCATAATCTTTCAGTTACACCCAGCTTAGGCCGAGACTGTTCTCTTTGACCGGGGAGTGCCCAGGGCTCCAATCTCCCATAAGAGATTGGCCTTAAGATCCCACTTAATAGCTTAGGCTATCAACTGCCGTGTCTGCGAATATGAGCTCCTTTGCTCTACTCCGATCAGACATAATCACCCTAGATTCAAGTGTAAATCTGGTTGAAATTACACGCTCGGCAGGATTGTACTCCTTTCGATCTGGCAGTGCAATTGCGTCATCAAATCAGCTGCCGCAGCGTATGCTTTCAATGAATCCGCTTAAGCCTAAGCTTAATCAATCGAGACGAGTACCACTCTATCCCCGCTAAAGGATATCGTGACTGAACGTTCTGAGGATGCCTAGGGTAGTCGTTTTGCATATCAGGTGGCCCGAAGGTTATTTCACTGATAAGTACCCATCACTGGTTATCTCAAGTTACATATACTCTGTTAAGGGAGAACCCTTAACATATATTTCAACACGAACTCTGACGCTGCACACCTCCGACAACACACCACACCACCTTTTAGTTTTGCCAAGACCATTTTTGTCCAATCAAATCTATTATCGTCAGAAAACTTTTGCTTCGGTTTTCAGCTGTTTTCTTCGAAATCAGTCACCTAGGAGCCAAAATGAGTCTCTTTGGAGCCAAAAAACAAACACCTCCTCTTAGGGACTCATTACTTAAGAAGGCTAAAGAGAATTTTGAGAAGAGAATGGAAGAACAGAGTCCATCTGAGGCTTCGGCCGTCTCCAGCAGCCACATTGACACACAACTTGATAAGATAACCGGACCACTTTCCGACCTAGACGGGACGGCGATGACCTTGGAAATCTCACACGAACTCAGTGAGCTTGCTTGTGAGGATCAACAAAGACAGTTTTTTGGAACGCCTGAGTACGAGCAACTTAGGGCGGGAGAGAAACAAGATGAGCACGAATATGGGCTGTATCAGGCCAGAATTGAAGATGATTTGAAGAGATGCAAAAATAGCAACGCAACCTCCAGAGCGGAAACTGTGCAGCTCCCAAGTGACCTGAACGACATGCGAGCGTACTTCGACCTTACGGGAAAAACAGGAGTTACGGGTATTACAAGATACGGAAGTGATGATTCCGCGGAGTTGTCACCACCACCAACTACAGATTATGGAGAAGATGAAGTTTCATTTCCAAGTAGAATGCAGTCAATGAAGTATGAGGGAAGTGTTTTGGCATTCCCTCCTAGTGCATTACCCCAGGATGCTTTTTTGACCCCCAGGGTGAGCACAGGAATTATCTCGCAGAAGTACCTTTTGGCGGAGGAAAATGTCAGTCAACATGTGGGAAAAAAGGAAGAGGAGGAGGGGATGGGCAAGACATGGAAAGTCTACACACCCATTCAAACAAAATTCGATATTAGCGGCAGCAGCGAAAACAAAGATGACATGATGACGGAGCTGGGGTGGAGGGATGAGGAGCCCTACCTGATGCCAACCAAGAAGGGAAAAAAGCACAATAAGGGGAAGGGAGTGAAGAGGCAGGTAACGCCCAAACGACCAATCCCAAATATGCCGCAGACACCTACCAGAAGAAAGCTTAAAGCGGATTGGGCCAAACCTGCAGAGGTGGTAATGAATAAGAAGGAGCCGGGCACTCTTGAACCGTTTATTGGTGAGTATCTGACAAACACTGATGGGCTGAGGGATTTTACGCTGGCAAAAGAAAAATACTATAACCATTATTCCGATTGGTGAGGTGTGCAGGCAAGCCATGTGGCGGCTAGGCAAAATCAAACGGATGTGGGAGTTACTGCGATTAGGAAAGCAAATGAGAGGATCGAAAATGAAATCCAAGTCATGTGGGAATATGACAAGAAAAGAGCAGATACACTCGACAATAGGTTGAGTATGATTGAGAAGAGATTGGCTAAGATCGCACCAGTGAATATGGCTAAGACAATTGAAAATGCCATGAGAGATTGCATGGAAAAGATGGTGGAACAGGTAATTGATCAGGCAGTGGGAAAGCTTGAGAGGTTGGCTAAAAAGGAGAAGAGAGAAGAAGTTGGAAGGGGGAAACAGGTAGAAGCGACCCCGGAAGACGAAGAGATGGAAGAAGTGAATTTTGAGCCTGGTGCTACCTTTTCAGCTGAAGAAAATGAGAAGGTGGAGAGAGTGCTCAGAGAGATGGAGGTGGAAGAGGCAAGTCTAGAGGCATCTAGGCATGCACCAAGTATCCCACCAGGAGGAATAAGGCAAGAGTTTCTGTGGTTCGAACCAAGTGGACAAGTTACGATTGCAACAAGAATGACACCAGCTGTGCCAGTTAGGAACAAAAGGGAGGGGAAAGAACTGGAGGCCAGAGAGGTGCCAAAGGAACCAAAGGCGGGGGCGAAGAAGCTGGAGGTTAAGAAGCCTGTCGAGAAGAAGCTGAATACGAAGCCGGAGGAAAAGAAGAAGGAGATGTGGGCACAGAGAGCAGCAGCACCACCGCCACCAGTAAAGAAACAACCCGAGCTGGAACCGCAACAGCAGGGTGAAAAGAAACAGAACGAAGGGTTTCAAGAGGTAGTTAGTACCTTACGGTTTCGTTATGGAATTCACATTTTTCTGATTTCAAATACAAACCAGCTTCCAGAAGATGTTGCATAACCAATTTGACATGTTCCACATGATCTTCCTCCGAATCACTGTAAATTAATACATCGTCCAAGTAAGCTGAAGCAAAATCAGCCAGGGCTTCTCTTATAGTAGTATGAATATATCCCTGGAAATCTGCAGGGGCATTCATTGTTCCGAATTGCATAACCGTTGGTTCAAACAGCCCATATCTTGTCCTAAAGGCCAACTTATGCTCATCCCCCTCCTTGACTCGTAGCCGGTTATAAGCTCCTCCGACATCAAGTTTTGTATATATCTTAGCTTTTCGAAGTAAATTAATAGTTTCTCGTATTAAGGGAAGACGGTACCGATTCGTAATAGTCTTACTATTAATATTCCGATGATTGGTGCCAAATCGTAACCCTCCACCTGATTTCTTTGCAAAGAGAACTGGTGCCACGAAAGGTAATGATGACTGACAAATAAATCCCTTCGACATATTCTCTTCCAGCCTGTAAAGGACGTACGCCTACGCTTGACCGCAGACGTATGGTGTAGTGGTATACGGTTGCACACGAGAGCGAGTGAGTATATATGGAGAGTATAGTGGTAAGATATTCGATACAGATCTAAGTGCCGTAGCGGCAACCTATATACACTGGCGCTTACCCGGCCTCGGGTCAGGTGTCGCCGTTACACAGCCATTCCTTAAGCACAACTAACTTGGTCCTCGACAGTGAATAAAGGGGCCCCCATGTTGGTGTCTCACCTTCCCTCAGGTGTACTTCGTGATCAATACCTGACAGTCGATTGTTACGGGGGTGCTTATCACCTAAGTAACTATACTTACTTGTACCCGAGGATACTTATAAGCAGGTACTAGGTACACGGCCGTAGACCCTATCAAATTCCTTAAGCGTATTCCCAGACAAAAGGTGCTGGTAGTCTGTAAGATCGTATACGCAACAATGGCAATATAAGCTTATCGAATTGGAGGCTATCAAACGGATAACCACCAGATCCTATCATGGTGTAAGACACAACTGATAATGCATATATATATAACCAATATATATATCCTCAATCTCTTAAGTTTCCTTGATAAATCTGGAGTTCAAATTTATCGGCAATATTACCTCTACGCGTAATCTCCCTAATTCTTTTTCCTTGTTTCCAAGTATTCCAAGATCGTGTCCTTTGGAATTGCCTGTAACCGATTTCTTTGTCTCTGGGTTAAAGAATTCCCCGTAATCTTTCCTGACCTTGTTCTTGACAACACACAAGGTTTCTTCCTTAAGGCTTTCCTTTCTTTCCGGGACTGATCGATAAATCTCTTGGTATTTTGGATAACAGTAGTTGCTCGATCCAACTGAGCTTGACTGCTTTCAACCTCTGAATTCTCGCTATCCTTATTAATCTGGAGTATCCTATCTGGATGGATACAACTCTCGTGAGTTGTTTTATTAAGATTCCCCGATAGCGGAGTCTTCAAATCCTTTCTCGCGGATAACTGATCCTCTTCCAATAATAACTGGCTTGCTTCAAATCGAATTCTCAGGTTATCGATATGCGTACCTAGTCCTTCCGAAAGTCCAATAATGGAAGCTATCCACCAGACGCTCTGCGCCACGAAGATATAACTATTATCTCTGGCGTAACAGATAATCTTCTCTAGTGCATAAACGATAACGTCGTTGTTATTTTCAAAGGTAATGGTCATAAGGTAATACTTATCGGTGCGGGGCTGCCGCTACACAAAGCTAATAAATTGTAGATATAAATGTAGATATAGGTATCATAAAAACTTAATAATAAATAACGGTTTTCTTCCGCTGGTAGGTATTGCCAACTGTCTCGCTGCTAGAGCTTGTCCTTTTCATTGCCGGAACAATGTGATCTCTTTATAGAAAGTTCTCGGGATGTTACGCATGCGCACCCATATTTCCTTTCTATGATTCTGATAACAATGTGCTTTTGCGTCTTACATTCTTTATCGTCCGCATGCATACTAAGGCAAGCCGGCTCGGAATGCGCCTAGTAGAGATTGCCACGCATCCCTTAGGTTATCGTGTTCATGCCGGTGCGGTATTAAAGCGTTACGCTCCTGATAAGAATCAGGCCACACCCACAAGATATCATATATCAGGTCATAACTTCAACTTGGACATCTCACTCTTGTATGGTTCGGTAATCGGATTCAACTGACATCATAGTGTTCAGCGTCTTCTTGCTAATCAATACTATTGCATGATTGCATCATAGGTTTACGTGGCGGACAACCACTACTATGCCGATATAGATTAAATGACACACACGTAGCGTTGCAGTTGCCATTCCGTCACAATTCAATGTGCAGGGATGCTTCGACCTCATATCAACAGTCATGCCATAATCTTTCATTCACGTCGCTGCTTAGGCTGGGACTTTTCCCTTTGGCCGGAGGTTGCTAAGGGCTCCAAAGTCACATAAGACGACGGCCTTTAGATCTCACATAATAGCTTGCAACTATCGAATGCCGTGTCTGCAGGTCGAGGTATTCCTCAGTATGATCAGACATAATCACCCCATCGTCAAGAATAAATCTGGTTAAATATTACACGCTCGGCAGGGTTGTATCCCTTTCGATCTGGCAGTGTAATAGCATCATCAAATCAGCTGCCGCAGCATTATGCTTTCAATGAATCCGCTAAGCCTAAGCTTATTCAATCGAGACGAGTACCACTCATACCCCGCTAAAGGTAATCGTGACCGTAAAAGTTTTGAGGATGCCTAGGGTAGTCGTTATGCATGTCAGGTGGCCCAAAGGTTATTTCACTGACATGTACCCTTTCGGTTATCTCAAGTACGTATACTCTGTTAAGCTTAACACCTTAACATCGATGTGGTGGAAGGCAATCAGCTAAAACTTTCTTAAACAAAGGTAAAAATTCATGATACTGTTTGGGAACAATCTCCTCCAGGGGTTGTTCCTTAAGATCCTTTGCTTCAATAGCCTGATTTATATCCTACAATGATGCTTTAAATACCGTGAGTTTCCCCTTCTTAACTGTTCGAAAGAATTAGGATCCATTAAGCATCACAATATTTCATCAAAACAGTCGTTGTGGCCGTATCTGTGATTCAAATATTCCACCTGGGAAATAAACCGGTTCGGGAGGTTCCTCTGTAACTCCTTCTACTGTAACGGGTGCATCATGGCAATGTGTGGTACAGTATTGTGATCCAAAAGTGACCGTATTGGATGCAAATCATACCGCTAGATCAGCAAAATGTAATTCAATCCGGAAGCCACACGCAATCCTCCCAGACACTCCGGGCGCTCTCACCGGTGCTTCTAAGTACTTCCAGATGCTCCCAGACCCCCCTGGAGCTAAGCAAAGTGCTCTCAGACTCTGCAAGAGCATTCTCAGGTGCTCCTGAAAGTACCTGCAGCTATGGAGGTGCATTCAGGATGCTACGAGATTTGACTTATAGAATAGTCAAATTTCGGAGCTCCTGAGACCTCTGCGCAGATCAGCGGGAGACATCGAGAGAAGCTGAGACTGCTGCGCAGCTCTGTCGGATACTTCGAGAGCAGCCGAGACTACTGCGCAGCTCTGCGGGAGACTTGATGCCATATTCGCACAGCAGTGGTTGTTACATAACCACAAGGCATTTCTTCTTATCATATTCATCTTTGTTACAGTCACAAGATTCGCTACATCATAATATGGCATGCATTATTTAAGTCTCTCTCTTTATATACATATGGTCAATCAGGCCACAGATGGTACTGGAGCATAATCGGAGGAGCACCAGGACACGCCCATTGAGAGAACTTTTAGAGATGCACTACTTGGAGGCTGTTGTGGTGAAACGATGGAGCTAGAAGTTGTAACGGGCGGGGTCGGGCGTAGGTGATATTGGCAACTCGAATGTGATATCGGAAACGGGGCAAGAAGCTCGATGTTCGCTTTTCGAGTGAATCAAGACAAGACAAAACAAGACAAGAGTCGAAGCTGTTTCAAAGTCGTAACTTGCTTTGCTATACAAGAGAACGAGTAAAGAGAGAAGAAAAGGAAATCCTCCAACGCCAACAACACTCTCTTTATATACAATCCATCTCATACCTTCGAACCATTCCTCATGCTCCGATGTATCCTCCGAATATTATCTCATGATCTTACACACCACCTTTAACATTCCTTATCATAACAACCACGCCATATCGTCCGACGTCGCAACACTTCCTACCACTTCGTTATCTTACTAAATTATACCGCCACCCTTTCGCCGCTACCTCCGCGTCTCCCAACGTCTCCGCCTTTCCGTAACACGATTCCTTTCACACCACCAGGAATCTTTCTCTATTATCCCTAAGTATCTTCGTATCTTTCTGTGCCGTGACAGAAGTCAGAGAGCCCACCATCAACACTCTGCCGCACCTCTCCCGACATCCAAACGGAATTCATGAGAAAGAGCCGTTCTGGTTCAAGGAGTGTAGGAATCGGGTGAGAAGACATGATACTACCCAGCGTTGAGCATCGACGCATTTGCGTGGATCCACATCGCAGAACGAGCGAGTGAGACCAAAAGTTGGGAAAGAAAGAGTATGTATTTTCATTGTATGATAAGATGAGATGGAAATGAGATGTTGTCTATCTACTCTGGGGTCTGTGGAATATATACTGCCCGTCACTCTTTCCACCTCCATTACCCCTGTATCTCCATACACCCGCCGTCGCTCGTTAAAGATGTACTTGGAGGCTCTGATCGAGCGAGTTTGGAGATGCACTTGGAGGCCGTAATCGTGCGAGTTTAGAGATACACTTGGCAGCCGTGATTGTGCGAACTTGGAGGCCGTAATCGTGTGAGTTTAAAGATACACTTGGAGGCTGTGATCGTGCGATCTTGGAGGCCGTAATCGTGCGAGTTTAGAGATACACTTGGAGGCTGTGATTGAGCGAACTTGGAGGCCGTAATTGTGCGAGTTTAGAGATACACTTGGAGACTATGATGGAGCGAGTTTGGAGATGCACTTGGAGGCCGTGATCGAGCGAGATTGAAGCAGTACTTGGAGGCGGTCAATCTCGAGGCAGTAGTTCGGGAGGGAGGCGCGACGGGAGCTGAGACTCTATTCATTGGTTAACTCATAATTGTGGGAATGTAGAGAACTGAGTACAAACATGGTCTGCCAAGAGATGAGAGACTGGCTGGGAGCGGGAGACAGTCGATCTTGAGATGATGCAGTACGCGGTGTATGCAGTACTCAGTGTATGCTGTACTCGGTGTATGCTGTACTCGGTGTTAACTCTTGATCATGGCATGGAGAGATAGACAGCGATGACTTAACTTCGTGTTCTTAGGTGATGGTACACTTGAGGACGAGAAAGAGAGAGATGAGAGGAGATGGGGGAAATCATCATGAGAATCTGGGACTTAAGAGAATTTCGTGTGCGAGTCAATAGACCATCCCCAATACAGCAGGTACGAGTCCCGATCCGGCGTGTAATTACACCGATACGAGGTCTTCCCAACCCAATCGGGCAAGTCGTACCCCTGATTTCTCATATCCGCTCGTATCCTCCACATCGTTCTCATCATCATCCCCATCTCTCTCTTTCTCGTCCACAACTCTACCATCATTGCAGAACACAAAGTTAAGTCATCTCTCTCTATCTCTCCATGTCATGATCATGAGTTTACACCGAGTACAGCATCCACCCAAGATTGTTTGTCTTCCCTTCATTCTCATGATTAAAAGTTGACCCCTGAATGTAGCTTCAGCTTCCGGCGTGCCTCCCTACACAATCGACCACCATCAGCCAGCTCTCCATGAGAACTCAAAGGTAAAGTCAGCTCGTCACATTCGCACGGTTGCGAGTAAACTAACTGATGAACAGAGTCTCAGCACCCGGCGCGCCGGCCATCGACCGCCTCCAAGTACTCGTCCAAACTCGCTCGATTACGGCCTCCCAGTGCATCTCCAAACTCACTCGATTACGGCCTGTAAGTTCGCACCATCACGGCCTCCAAGTGCATCTCCAAACTCCCTCGATCACAGCATCCATGTTTATCTCTAAACTCACTCGATTACGGCCTGCAAGTTCGCACGATCATGGCCTCCAAGTGCATTTCCAAACTCGCATGATCACAGCCTCGGAGTGTATCTCTGAGTTCACTCGATCGTCATTTTCAGGCGCACCTCGAATTGCTCTCATGCACCGCCTGCAGCCAGTCCAGATATATCCTGTGTAGATGGGTAGCTATATAGATACATAGATGAGAATACAAACTGAATACATGAGTTTTAATAATCGTTGAATGATAAGTAGTAGCTATGATTTCCAGGCGCACCTGCAGCGTTCCCAAAGAAGATGTTTTTCCCAGACTGCTCTACTGTGATTCGAGGTGCTCCCAGACTTGTTGCTGACGCTCCCAGGTGCTCCCAGGCTTGTCATCGGCGCTCCCAGGTGCTCTCAAGCTTGTCATCGGTGCTCCCAGACTTGTTTCCGGCGCTCCCAGTTGCTCCCAGGTGCACCCAAAGTTCTCTCCAGCGCTCCGAGGTGTTCCCAAACCTATCACAATCACTCCCATGGTACTCCTGTACCAGCCATCAGAGATCCCAGTTACTCTGAAGGCCGGCAGGAATGCCCTCCTAAGGTCTGATACTCTCCTGAAATTGACACATCTAAGTTTACACTCCACATCCTCTCAGACACTCCTGGAGGCTTCCAGTGACTGAAATACATATTGCTGATGATCTATACCTAGAATCTATTAGCTTTGTGTAGCGGCAGCACCGCACCTTCGACAAGAATTCCTCATTAGATGCCGATAACTTTTGAGAACGATAACGACGTTATCATATATGCTTTGGAGTGTGTTATATCTCACGCAAGAAGAACCCAGCAAATCTTCATGGCGCATTGTGTGTGGTGGTTAGCCTCGATTATTGGGCTTGAACAAGGATTGGTTTCCCACATCGATAAACTCCAGGGCCAGGATAATACGATATCACAAGAACAACTTCCTCAAGAAGTCTCGGCTACTCCTAGGGACCTTGCTGAGGATCAACGGGAGAATCAAGTGTTAGATTGTACAGAGCAGTTTTTAGAAGAGTCTAAGCGGTTGAGGGAGATAGCAGCTTTGAAGAATTCCGAAGGAACGACGTTAAAGAAAATTAAGAAAACCTTAAGGATAGCCAAAAGGATATCCAAAGACGTTGCAACCAATAAAGGGAAAGATTGCAGCAAAATGGAAGGTATTGACGTCAGCGAGATCTCAAGAAGGAAAGCAGCAGGTGAGTGTCTACGTTGCGCTTGGCCTTGCGATAGGAAAGGAAATCACCGAGTTAAGGATTGCCACCGACAGATTAAGTTGCATAAGGGAACTGCTTTATTTTCTAAGGATAGGAACTATCAGAAGACGATTGAATCTTCAGAGGAAGAGTGATCCTGCGGATAGTTCTGATATTAAGAAAGTATAGATTAGGATCTATGGCCGTACG
>Ga0307515_10016946_pt1 | contig 13316 bp, 9 predicted proteins | sample 17_EM_MG_FD_194513 | JGI IMG/M metagenome (GOLD analysis project Ga0307515, IMG submission 194513) | Populus trichocarpa ectomycorrhiza microbial communities from riparian zone in the Pacific Northwest, United States - 17_EM | ecosystem: Host-associated > Plants > Roots > Unclassified | place...
TATATTTTTTTTCTTTTGATTTTAATACATAAACTATGATTGGGGGCTCCTTTATTAGGTTTTAGGCAATGTTAGCGACGGCATTACCACTGGATGAAAGGTTTTATTGTTGTGAGTTCATTTGTATGAATTTTAAACCCCCCCACCACCGGATTTTAATGTTTTAAGGCTTTAAAATTTTAAATTGAAAAACTAAAAACTCAAATTTTTGAGTTTGATTGGAGTTTAATAATGGATTTTGATATCAAAATGTTGTGAGAGAGGTTGAAAGGATTATTTTAGTGGTCTTTTGGGTTGATTTAGTTGTCAGAAAGGTAGAGTTCCGATGGTGACAAAAGTAGTGCTAATCCAAACACATCATAGTTCACGTATTAAAATCAAAATTAAAAGAATATAGAGGGTGTCAATCCAAACAAAAAAGAATAAGGAACTTATTAATAGTTTAACATAGTAAAGAGTTGTCAATCAAAAAAAAAGAAAAAAAAGAAAAAGAGAAGGGGTCTCCATCCAAATGACCAACAATTCAAGGACTGGTTTGTACAGATTCCCTGAGCAGTTAATAGAGCATACAGATTTAAAATTTAAATGCTTCTTCCTCCTTTTCATATTGGAAAACTAGCGTTCATACTCTGGATATGTTTCAGCTAGAATTGGGATGTGAAAAACTGCTGTGGATATGAACACATGAATTAAGTATTAAAACTTTAAATGCATGTATCTTGTAGAATAGCTCCTTTCCGAAACAAATCAATAGATAAATGGCAGAGAAAGACACAGGTGACAACTGGTGCTGCTGCTATGACAGGAAAATTGCAGGCTTTTAATCAGGTTTGGCTCTACAGCTGATGATGCCATTATGCTGTCCAGGGTATGATGAAACTCACTGGATTTTACTTTTCCAATCACAGAATATCAGTGAACAAGTTGCTGCTTATATGAGGGATCCAACTAAAATGGTCAGGCAAATGCAACAAAGAAGATCAACCATTGGTGTTTTTGGAGCTGTAAGATAATTGGCAATTTTTCGTAGTTTAGTCTAAGAAATGATGCAAAATTCATGGTATGATGAGCTCAGTTTTTTTTTTCCTTTTGCTGTTACTGACTACCTGAATTTTACTAACGGGCAGGTTCCCGAGTTGACGAGCAATGCCAGGGGAGAGGTAATCCTGTGAATGAGTAATTTGTATATCATTTTCCCATATTAGTTCAAACTTGGTAAGTTTAGGTATTCCACATTTCCACCTAGTAATGTGGCTAAGAACCGAGCTAGAATTGAGATATGGAGTGAGAACAGGCTAAGCAAAAGGCCTAAGCAGACACTCAATTGAAGTCAGGTTACATCTCATCAGCTAACGCGTGAAAGTGTTCTGATAGAATCCTAATATTGATTGCCTGATTCTATGGACATGATGTCTACCTGGAGGCCTTTTCTCTTTCCTCTTATTTTGTCTGGGAAATTCTCTGTTCTTTTTCTTTCTTTTCATTATAACAATTTTTTTTTCATGGATATTGCCAGCCTAACAGTTTTGCTAAATCTTTCAATTCTAATTAGGAAACATGTCCCGATGGTGATCCTGAACTTCTAAATGACACTGAATTTTATCAGCAGTTATTGAAAGAATTTTTGGAGAATGTTGACCCCTCATCCACCGGTGAGTATTCTATCTCATCCTATTTGCTTATATTCATAATTCGTGTGGAAACTTTCACCATATTAGACCTGCAGCCCCAAGGATCCATAAAGCTATAATTGGTGGCTGTTTTTCACTTTCACATTCTTCATTTCCAAGATAGAGGATCAGATGGTTTCCTCAAGTACCGGCCCTACACTTATTTAATGTCTTTAATCTTGCTTATTGATTGTCTGCAGAGGCGACCTTTTATGCTCTAAAAAGGTTGCAAACTAAGAAGAGAAAGATTGTTGATCGGCGTGCTTCAAAGAGTCGAAAGATCAGGTACATGCACGGGAGGGCTCATTTTCTGCACTATCATTTTCATCTCTAGTAACCCAGAGCATTTCATTGATTTTTCCTTATCAATCACAATTTCCAGGTACAACGTCCATGAAAAGATTGTCAATTTCATGGCTCCTCAGCCAATGAACATTCCTCCCATGGCCCCAAAAGTATTTGAGAATTTATTTGGATTGAAGACCCAAAAGCCTGCCGTAGATTCATAATGTTATTGTTGCAATGTTTTGTGGGGGGGAATTTTGTAATGTCATCCTCCAATAAACACTTGCATTTCTTTCTAGTTTACAATTTATTCCCTGGGATATATCCGCTGTAAGCTTGAACTTGGTGATGTCAAATTCCAGATTTGAGCATGCATCTGTCCTGATTTCTTGAGCTCGAGATTAAAGGTCAAATAATTTAAATTAAATGCTCCTCTTAAAACAAGTGTTTAGTACCAAACGGCAGCCAATTAAATGCTCTTCTCGGGCAGAATGGTGGGCATTAGGTGAAATCTTATATCAGTGAGTCATGACGTCTTGGTAAAGCAAACAGTGAGCTAGGAGCTTAGCGACTGAAATGGGGAAGACCGTTGCCTCATTTTACAAAAGAGCTGCAGGAGGGGATTCGAGAGTTTAAAAGATTAAAATGTTTTTTTATTTGAAAATATATTAAAATAATATTTTTTTTTATTTTTAAAAATTATCTTTATATTAATATGTTAAAATGATTTTTTAAGAATATAAAAGAATTAAATTACTTGTCGTCTGAAATGATGACAATGCAATGGCTATGGATTACCGACATTGGCCCAAGTTGATTTCTATGCCTTCTTATCTCTCTTTGTAAAATAGTAATCTTTTATCTCCTTTTTTTCACAGATGAAATTTACTTTTACAATATTGTAAACACCATCTCTGTACGAGCTGCTCATTTGTGAAGTGGATGAGTGCACTCTGAGTTCAATTTCTAAGAGTTTTCACATGTCAGTTCAATCTGAAGGTAAGAGAAGAAAAAAAAATCAAAATCATGGTAAGAACAAGGCCTTTCTTATGCATAGAGAAAATAAATATGAAAATAGAAGCTGTTAATTCTTGAAGAGACTCTCCTTTAAGAAAAAGAAACCAAACGCGGCCTTATCTACTTCTGCTGTCAGGTGAGGACACTCTACACAAGTGATCTCTTTTATCTTCAACAACCAACGAACTCTGTAGAGAGTTGAGTGCATACATGTTCAAAAGAACACCTAATTTCACATAAAAAGTAGACAGAGTTAACATAGACAGCAGTTCTTGCTCTAAAGAAACCTCCCGCAGACAGTAAAATCAAAGGAAAATGCTTCTCCAAGCAACAATCTCATCATCTCCACCTCTACAACACCCTCACCCTCACTCTCTCCTCCCATTTGGGTCTCTCCAGTTCAGGGCACACAGGCTCTCTCTTCAGGTACATATTTCCAGTTCCTTTTTCAACCCTCCTGGTCTCTCAAAGTTGAAAATTTTTCACCTTCTTCATCTTATTTTGCTGCCTTTTCTATTAGATCATGTTTTAGCCTTTCTTGAAAATTGGCATGAGGGCTCATCCTATTTGATAGGTCTTGAATTATGGTGGTATATTTTTACTGTAGTTCTTTGAACATGCCATGATAATGGAGGGTTTTTTTAATGTATGATTTAAGTAGAAATATTGATATGAAAATAATATTACTTGGGAAAAAATTGCATATTTTTTCAGGCCCTTTTTCAGCACTATAGTTCACCAGATTTGACAACTTTCAGAGTAGGCCATGGACTGAACGTCACAGAGTTTCCTGATTTCCAGGTATGTGTTCCAACGATCTCCTTGCTTCAATGGTGGCTACTTTTGTATAGAAACCAAGTCAACTAGTAATCTGAACCTTAGCCTTTTTAAATCAACACTTACTGTTTTCTTTTACTCTATTTATTATAAAGTTTACCCTCTTCGTTAGGACAGAACTTCTTAGGACTGAAGGTTCTTTGGAGACTTTGTGAATTCATGGTTAGCAAAGAGTGGTTAGAAAGTATTGTCTCTCCAGGCAGACACATTATATGACAAGTTTTATTTAAATTCTGGGAAGAATTGGAGTCTCGTGCACAAATGAAGAGGATTGGAGGTTTGTTATGGGAGGGGAGTAGGGTGGGTAGCTTTCTTAGCCACATTTCCACGCTGGATCCGGCTTAGTTGTAGTGTTGAGGTCATCCTAGGGCTTGTTTCTGCATTGCTGAAGGAAGAGAGCGTATGCCTAGTTATTCTTTAGTATTGTACTAAAGTTATATTCTGGGGTCCCAGATTCTCATGGTGGTATAGAAGTGGGAACTGAAATCTGTGAGATATGTGTTGGTTTTCTACCAACATGAAGCTCTCATTATGAAGTATTGCAAGTTTCTTTTTAGGATGAGATTTCCTTGGAAGATGGCTCTGTGATCGTCATGATTACTAGTCTTCTCTTGGACTGGAGTGAATTAGATGAATACTCCCTAGCATGGCCTAGGGTTGTCTGCGTTGAGCTTGAAGTTGTAGCAGTACAATTGGAGAAAACTGCATCCATGTGCTCAACATGAGGTGCATGGTAAGAGATGAAGAGAAGTGATTTAGAAAGGATGAGCTAGCAGACTTGAGAATTAAAACTTTGATTCCCTCAGAAACATTTTCTTCTATTGCAGGTTTGATTTGTACCTTGTATTTGAACTGTATTGGTATCTAATATTTATTTTTGTACAATAGCTCCTGGGTGTAGATCTCTTTGCAGTTCTCATCTTCCATACATCCTGCCTTCATTTCATATGTTGCATTCCATAGGGTAAAGATTGTTACCTAATCATACAAAAGTTGGCTATTGTAACAAAGACACATGTCTGTGTGTGTAACCAAAATCATGCTCAACCAGTGCAATACAAGGTTTGTTTTTTAATTATTATTATTATATCAGCAGAGAACCATTTTCCTTACAAATTATGATTTCCTCTCTTTCTTCTATGGCTTATGCTGTGAACCTGCAGAATGATTTTCTTCATCTCTCTTTCATTTTTTTTTTCAATAGAATCTTCTTCAATAAGGTGCCATACATTTTTCACCACTCATTTTGCATTCTCTTGTGGGTGAAGGCAGATACATGGAAAGGAGTTGGCAATGGGATCCTATAACTTAGCAAGTACTGAGAGTAATGCCCTCTTCTCACCTTAATCTTTCATTTCAGTCTGATTTTAGTGGCTAATTAAATTTATGTGTAGTTGATGCTATATATCTCTTACATCAAATGTCGTAGAAGTTTTGTCAACAACTTCATGTCCTTATTTTGTACTATTCTTATAAAATCATTAATCTGGCGTGTAATTTGAAGCCTCTCCTTGTTTTGTATTTTGTTAATTGTTTGCAGAATAGCCCTTATACTTAGCAGTTAGGATCCTCTTAAAACGTACTATCATTTGAGTCATGTGTGCGGGTGTGTGAACAAATGTTCTATAAATGGTGGGCACAATTCCGAGTAATCAGGAGTTAATAATTTCTTGAAGATTGGGAACTTCTAATTGAAATATAATGGACACTGCTAGACATGTGCACTCGTGCTCACGCTCACAGATTTCATCTAGCTCTGTTAACAATTTCGGTCTTCAACAATGTTGCTTTGCTGGATTGTGTATTCCATTCTTATCTTCCAAATGCAACTCTTTAGATTTGTATCCTGGGTTTATTTTTCCTTCCAGTGACTGCTTCCTGCCACCCCATATCATTTTCAAAATTGAAGTGTCAAAGAACATCATACTAACAATGGTCATTGTTTGGTGATTGATTTGCACATCCAATGAAGCCAATTCAACTTTCTACATATTCTTTTCCTATTTCAATAAGTGATCATGTAGTCAAATCAAAGATGTCTGAAGTAGCTATACTTGATAATGTATTGTTAACAGCCTATCAGAAATAATGTTTATATTTGAGTTCATCATGTTCAGACTCCTCAAGAAGAGCTGCATGAAGTTTCGGTTTTTTTTTTTGTTTACTACCTTTAGTGGGAGGAAGGATCTATATTCATAGGCTAATTTTAGCAACATCTGCGGCTTCTTGGACATGTTATTTGCCTTTTTCCTACCGATTTCTTTTTTCCTTTTGTTTCCCATCCTCTTAATATCATTACTTATTGCAGAATCCTCGAGCAATCTTTGGAATATTGAGGATAATGTGTGCATGAAAAGAGTGATGGTTTGGGCATCTGTGCTCTCATTTGGACAAATCTCATTGTTAACTTCGGCTCAAGTGGCACATGCAGGAGAAAGTATCAAACCAGAAGCAATTTATGAGGTTGGGGAGTTATTTGAATTGGGAATCCAGCTCTCTTATCTGCTTTTACTACTAGCTTTGCTTGGGGTTGGAACTTTCTTTGTTATTCGTCAAGTCCTAATGCGTAGAGAGCTCGACCTTTCTGCTAAAGAATTGCAGGCAAGTTCCTCTTTTTTAATCTGTATTATGCTTTCCAAGAGTTCACTCTTCCTGCCACTGACATTTATTACAAAACCGTCTTGGAAATTCTTAGATATTTAGATGGAGAGGTCAGTTTGTTTAGAAAAATAGATCCATTTAGTTTCTCTTTCACCTTCCCCAGCACTCCCATCTCTTGTTTGATAGTCATAACAGGCACTGGCCATCTGCATTTTGTTTAATACGATCTTATTATCTTGTTGTGTTTTCCCCTTTTAATTTCAGGAGCAAGTAAGAAGTGGTGATGCCACTGCTACTGGGCTTTTTGAACTCGGTGCAGTGATGCTGAGGAGAAAATTTTACCCGGCTGCTACTAAATATTTACTTCAGGCAATTGAGAAATGGGATGGTGATGATCAAGATCTTGCCCAGGTATGATTGCCTTGGGGTAATTGCTTCTGATTTGACCTAACATTTTCGTGTATTGCCTTAGGAAATGCCAAGCAACATCATTTTTTTTTGTTTTCACCGATAAAAGAAGGAAAAAGAAAATTTCATATGCTCAATCATACTTGATGGTCAAGTTCATATATTTAGATTACTGTCTACGAATACATTTACCGAATGGTTTGGTGTTGGTTCACTGTATTTTGGAATCACTGCAGTCTGTTACTGCAATCCTTTGCCTGTGTGCACTGACACACCAAGAAAGTTGCCTGCATGACACACTGAGAAAGTTGTCAGGATCTAGTCTTGGTGTTAACCCCTTGCAGGAGTGGGTAATCAACTTGCAAATTATGAACAAAGACTAGAAATAAGAACTGAATATCTTTTTTTCTTGAGCAATTAAGATAAGACAGGGAGTACCCTAGTCTGTCTTTCGAATCAACATGATAACACTTCTCGTGCATGATTTTGATGAAGAGTTCCTTTCTGCCTGCCAAATATTTGGATAGGTTTACAATGCCCTTGGCGTTAGCTATGTTCTTGACGGGAAGCTTGACAAGGGAAGCAAACAGTTTGAAGCTGCCGTGAAGCTTCAACCAGGTTATGTCACAGCCTGGAACAACCTAGGCGATGCCTATGAAAAGAAGAAAGACCTGAAGTCAGCTCTCAAGGCATTCGAAGAAGTTCTACTCTTTGATCCTAACAATAAGGTGGCAAGACCCAGAAGAGATGCCTTGAAGGATAAGGTACAAATGTACAGAGGAGTTCCCATAAAGTCTAAGGATAGATGAATCTACTAGCTACTGTCATAAGATTATCAATTTTTTCTTTCTTTATAAATTTTGTCATCTTAAGCAATGCTGAACTTTTCTTCCTCTAGTAAATTTTTGTACCTTTTCCAAAAATTACATGTCCAGACTCGAACATCCTTTGCTTTTATATCTGGATGACTGAATATATAATGTTCAGAAATTGTTATTTTTTTCAAAAGAAAAATCTTCTTTTAGACGATAATGAAACTATTTTCACAACCCCGAACAATCCCGGTCCTTATTTTATCTTTTTCTCACATCACCGCTGAAACAATCCAGGAAAAACATCACGGACAGGAAATTTCAAAAACTTAAAAGACGATACATGCCTTGGGCTATAGCCAGTTATGTAACCCAGAATCTCTCGCGGGTCAAATACTTTTATTTTTTATAAAAGATTATTTATGTAGATATTTTAATGCGTTTTGATAATTCAAAAAATATAACAAATTAAAAAATATATTTTCATGACAACTATAGTTATCAAATCCGACCTAAAAGTTGACCCGACCAAGGAGTCGGGTCTTGGGTTACACGGGTTGACTCGGGTCAAACCTGTGATGTTCACAAAAAAAAAAAAAACATAACTTTTTTCTTGTGAACATAGAGCATATATACTAAAGGGCTTCAAATCCCACATTGAAAAAATAAAACATTCTTCTAATATTTATATAGTGAACTTTGAAATGAGTTAGCAATCAATTGAAAAATATGAAAAAAGTGGGGTCTCTAGGAAGGAGAAAAAAAATTAAAAAAAAAGGGACTCTGTTGGGTTTTTGCCGGGTCGATCGATTTCCTCCGGCTCAATTGCAGGCTCAGATTTCAAATGAAACAAACTCGGCCAACCCTACTGGGTTCTGGTGGGAGCAGGGCCCACCGCTGCTAGGTCCTGGTGGCAGCTGGGCTCCACCATGACCTAATCTTGCTTCAGCTAGGCCCATTGTTGCTGGCACCCAAACCCAACATCATTGGGTCTGGCGGCAGAGCCAAGCCCAATAAACTTGGGTCTAACACAGCTGTTGGATCCTGCTGACAGCAAAACCCAGCACCCACCATCATTGGGTCTGACGACAGAGTTGCTGGGTCTTGTTGACAGCAATACCCAATAGTGGTGGGTCCTGCTGGGCAGCAGGGCCCAACATCATTGGATCATGATTGCAAGAAGGACCCAACATCATAGAGTCATGCTTGGCAAAATAACCCAGCATTTGGTACCCATCTGGACCCAACATCATTGAGTCAAGATGCTTGACAGAATGACAATGTGTTAAAAAAAATTATGAATATTTTTTTGTCCAAAAATGTAAAACAATTATGTAAGGCAATAACCAATGATTCAACATAAAAAACATAAGGACCTGATTTAGTAATTTAACTAGTTAGGTGGCCCGCGCTACGCCGCGGGCTCACCTTTTATTTTCATAAAAAATTTGGGTCTTGACGCTGGCAGGACCCATGGCTAGTTTGGGTCCTGCATAACCAATGACCCAAGGTTATTTTAGGTTCTACAGCTGCAAGACCCAAGGATAGTGGGGTCTTGGCGTAGCTCAAGCACCACGTGTGCACTGCGGTCTGCCCAGCACACAGCAGGCAGCCGAAGCGCCACCTGTGCGATTGGTTTGCTGCCACGCAGGCAGGCAACCCAAGCGTCACATGTGCCCACATAGTTTTTTTTCAATAGTGATAACAATTTTTTAAAATTTATTAATGATAATAATAATAATAGTAATTTTTAATTTTACTTTTCAAATCAAATCTATGGTTGTTTTTCAATATTAATAATAATTTTTTTCTAATTTAGTAATTATTTTATTAATAATATTCATTATTATAAAAATAATAATATTTATAACACAAAAGATAATATTTTTAATAATAATACTTTTGATTATAGTAAAAATAATAATATTCATAACATAAATAATACTATTTTTAATTCCAAAAATATTTAGAACACAAATAATAATATTTTTTATATTAAAACTTTGAATTATTATAAAAATAATAATATTATAAAAAAAATATCTTTGATATGAATACATTGAAATATAAAAAAAAATATTTAAAACAAAAATAATAATATTTTGATATGAATAGATTGAATTATAAGAAAAATAATAATATTTAGAACATAAATAATAATATTTTTTATATGAATACTTTGTATTAGAAGAAAAATAATAATATTTACAACACAAATTATAATATTTTTTTATATTAATACTTAGAATTGTTGAATATTTGTTTTTATTTACGTAGGTGTCCGGGCTAGCTTGCGCGCACCACGACTAATCTCACGGCCCACTGAACATCTTGCAAACCTAGTGAGCATGTAAGGCACCGCGGGGGTGACAAACGTGCACAGTGAGGTTCGAACCCAGGTGTAGAGGAAGGGAATAAGCCCCTACCACCGTTAGGCCAAGACCTCAAGTGCATTGTTGAATATTTTTAATAATACACGTTGTGGGCTCACTTTTTTGTTTTTATAAAAAATATCATAAAAATTTATAATATAAATAATAATATGTTTTCAATTTAATAATAAGATGTCCAGTCCAACGTGGGGTTGGGCGTGCACGAGTCCAGGTCCAACTTGGGGTTGGGCGTGGACGCGTCCAGGTCCAATGTTAGGTTGGGTGTGGACGCGTCCAGACCTAAGGTGCCAGGTCCAACATGGGGTTGAGCGAGGACGCGTCCAAGTCCAACGTGGGGTTGGGCGTGGACGCGTCCAGGTCCCACTTGGGGTTAGCCGGGGACGCGTCCAGACCCAGGGTGGGGTTGGGCGCGGTCGCGTCCAGGGCCAACGTGTGGTTGGGCGTGGATGTGTCCAGGTCCAAGGTGGGATGGGCGTGGACGCATCCATGTCCAACTTGGGGTTGGTTGGGGACGCGTCCAGACCCAAGGTGCCAGATCCAACGTGGGGTTGGGTGTGAATGCGTCCAGGTCCAACTTGGTGTTGAGCGTGGACGTGTCTAGGGCCAACTTGGATTTGACCGGGGATGCGTCCAGACCTAGGGTGCTAGAGCCAACGTGGGGTTGGGCGTGGATGCGTCCAAGGCCAATTTGGGGTTGGCCGGGGACGCGTTCAGACCCAAGGTGCCAGGTCCAACGTGGGGTTGGGCGTGGACACATCCAGAGCCAACGTGGGGTTGGGCGTGGACGCGTCCAGGTCCAACTAAGGGTTGGCCGCATTCGCAATGCAACCAAACAGTGCAGTCCACAGTGAAAGCACTCATCGTCCTCAGCGAAAGCACTCACAGGGCCGCTAGAGTGCAATCCACAGTGAAAGCACCCACAGTGCACAGTAGCCTGCGCCACAGTGAACAAATAGTGCAGTCCACAGTGAAAGCACTCACAGGGCAGCTACAGTGCAGAACAGTGCAGTGCAGACCAGTGCAGTGCAGTGCAATCCACAGTGAAAGCACCCACAGTGCACAGTAGCCCGCACCACATTGAACAAACAGTGCAGTCCACAATGAAAGCACTCACAGTCCACAGTGAAAGCACTCACAAGGCAGCTACAGTGCAATCCACAGTGAATACACTCACAGTGCACAGTAGGTCGTGCTACAGTGAAACACTAATTAATTTTAGTTATAATTAATTAATAAATTCTAATATAATGTTATTATTTTTTAGATTTTAATTATTGGCCTTAATTGGCCACAAGAGGACAATGGTGACAATATGGATCCTCAGCAAAGTGTCTACGCGCTTTAGTCTCATTTTTTATAAGACTATTGTGAGCTACGATCCATAAGAATGCCTTGATTCTTTCTGGGCCATTCCATTTCCAAATCAACTTCCATAGAGAAGCTTGATTATGGTGGTGTCTAAGAGTTTCAATCTGGGTGGCATATGCTGATTGTATAAAAAAGTTACCACTTGTGAAGAGGCCCCATGCAATAAATCGAATCACCATCCATATCAACAGAGGGAGGAGGATAGCTCGCCATAGCCATTATCATCTGCATGGGTAATAATGAATGAGCTAAAGATTCTCACTTCCATTTTACAGAGGGAGGAGGATAGCTCGCCATAGCCAATTGTCCATCCTCAAATCCATTACCCATAGACTATCCGACACCATCAATCACATGAAGCCAGATCTTACAGATTGCTTTCCATAGCGAGAATCTTTTCCTTTAGCCTGTACATGAGGAATGCAATCCTTTATCCTGCTATGCTTGCCTCGAAGAACAGTACCTGCCCAAAGACTGTTGCTGTCATGAATAATTCCCCAACCTAGTTTCATGATAAATGCCTTATTCCTTCGTAGACCTATCCCTCCATCTAATTTAGAGTGACATACTGTTTCCCATTTAACAAGGTGAGGTCTTTTTCTATGTTCATTTTCCCTATATAAAATCCTTGCATGTTCTTTCAATGTCAATACAGAGTGATTTCAAGATAAGAGAAGATTGCATGGGATACAAAGGCACTGTTGCTAGGACTGATTTACAAAGAGTTATTCTCCCAGCTAGAGATAAATTCTTCGATTTCAACCGGCCAATTTCTGATGCTTGTTCTCAATAATATAAGCATAGGTTTGTTTATTAATCCGCTGGTCCTCCGTTTTAACAAAACCACTCTCACGGCTGATGATTCTTGCCAAATTAATTGGATGAGACAATATTTTTGGAAAAAAATACCATCGTCTTTGCAGTACTCACCTTCTAGCTAGAAGAAGCACTGGACATATTCAATCATTGCATCACACTTTCCAACTGTATTTCATTAGCTTTAGCAAATAAAGACATGTCATATGCAAAGCATAGGTGAGAAACTTCAGGCCCGCATTTGCTTACTTTAAAAGGCTTCCAAGACGCTTCTTCCTCCATTGCTTTATAGATAAGTTGAGATAATCTTTACAAACACATGCAGAACAAATATATAAGGTGAGAGAGGATTTTCTTGGCGGGTTTTAGCTTTAGTTTTGCTTGTAGTGAATGAAGTTGGAAAATCTAGCTAGAAAATATGGGTATTTAGGGAAAAAAAAATTAAATTAAGAAGTTGTTGTTTTTTTTTAGGCAGCAAAGAGACTTTTCCCAAAAGAAACAAGCCAAGCTTTAGAGTGAGTCTCTCCCTTTTTAGATTTAGAGTGAAGAAACAACAACGAGATGGCTCGGATGCAAGAAATGCTGCTTTAGAAAAGATTGAGGGCATTATGAATAAAATGCAAGATCGAAAAGCCGAAGTTGAATTGGGAAACATGAATTTTATGTTTAAATTCAAATAACATCTCTGTTTGTTAGAATATTATATCCATGAAGAAGGAAAAATAGAATGTTATGTTTAAATAAGATTTTATTTAGAAAATTAATTAGTCATTTAAATTGGGAAACATGACTTTTCTATATTATGTTATATCCATGAACGTCCTTTTGTGTTCTTCAAGATTTATCTTTGTAATTTATGTGTTTTTCCACGAAAACACACAATTTCATCTTTATAACTTTTAACAAATAAACATTTTTAATTTATTATTATTATTTAGCTAAATATTTAGGTTATACCTATATATATAATATCTAATCAATATTGATATCAAGAAAAAAATTAAATAAACAACCATATATATGTCAACATCCAAAAAATAATTTTCATTTGAACATGTTTCTAATTTTTAAGACTTCAAAAGTTTTACAAAAACACCAAATATTGGATA
>Ga0307515_10016947_pt1 | contig 13316 bp, 8 predicted proteins | sample 17_EM_MG_FD_194513 | JGI IMG/M metagenome (GOLD analysis project Ga0307515, IMG submission 194513) | Populus trichocarpa ectomycorrhiza microbial communities from riparian zone in the Pacific Northwest, United States - 17_EM | ecosystem: Host-associated > Plants > Roots > Unclassified | place...
AGACTTAGTAATACTGGACTTTAGATTAATATTAATAAGTCTAAGTTCTACTCCACTAAAATAAAATACCTCGGCTTAATTATCTTAACTAATAGTATAACTATAGACCCTAAAAAGGTACAGGCCTTATAGGAATAAAAGGACCCAATATTAATTAAAGAACTATAACAATTTCTTAGCTTCGCGAACTTCTACCAATAATTTATCTAAGGCTACTTTACTATCGCTACGCCTATAACAAAACTCCTAAAGAAGGATATTAGATAGCTATAGGGACTAAAATAAACCAAATCGTTTAAGGCCCTTAAGGGAGCCTTTACTTTAGCACTAGTACTAGCATACTATAACTATATAAAGAAAACAGTAGTAGAGATAGATATATTAAATTAGGCTTCTAGCGGAGTCCTTTCCCAGTATAACAATAACGGAAAATTAAGACTGGTCGCATTCTTCTCTATAAAGCACTTTATGCTAGAGTATAACTACAAGATCTATAATAAAGAACTCTTAGCTATTATTAAGGCTTTAAAGGAATAGTATCCTAAGCTATAAAGGACTAAGAAGCTATTTAAAATTATTACTAACTATAAGAACCTATAGACGTTTATAACTACTAAGCAACTAAATTAGCGCTCAGCCTAGCAGGCAGAGTTCCTTTTATAGTTTAACTTTATAATTATATATAGACCTAATAGCAAAGCCATACTCCCTAATGCCCTAAGCTAGCTACTAGAAATAAGGCCTAAGGACGCCAATAATAAACGCCTCTGCTACTAAGCCTAAGTCGTTATACCGCCCCAGAAAGTTAACCCTATAATCTTAGAAGAATTACTATATAAGTCCCGTAATTCTAATAATACGGAGTTTATAGCCGCTCTAGACCCTAAAATAGCCGAAAAGTTACTAGATAAGTTGTAACCGACTACCGAGGCTCGCATCACGTCGTGACTCACCACCTCGTATATCTCACTACCTATATCTCACTACCTGTTTCCATTACGTATTGCCAACTATAAGCGCAGTCTCCTTGCCACCATTTCATGTATATATACCTCTTTGATTTCCATAGATTTACAATCAAGTCGCTCATTCAATTCTTCACACTGCAAAGCTTACATAAGTTAATCTAGCTAGGATACTAGGAGAATAAACTTATAAGAGATATAATAGCGGCCCTATATAATTGGAAAGCTCGCTATTAGCTAAAGAAAATTAGAAAATTACTTTGTTACGATAAGTTAGAATATAGTATTATTAATAGATAGATCTACTTCCGCTAACGTCTCTTTATCCCTAACGCCCTAAACCTCTACCTAAAAGTTACCTATCGCTCTTATAGTAGCGGCCCCGCTAGTCACCCTAGTTAGGTTAAGACTTTTAACCTTTTAAACTAAATATACTAGTAGCTAGGAATCTCCTAGTTTATAGCTACCTTTATTAAAGACTATGCCCTATACTTTTATACTAAGACCCCCTATTCTGCCCCACCCAGTTTCCTAAAGCTACTAGAATTACCCACCTGCCTATAGACTAATATCTTAATTAACTATATTATAATGCTGCTGGTATACTAATACTATAGTAAGGCATATAAATATATCCTTGTTATTATAGACCGCCTAACTAAAATATAATACCTTATTTTAGTAACAGGACTCTTAATAAAGGAGCTAGTTAATAGCTTTATTAATAATATATATAAGCTCTATAGTGCACTAAGCACAATTATCTCCAATTACGGCATATAATTTATTAGCAACTTCTAGTAATAACTAAGTAAACGCCTTAAGATAACCTTGTAACTAAGCTTAGCCTAGCACCTAGAAATAGACGGCTAAACTAAAATTATTAACGCTGCCATAAATAAATACCTCTATACTTTTGTTAGCTTTATATAGAATAACTAGGTTAACTACCTACCGCTTACTAAGTTTACTATAAATAACTAAGTTAACAAGAGCACAGGTATCTCCCTATTTTTTGCAAACTATAGCTTTAACCCTTACCTTAGAATTAAGCCTGCTAGTCCCTATTTACTAACACTATTAGTATAAGCAAAGAAGAAGTTCCTTCGCGTAGACTTTATAGCCAACCGCTTTAAGCGGATATTAATAAAGCTTAAGGCCCTAGCCCGGATTTTATAGTAACGCTATAAAGATAATGCTAATACCTATAGGGATAAAAGCGCGTTATTTTACAAAGGTAATATAGTTATAGTTAGCTTAGAAAATATAAAGATAAACAAACCTAAGAAGAAATGGGATAATAAATGGGACGGCCTATACCCCGTACTCGTAGTATACTAAGGGGTAGTTATAGTAGACCTCCTAGACCATATCTAAGTAAATAAATCCTTTTATATATCTAAGGTCCGCCTCTAAGCTGCTAAATAAATCCTTAGCTAAGCAAATATTAATACTATAAAGCGCCGTAATATATAAGGATAAGTAGCAGAGAGAAATAATAACGGCAACATAAAAGATAAATAGGAGTTTAAGAAAATCCTTAATATACACAACGAAGACCCCTAGGGCCTAACTTATAAGATTAAATAAAAATATTATAAGGATATAACCTAGCAGCTAGAGGAAGACCTAAAGGGTTGCGAATAAGCTATATAGCGCTTTTATAAGTAATACCCTAAGAAGCCAGGACCCCTAGACTGGGTATAAGATAAGGAAAAGTCACGCTAAGGTCGCGGTCGACCACCGTATTAAAGTTTATAGTGGTTAAAATGTTATAGAACTTTAACTAGCAGTTAAAGTTATCTAATTAGCCAAATTCTTGTTAAGAAACGCCACGCGGATCAATTTAGGTAGCGGTGTAGAGTTCTGCCGACCTTAGTTACTAAACTAACTAATTAGGATTTTCCCTGCCTAGTATAGAAAATCGCCATTAGCTTAGTTAAGGGCGGTAAGCGGAACTAATATCTTTGTGGTAAAAAATAGGCAACCCTATATACTGCCTATTTTTAAGTTATTTATTTAGTTTAGGGACCAAACCATCTAGGGGAGAGGAGTACTGTTACGGCACTGACCTAACGCATACCGTTTCATACTGTCTCGTACTATTTCCTACTATTGGCTAGCCCACTACTAGTAACTTAGCGGCCAGCCCTACTATTTATATACAATACTCCCTTTCTACCTTCTTCCCCTCTTTATACTATAACATAGTTATTTAGTCTACTTCATTGCAGTACTATAACATAGACTTTTGCCTTAAGTCCCTATTTATACTGTGCCATAAGCGCTTTATTATTCCATTTAACCTATATTACTAATATTTAGAACTACGTTATATATTTAATTGCTAAAGTCCTTTATACTAGGTTTTAAAGCTTTCTTTCTACCGTAGTAGTTGCCTCTAGGTCTTTAAATATTTGCGTTAATTGTTCTATAAACCCGTTCTAACTTAAGAATATATACTATACCTCCTAGTTAGTAGTTGTTATGCTATATTTCTATACCTTCATAAAGTAAGGCTTAAACCACTTAAGTACTCTTCCCGTTAAGAACAATTCTATATAAGTAACTTAATCTATAGGCGTTCCTAGCTTCACTCCTTCTTATATAACCTTAAAGTGCATTTATATAAGGAATCCCTTAAGCTTTAACTTCTCCCCTAAGAATCGCTTAATTAAGGATAACTTAACCTTTACCGCTCTAATCCTATTAATCCTTTCTTTAAATATCCTATTGTTGTCTATTAATTAATTAACTATTTCTTATAGCTGTCCAATAGTAACTAGTTGCGAGTTAGTATTTACTATACTAGTGTTATTACCTAATCCTAAGGTAGTCGCCACTATAGACGCCGTCGTGGCTACTGCTTTTAGTGGCATGTTATTTAACTTCTTTTACTATAACCTTAGTAGTAAATGTGTAATAAAGCCTTGTAGGAAATACTACGATAGGCTTATTAATGGGCTAGGTATATAGGTATAGAATAGTTAATAACATAAATATAACTGGTAGAGTGGCTGCCTAATAGATTAACTCTAATTATATTCTAAGATTTACTATAAAGGAGAGAACTATCTAGGTAGGGACTGTGGTCCTTTAAATACACAACCGTACTTCTAAGAAATCCCCTTTATACGTAATATACGCATTATATATATTATACGTACGTTTCCCTTATACTCCGCGTATACTGCGTATAACGTTATATAACCTCGGCTACTATTCCTCGTTATATAGTTCTACCGGTTCCATTTTAGACTATACCTAAATTAACTAACTAGCTTCTTCTGACTCTTCTCTAAGTAGTTATAATATTATACTTAAAGCGTCCGTAACAGTGCTCCTCTATATAAGAGTTAAAGAATGCTTCTTTAGCAATTAGCCGTTTTACTACGTTAATCTTTAATAAAAGGTTGTCGATTTTCTTGTTAATAAGACTTAGCTTTTAATTAACACTAAGGATAAAACCCCTACACAGATCGTTTATTAGTTTTTACATAAACCATTAAATATATATAACTTACGTTTAATTAACCTAAAGCGCGAGGCTAAAAGTCTACTTATATTTTTTAAGACTAGCGACTATCTTCTCCGCCTGCTTATTTATAAAAGGCCACTTTAAAGCTTACACACTAAAACTGTACATCGCTTTGCAAGTCTTGCCTAGCTTTAGTTGTGCCTTTAGCCCTTATAGTTGTTAATAATATTCTTTAAGCGAGCCTAATAACTTATGCGCGGTTAGGAGCCGTGTTTTGTCCTACCTGTCTAATAGCTGTTTAACTTCTTTAAGGATCTTCTTAATATCAGTAACTGTCCTTTAAAGGCAATCGATATACTTCTTCGTATCCTTAAAGGCGACTAAGTACTGGAAGCAGAGCGAGGCGATTTTGGCGGATATGTTGATGATAGCAATAACGTTTGCTACCGCCGAAAGACCATCTATAATGCAAACCGAAGAGAAGTGGCTGGGCCTAGCGAGGCTGGTCCTATGTTGGAAAGAGTGTTGCAGTGCATCTTTCAGCTCGACAAGGCCGGGAAGGCAGGTGCGGCTAACACGTAGGGTTTGTGGAATACCGCTCGTGGTATTCCAGGCGTCGCGTAAAGCTATCTACAGTTTGCCTGTGCTAGCAGGGAGGGCGGCCGACTTGCTCCAGCCACACCCTTGTCAAGATGGAGGAAGTGGGAATAAAGTGTAGGATGAAAAGTTTTGGTAAGTGCTAACCGATCTAAGCAGCAATTAAGCCCCAGCCACGTGTGGCGGAGTTAGTGTTTCGGGTACCCTATAATACGCCGCTTTGGAAGCGGATTAAACTCCTTACTTTATAGCTAAGCGGGGTTACAAAACCTTACTACCAAATAATTCGATATTATAATAATTAAAGGAGAATCTGTACTAAAGTCTCTTATCTAATGCTAAGGTATTTAATATAATTGTTATAAATTACAAGTAAAAACTTATGTTTTTATTCTAACGGAGAGCTTCTTATTAATATATTCTTATACTCTAAGTCATTATCTACTATACGCTTTAATGCTCTTTCCTTTTAATTAATATACCTCGCTTTATTACTAGAAGTAATATAATCTAGAAATATCTCTAATCTTTTCCGCTTCTTAAGTCTAGGAGCTATTAAATGCTAAGTAATCCTAGCTATTATACCTTAGTCTCCGCCGCGGTAAGGTACTAGCAGAGTTATTAAGTAAAGACTATTAATTTTAGATCCTAATCTCTAATCTTACCCTATACAAGTTCTTTATAGGTAAAGTCTATAAGTTTAAGTTAAAGGCCTAGATAATTAGTAGGATTTCCTTAGTTATAACGGAACGCCTATAAAAATATAAGGGCGCGAAGAGACTTCGGAGAAGATTTAAAGGAATAATATAAATTCTATCTAAATCTAAGGGTATATAGCTCTCGTTAAGAACAAGACGTTACGTAAAGAAGAGAAAGGAATAACAAGAGAATTATATAATTAAATAGTTAGGGGCTTAGTAGTCAATGCGTGCGTATATACGCACGCGGTCTTTAACAGACTTCGGTAAAATTTAATTAATCTAGTAGAATTTAGCAGAAGTTAATTAAGCTAGTAAAATTTAGTAGAATTTAGTTAAAGCGTCGGAATTTATCTATTAAGTGTTTTACTAAGACATTCCTACTATAACTAGGCTAGTCCCATTATAGTACCCCCCCCTTTTAGCTAAAGGTCTAAATAATTTAGGGCAGTGCTATTTGGACACCCCCTAATTGCTAGGTGTACACCCCCCCAAATCGGGTTTGGCGCCTGCCTCAATAAGTTAGAATATCACGTGCGTTTGACTTATTTGCATCTGCATCGCGAAATCAAATCCTCATCAAAATCTCAACACCATCCTCCCGATAGCCCTTACTACTACCGCTATGGCTCTCAACGCCGCGCCTATAGCAAATTACGACTCGGCAGAGGCAGGAATTAAAGACCTCAATACCCAAGCAAAGTTGCAAGGCTTTGCGATAATTACAAAGCGATCCAAAAAGGACAAATAGACTCCGCCGACTGTACGCAAGCTATGGCTTATATGCGACCGAGGAAAACACTATATACCAGATCCGCGCAGTCGTTGTACTGCCTCTAAGAAGACCGACTGTCCCTTTAAAGCCACACTATCTCGTACAGAAGTTGGCTAGGTCTACGAGACTCAAGATCCTACTCACAATCACGACGCCTTCCTACCTGGCTCTGCACCTCCTGCGCACCGGCAGCGATCCGATGAAACAATTAAGACAATTCGCGATTAAGTTGCTAGTAATACGCCTTGCCTATCAATTCTTTCAAATCTTCTGCGAGCTGGAGTTATAATTAACATAAAAGACATCTACAACGAGAGGCTGCGCTACAAGAAGGAGCTTCTTGATGGGCTTACACCTACACAAGCTCTACTAAAGATCCTTGATACATTTGGCGGCGAGGATCCTAATGCTCACTACTTCTACGCGCATAAGGAAGACGATTAAAATCGACTTAAATATCTATTCTTTGCCCACCTAGAGTTAATCAAGCTTTTCGAAACTAATTACGATGTAGTTCTGCTTAATTGCACCTATAAAACCAATAGGTTCAAGATGCCGTTCCTCTATATTACTGGTATTACAGGCATAAATACGAATTTTGAAATAGGATACTGCTTTCTTTCTGGCGAGCAAGAGGTTAATTACCGCTTTCCTATTAAACAGCTCTATTTACTATGCGAACGCCTTAACGTTAATATCAAAGTCTTTATTACTGATAAAGAGACGGCACTAAAGAAAGCACTACGGCTTTATTTTCCACGCGTTCCTTAAATACTCTGCCTATGGCACGTAGAGAAAAACGTTGGTAGTAAGGCAGTAGAGACTTAGAAGAAGCAGGAAGAAGAGGCCCTCGCTATTGCCACTACCGATAAGGAAGTAGAGAAGGTGCAGTGCGATCGCAAATCCTTTATGCAGCGCTTCCTTTCCTGCCTGCGGCAGGGGACTGTGTACGAGTTCGATAAAGCTTGGAACAGCCTCCTAGAAGACTATAGCAATCAGGAAGATCTTGTTGAGTATCTTCGCAAGGAGTGGTGGCCCTTTCGTATGGAAATTGCCGACTGTTATGTAGATCTACATCTACATTTTGGAACTAGGTAAGTTTTTTATATAAACTGTAGAGCTTATCTACGCCTTTTTACAGGCGAGCTAGATATCCGCAACACCTTTAGATTCTAATTTAGATAATAGAGTTACGTCGCGAGTCGAAGGCGCATATAGTATTTTAAAACGATATTTACAAGTTTCTACCGGCGATCTATTTGATGTCCTTCAGGACGTCGCAAACCTTATTCTAAACACTCTTAACAAGTATACTATCTACCTAGGGAACGTACAAAGACGCCTGCCGCACGACATTCGACTGCCAGAGCTTTCGGAGCTTATTGGTAAGGTGACGCCTCAAGGCCTTAGGAAGGTCGCAGAACAGATCAAGCTCGCAAAGTCGCCCAACTACAAGAATACCTGTACAGGTAGATTTACAAGCACATACGGCCTTCCTTGTTGCCATACTTTGTATCGGCAACTACACCGAAGCTCTACTTCTGAGTTAAAAGTCGGCCTTAATGCAATCCATGAGCACTGGCTCTTCAGACGTCCTTATCGGAACTCTCCCTATATACCAATCGATCTTGCATTACTTATACAAGACCCAGCAGTTGTTCAGCGTTGCCGCGGTCGTCCTGAAGGCCCTACTAACCCCCGCAAGCCTGACAACTTAACCCGTCAAGAGCCATCAATATTTAAGACAGTTGGCAACAATACTGGTAACATAGGGCGAGGCCGCGGACGTCGGCGTGCCCGCGGAGGCCGTTCTCAGACGCCAAAAAGAAGCAGTAGCACCCAATTAAGCAGTGCTTTCATCAAACCGGACCCTTATCGACGGTTGTTTGGTTTGATTGATTTGGTCCAATTAAGGTTTGTTTAATATAGATTAAACCAATCAAATAAACTGATTGGACTAAATTAATCATCTATTAGTTTAATAAATTGCTAGAATAGCCTTCCTGCCCTTACTATAAGCTAGTTGCCTTAGGAACTAATCTCTTAGTGGAAATAAAGTTCCGATAGGATGGTGGAGAGCCAATAGCTATAGGTATTGGAGGCGTCAAAATCCTTTAAGCCTCGTGCAGCCTCCCTACCAAAGACTCTTCTATCCTACCTTTACAGCCCCTTTCTTTACCGTATTTACCTTAGTTAATCAGGTTTCCCACTTAATGCCTTTAGATATATTAATTGGTGATATTTCTAATTAATCTACGCCTTCGCTGTTTTTTATAGAGGGCAGTTTGCACCTAAGGCAGCCGATATATGGCGTAGATGGCTTTATCTTCAGGCCTAAAGATGCAGTTGGCTATTAGCTTACTCCATAGCTTAATAGCAAAACCTCTTGTAGGCGTAGAGCCTGGGTCTAGCAGTATGGTACTCTAGTATAAGATATAAAGCAGCAGCAGTACTGGCTTTGCTGTAGATGTAAGCCTATAATCTCTTACACGAAACCTGCTAATAGGAAAGGCCATAGAGTAATCCCTCCTATAGTCAGATTAGCAGCCTCTATATCGCACGCAATTAGCCATATAGTTAACACCTACGGCTTTAATAGGTAGGGAGAAGAACCCTATAAAGAGGAGGACGTTATTGCGACTAAAGGTTTACCCACTTATTGAGTTAAATTCTACCAATACCGCGAACACCTTATTGCCTTTGTGGTCTTAGATAATATCTCTTTTACTAGAGCCTTATTAGAGCACCTTATTCGCCTTATTAGCCTACTTAACCCTATAGCTATAAGCCTACACCCTACGTCACTAGCAACAGTTTCTAAATAGGTAATTAAAGATGTAAAGATTATGAGTAAGCGCATTAAATACGCTCTTTATACTACAGCCTCTAATATAAGCCTTATACTTAATATCTAGACATCGCCTAACTATATCGCGTTCTTTAGTATTAAGGCGCATTTTATTAATTAGAATGGGAAGCTATAAAACCTTTTAATTGCCTTCCGTATGCTTCTAGGACCTTATACTAGTAAGAATATCGCTTCTATAGTAATTGCTACTGTGGAATCCTATAATATTATATCCTATATTATATACACTACTATAGATAATACGTTAAATAATAACACTTTTATATAGTACTTCTACAACTATCTAGACAAGGATTGGAAGCTCTTCTGGCTTTAATATAGCTACTATATAATTAACCTTATAGTAAAGAATGGCCTATATGGTAATATATATACAAAGGCTTCCTTATATTCCGTAGAAGAAGCAGCCTCCTAGTATACGCGTAGCAATAAAGAAGTAGAGTAGTTTACAGCGGAGATATATACTAAACAAGTGGAAGAGAAGGCTGTTTAAAAGCAATACGAAGCCTAGCGTTAGAAAGGTCCTATTGGCATACTTCGCAACTTAGTAATCCACGCTATAATGACACCATAACGCAGGGAGGCCTTCCGCGATGCTTAAAGGGCCATAAATAACGATTAAGGCCTTTACCTATACTTACTTGTTAAAGAGAACGCTACGAGATAGAACAGTACCTATGAGATAATTAAATGTAGTAGGTAAACTGCCTAGTAGAACACACTAGGACCTTATTTTTACCCTTAAAGGTTAATATAAGGTTTAGCTACAGCTCTTAATCTTAGTGCGTAAGAAGGCTGGTTAGTAGGTAAGTTGCTAGCTGGCAACTTAGATTAACTTAAATACGCGCTATATAATTAATAGCCGCTATTTTACCTTCTAAAGCTAAGCCTAATTAATTAATTAGGTTTTATAAAGAGCCTTAATACTAAGCCTATTTTTTAGGGATAGATTAAGACCTTACTAACAGAATCTCTTTTAAATAGGTCTCCGTTTGCGCCCTACTATTAATAAGTATACCAGAATATAGAAATTAACCTCCGACCGCAGTATCTCTGGCGATTAACTCCTGCCTAATTACTAGGAGGCTCTGCATAATATTAAGAAGATACTAGAGCCTCTAGCTAAAGCAACCTTTAAACTAGAGTATTATGGTATTTATAGTAATACTAGCTCTCTCTGGCAGTGGCTTATAAAGCTTAATAGCCTCTTAACCTTTATAGAGAAGCAAAAAGTAAGGCTAGTAGCTAATGAGTATACGAATAAGTATGTTACCACTATGGTAGAGCTTATATGGGAGAAACTTAACTACTACTACAGCTTTAGTGATGTAACACCAGCTTACTAAGTAGCTGTTCTTCTCCATCCTGGTAGAAAGTTTTAGTAGTTTAAGACGTATTGGGCTTTAAGGCCTAAATAGCAAGAAGCTGTTAAGGACGACTTCGAAAAGTTTGCTTATGCTTTACTTAAGAGTAGGCCTTCTATACTAAAGGTAATAGCTATATATAGCTCGCCACGCAAGCGGAAGCCTCGTACTAAGTACTAGCCCAAAGACAGTGATTCTGATTAGGGTGAGGAGGTAAGAGATCCTATTGCTAAGGAGATTAATCGCTATCTTAATAGCCTAGTTATAAAAAGGCTGGTAAGGAATAATGGAATAAAAATTAATATTAATGTGATTAACTGGTGGTTTAACCGTTGTAATAAGTATCCTATACTTAGTTTAATAGCTCTTGATCTTACTACAGCGCCGCTAGAAAGTAGCGACCTGGAGCGCAAGTTTAGTGAAGCTCTTAATATCTTCACAGATAAGCGCAATAGCCTTAAGCCTAACATAATTAAGGCGCTTATGCTATTGAAATCAGGCCTACGCGAAGGTTTATAGCTGTAGGCTTGCAGCTAGAGCAATATAAGTAATTAATTGTTAAACCAGATCAATCGGGTTTAGTTTAATTAATAGTTATCAAACTAAATAAACTCAGTTTGATATCAATCAAACGTCTGATAAGATGGTTTAAACTGTTTGGATTTGGTTTAATGAAAGCACTGTAATTAAGTTCGCGCGCAGCCTCGCAGAGCACTATGCAGTCTAATCAGTCAACTCAGGAACAGGTTGAGGTTAATTTTAGTAGTGGACATAGTGGTCAAAGTTAAAATACTACCGTAGATGCCTTGCCACCTATGGGCAGCAATATTCAACAGGCTTTAAGCGGTCGGAAGGCTTTGCCCTTTTAGGCAGACTTTGCTAAGGGGTCCTTTGGCGCATTCCAGCTTTAATTTAAACTCTACTATATACACTATAGTTAAAATTAAGGCTTAATTAAGGTGTTGCAGTCATAAAAGTTGCATTTTAAAAGTTTTGATTTTCGCGATATAGATGCAAACAAGTTAAACGCACGTGATACTCTAACCTATTGAGGCAGGCGCCAAACCTAATTTGGGGGGGTGTATACCTAGCAATTGGGGGGTGTCTACCTAGCAATTAGGGGGTGTCCAAATAACACTGCCCATAATTTAATTTAGTTAAAACTTATTACTTATCGCGTTTATATAATTATATTAGGTAGCGGTATCGAGTTTTACCAATTCTATTGTTAAATAGGCTAATTAGGATTTTCCATCCCTAGGATAAAAAATCACTATTTGTTTAGTTAAGGCGGTAAGCAGAACTAATATCTTTATAGTAGGTCTTAGCAAGGTAAATCTGGCCAATTAAATAACTTTAACTGCTAGTTAAAGTTCCTTAACATCTTATATATTACGTAATCGTATAATAAACATTATAATATATTTTAAGTTCTTTTTAATTTAAGTTTCCTGCTATTATATTTTATATATTTATATTAGGTAGCAGTTATTTACCTTTATATTATATCTATTTAGCTAAAGTAGGCTATAAAGAATAGTCTTTATAGAATTCTTTTACTAGGGAAGGCATATTAGTCTTAATCTGGTTATAGGTTTCCTAAGTTTATATTTTATATTCTTCCCACTTAATAAAGAGTTTAAATTATTTAGATTATATTTTCTATTATATATTATTAATTAAGTTAATAAAGTAAGAACTATTACCGTTATTAATAATTATAAGAGGTAGCAGTAGCACTTTATAAGTTATAGGTTTACCTTTTAAGGGTTATAGTAAGTTTATGTAAAATATTAGATATATTTTTATCTTAGTTAGTAGTTTAAGCTTATAAGTATATAGGCTTAGTTTTTTTTATATATATAGGCCCGTAAACTTCTAGTCTAGTTTCTTTAAGGGTTATTAAGTCTTTAAGTTTTATACATTTAAGTAAACTATATTACCTTCCTTAAAGTCCTACGTAGGAGCTCGTCCTTTATTTATATGCTATTCCTATACTATTTAAGCGTATACTAATTTACTTTATAATAGTTCCGTTAACTACTTTATTTAATTAGCGAAGTTATATATATTAATTAGTTAAATCCTCTTAATTATAGGTCCTATTATATTAATTTTAGGTTATAGTTTAAATCTAAGTTAAGGGTTTTATCTATAGGTTGCGTAAAACGGCGTTACGCCTATTAATTTATTTTTTATATTATTCGCAGTAAACTTAGCTAAAGGTAGCTACTTTTCCTAGTTATTTTATAGGTAGGAGTAGTATATTTATAGGTATTATTCTATAATTATGTTTATAATTTTAGTTTAACTATCTATTTCCAGATAAAATATAGTTAAGAGTCGTGTTTATATACTTAATTATTTATATAGGGCTTACTAAAAGTCTAAAATGAACTAGCTTCCGTAGTTAGATATTATTAAATTAGAAAGTCCGTATAGCTTAAAGACGTACTTAATAAAATATTTAGCTACTAATATTATATTAATTAAGTCTATAGGAATTATATATCGCATTTTTATAAAACGGTTAATAACTACTATAATATTCGTAAACCTATTACTATTAG